>JACLAC010018727.1_pt1 | contig 27231 bp, 16 predicted proteins | sample 8027881 | NCBI WGS metagenome assembly JACLAC01 (sample SAMN15725517, study PRJNA655200) | protist metagenome | isolation source: fluorescence activated cell sorting (FACS) single amplified genomes of... | place: Spain: Blaines Bay Microbial Observatory, Mediterranean Sea | collected 2016-01-19 | reverse complement strand
GTTTCCGCAGGTCCAGCATGAGGTGACGGAAGCGCGAGACCAGGCCGCGGCTTGAAAACACAAGGACGCGCCGGTCCGCGATCTTTGCACGCCGTGCCTGGTCAGCCGCAAACTCCTTATCGGCTCGCTTGATCTGCGCACGCGAGTATTCCGCGTCGGCCTCTTCGTCCTCCTGGAGGAGGGACGTCGGCTTGGCTTCGAGCTGGGAGAGCTTCCGTTTGTAGAGCGACATTCCTGTTGCACTGGACTGGATGGATGACCTGACGAATTTCGCCGAATAAATTAAAAATTGGAATAAATTCACCAAAAGAAAAGGTAGTACCTGGTAGCCCCTTTCTCAAAGCATTTTCTCATTTTCTCATCAGATTAATTTATTCATTTCGAAAACAAGTACAGAAAAAAGTAGATAAAAGTAGAACTTTCAGTGCACGAATTTCTTGTCGCATTTTGTACTTTTTTCGAAATTAATAAATTAATCTGATGAGAAAAGAGAAAAAAGCTTGGAGAAAGGGCTACCATGGTACTGTTGTGCAGTACTACTAGTAGTAGGCTGCATCCAAGAAGAAGTAATTTGCGAAATAATAAAATGGATGCAGCCACTTCCTACAGTGAAGAGCCGGATCCGTCGGTCCGGCCGGACCACTACTGCGGGGATCTCAACTTCGGTCCGTACGAAGTTCTCTGGATGGAGAACGACTTCTTCTACCGCGCCCTGTTTGACTCCTCCACGCCCATCGCCGAGGCGAGGCAGTTCTTCGACGACCTGGAGGGCGGCCACGAAGCGGAGAAGCAGAAGCTGAAGCGCGACAAGAAGGTCCTCAAGAAGGGCACGCACCTTCTCAAGGCGCGGACTGCGCTGCTAAAGTACACCGGGAAGAAGTCGGATGGGACTCTGCTTAATCTGAAGGTATTTGACAGCGACGTTGACGCTGATCACCTGCTCCACTTTGCCGATAGCTTCACCGACTTCAACTCATTCGGCACAAACGAAGCCGTCGTGACGCTGGCAGGCAGGCGGCGGCTGCAATCGAATTTGATGTCCAAGCTCGCCGCCGCGTTCGACTGCGCCAACGCGGCATGCAAAGGGCGCGTGCCTGTGCCCCGGCTCGAGACCGTGACGCACACCTTCTTCCCCGCCGAGGCCGCCGACATTATGGCGGCCGTCTGCAACGAGGCCGTCAAGCTCAACTCCCACATGGGGACGGGTTGGTGCCCGTCGGAGCTGGTCAAGGGCCGCTCGCCGCTCACCGGTGACGATGGCGACCTTTCCGACAACATTGTGGACGATCCGTCCGCCACCGAATTCGCCTTTTACATGGGCCGGTCCGCAGAGCAGCGGGCGCGGCGCAAAGAAATGCGGAAGCAGCAGAATTACGGCAGCGCGACGTCGTCCAAAAAGTTCCTCGGGGCAGGCGCCCTCTCCGCCCTCCAGACGGCCTCCAAGGCGGCGGCAGGGATGGCGCGGAACCTCGGCGTAGCAACTCCTGGCGAGCTTGTGGGGGGCGACGAGGTTGTTCAGCCCGAGTTCACCAACCCGGAAGGTCACCAGTACGCCCTCACGCGGGTGGACTACATCCGTGTCGCCATCGACGTCGTCATGACCAAAGTGTTTCTGGACGCGAGCCCGAAGATGAACCCGGTCCGGGCGGAGCTGCTGTCCCGAAGCTTGCAGTACATTGTCTCAAACGACGCGGAGGTCGTCATCAAAGCGATGGCGCTGCACGGCGGCGAGGACAGGGCGAGAGAGCTCGAAGTGAATGCGCCGCCCCTGACGCTGCCGCATTTCTTGCAGCTTGCTCGCGACGCGTTGACGCGCGGAGCCTTCGCCGTGCACTCAGTCGTCACTAAGCACGATCGACCAGGCGTCTTCTGCACGCAGCGCTGCGACACGCTCGAGGAGGCTGTGGCGGCGTACCGAGAGCATGCGCAAGCGGGGCACAGAACACGCGGCGGCCACCACGCGGGGCGGATGCTGTGCGAGGGGTACAAGGTTCGCCACAGCGAGCACGCGGCGGAGTCGCGTGGTTTGCGACGGCACGCCTTCCTGGCGGCGTACGACCGGTGGTGGCAGATCGTGCCCGTGGAAAGCAGCTACACCGGCCCGCGCGTCGACTTTTCGCTCTTTGACATCTGGAACAAGATGACACGGGAGCGCGGCGTGGAGGCGTGCCGAGATAAATACAGCGGCAACGGTTTCAACGGCGACGGCGACGGCAGTGGTAGCGGAAACGGCGAGGCAGAAGAAAATGAAAACGATGCGGTTGGGGATGAGAACTTCGGCGGCGGTGACCCGTGCTGGCACGTTGGCTCCCCTGTGGCACTCACGGCGGCGCAGCTGCACCAGCTCCGTGATATCATCGACCACTTCAAGAGCGGGCGGCGGCTGCACTTCCGCTACACCATGCAAATTCTTGAGCGCGTCCGGACGCACTATGCCTCGCGGCCGGCGTGCCTGAGGATTGAGGTGCCAGCTGACACCACGGTGAACATCGTTGGCGACCTCCGCGGGCAGCTGCAGGACATTCTCACCGTCATCACCTGCAAGCAGCCACCGGGCCCACGGAACTGGTATGTGTTCAACGGCAACCTGACCGGCGAGACCGTGCTCGGAGTGGAGACGGTCTTGCTCGCCTGCGTGCTGAAGCTGCACTACCCGCGGGCTGTCCATATCCTGCGAGGCGGAAACGAGACGAGGCGCGTTGCTGCGGAGCTTGGCTTCGAGGAAGAAGTGCGCTACAAATACGACGAGGCTGCGGCCGGGTACCCCGGCCGTGCTGGCGAAGTCAGCGCCCTTTTTCAGTCTCTGTTTGACGCGTTGCCGCTCTGCTGCGAACTGCTCTTCACCCCGGACGAGGTCGAGACGCGTGCCGCTTACTCGATGGCCTGCAAGGTGGCCCGCAGCTTGATGTGCCGCTTTGACGAGGCAGAGGAGCGGTTGGAAGGCTACATGGAGGCCAGCTCGGATGATGACGGCGACCTCACGAACGACCGCGTGCAGACCAAGGGAGGAATTCGGCGGGAAGCCCAGGCGGCGTACAGAGTGTTCCTGCGAAAGAAGCGGGGGGCGAGGAGCGGGACGTCGCGTACCGAAAGAGTGGCGACCAGGAGAGTGCACAGCGCCCAGAACAGCGCCGCTGAAGCGAAAGCTCTGGAGCAAATGCGCAGCGAAGAACTCAATGCCTTTGAGCACGACCCCGAATTCTTTTCTGACCCTGCGTATCATGCCCTGAGGAAGGCGGAGCACGAGATGCAGTGCGCCGCGCGCGCGCTGCGGTACGGTTTCGGAGACCTGGAAGAGGCTGAGTGGCGCGGCTTGTCGCGCTCTGCGTGGGCGGCGGCGAAGGCGAGCGATGCCGACGCGGACCCCGAAGGGCAACCCTTCTGGCAGGAGCAAGGTTGTCATGAGGCGAACCACCCGGCGCCGTGCTACAAAGTCTTTGTCGTTCACGGCGGCTTGTTTGAACGCTACTCAGTCACGGCCGCGGAGATCGACGAGCTCCCGCGCTTCTCAGAGCCACCCTTTCGTGCAATTTCCCAGACCGACCGCCTCATGCAACAGATTCTCTGGTCTCAGCCCTGCGACGAGTCCGGCGCGGCGCCGACGCCCAGCGAGCTGGGCGTGCTATTTGGTCCCGACAAGACGATCGACTTTTGCCGCAAGAATGGCGTCGAGCTTGTGGTCAGGTCCAGAGACGAGAATCCGAACCCGGCGGACCCCACCTCAGGCTACGGCTGCGCGCACGAGGACCGGCTTCTGACGGTGTTTAGTGCCTCGCGGTTTGGTGGCGACCAGGCCAAGAAGGGTGCAGTGGTGAGTTTGGAGCTGCCGGGCCCCAACGAGGGAGTGTGGTTCTATCGGTATCCTGAGCTTGACCGGGCGGGCGGGAAGGACGGCACCGTGCTTGATGCAGAGAAGGGGGCCGGGGAGAGCAAAGGCGCTGGTCCATACGGCGACCAGTTTGGCGGGACCGGTCGTAGCAGTGCAGGCACGGATACTTCCATTCCGCTTTCGTCGGACACCAAGTACGTCGTGCTCGGCCCGTACTCCAACGCCAACATGAAGGCCAAGGTGCGGCTCCTGGGCGCTGACACGGTCTACAAGGTGCTGCCCGCCAACTTGCAGATATCGCGGTACCGCACACACGGATTCCGCACCGTCAATGACGCGCGCGAACTGGACAGCATGTTCAGTAGCACGAGGCTGAGCGTGGAAGTGAAGCAGTTCTTCGCACATTCCTTGGCGGCCTTCGACACGCAGGCGCTCTGGCGGCAGGCACCGCACCATCGTTTTTCTACCGCGGTGAGTCGGCAAAGCCGTAGGAGTACGGTCGACGCAGGGAGGCGTCGCAGCTCGGTGTCTGGCCTTGATGCGCGGAAGAAGTGGAAGGCGGAGTGGTCGAAGCCGCTCGCCTTGCTGAGGAATTTGCCGGGTAGTATTGGCAACGGATCGAAGAAGGGAGCAGAAAAGAAGGAAGAGAAGGGAGACGAGTCGGTGGCAGCAGAGGCGGACCCGCTTCGCTTCCTCCCCGCGGCGGCGATGGCGGAGGTGGAAGTGGAAGGTGGAGAGTCAGAATCGGAGGCGGCAGCAGTATCAGGAGATGAAGACGATGTGTCCAAGCCCGAGCCCGAGGCAGCGTCGGCGGCCGCGGAGAAGGAGGGCAACGAGAAGAAGGGCAGCGAGAAGAAGGGCAAGAAGAACAAGACAAAGACGACGAAGAAGAAGAAAAATAAGAAGCTCACGGGGGAGAAGAAAGATAAGTCGACGAGGAAGAGCGGTGCTCCTGCGCCCGACGATTAAACTGTTGAAGAAAAAAAAAGGAAGAACATCCATCCATACGTACTATATAGTAGCACTCGTGCACCACAGCCATCCTTCCGTCACCCGTTGCCGTTAAATACACTCCAACAGCAATTTACCGAGTGCCGTATGGTCTCTCCGTGTGCAGCAGCACGCCAGGCCCACCGATAGCCGTGCTGGTACAAGTGTAGCCCTGGCACTCCAGCTCCATCCGCAGCGCCTCGAGCTGTTGCTTCGCAGAGGCGTCATCTTCATCGGAGAGAGGCAACACCGACATCGCGCAGCCGCCCCCACCCGCACCGGTTAGCTTGGTCGGCAGACCAGCAAGTTCCATCGCCGTCCGCCGGACGTGCTCCAGCTTCGGGTGGGATACGCCCAGCGCGACGAGCAAGCTGTGATTGACGACAACGAGGCGGCGCATCTCTGCCTGCAGGATACTGCCTGCGCCGCCGTCCAGGCTATCCGGTATCACTGCATTTTTCGCCTGGCTGATGTTTCGCATATTGTCTAGAGTGGCGAGAAAACGTTGCACGACGGCCTCAATGGCGGCAAAGAGAGCAGCTGTGATAGCGGGCTGAGCCTCTAGATGCCGGCGCACCTTGGCGACGAGCTCTCGCGTGGATCGCGGCACATTGGTGTTGGTGATCAGCAGCCGCAGCTTGGAGAGCGGCGTGCCTTTCACTGTGAGGAGTTTGATCGTCGACTTCGCGCACGGCGAGCCGTCAGCATTCGCGGCGCCGGCGACGCACTTTTTGAAGGATACACCGCCACCATAAGTGGCCACCGCGTTGTCGATGCCCGACGGCGTGCCATGAAAGACGGTCTCTGCGGCGTAGGAAAGACGATTGACAGCATCGAGGAATGCTCGGGGTGGCTCGCGGCCGCCGGGGGGGGCAATCGGCGTGGCGGGAGGGGGCAAGAGCGACGGAATTAGCAGTAGATGCCGGAGAGGATTTGACACAAGCAGAAATAGGGGCATGTGCATGGACAGGGGCGAGAGCATTACCAGCAGCGTGGAGCAATGCGGCAGTGGCGGCCACGGCGAGGGCAGCGGAGGAGCCGAGCCCTGCGCCCACGGGAAGCCCCGCCGGCCAAACGCGAACTTCGACGCCGGCAACGGCAGTGGCAGCAGCAGTGCTCGCGGCATTGACATGTGCGGAACCATCGGGCAGCAAGAATGTGCGCAGTATTGAGGCAGACAGCAGCAGCAGCACTGAGTAGAGTGTGTCGTGCTCGTAAGCTGCAGATTGTGCGCCGCGCCCCGTCGTGACTGCTGCACGGGCGCAAGCTCGCTGCAGTGCAAGGTGCAACTCCGGGGAGGGAAGCACGGGCTGCGTGCCCGAGTCAGCACCGCGGGCATCGCAATTCATCTCGCCAATGCAGTCGAGTTCCGCTGTGAAAGGTACCAGATCTTGGGCGATGTCGGCCAAGAGCAGGCGGCAGACCGTGTCCGTGGGTGTAGCAGCAGAAGCAGCAGAAGCAGCAGAAGCAGCAGAAGCAGCAGAAGCAGCAGAAGCAGGAGCAGTCGGCTCTCGGATTCGGAAAATAAGGCATGGCTCGGAGAGAGGAGTGACGCTGACAACGACGCGCAGGTCGCTGACACTTACAGCAACAGCAGTCGTGCCGTGCACGACAGCGTGTTCGCCGAAGAGGATGACCTTGCCTGGTGCAGACGCAATGCTTGATTTCATGTCTGACATTTTTTTTAGCATTCCAATGCTTGTGTGGATCCCAAAATCAGAAGGCATTTAAAATGGGTTTCTGTAGGAATATCGATACATTTTATTTTTTTTAATGTGGCATTTTTATTGTGGACTCGCGAATCTCGAAATCGCGACGAGCCCGCGAGGAGTGAGGGCGGAGGTGTTCTATTCTCCATCCTGATTACTGCGAGTTTCCCTTTCGTCTCTTCCTTCGAAGGCCTCGCGCTCACTGCTGACACGAGATGCCCTTCTTCGACGTGGACAAGTTCGAAATTTACCAGACTATGGGCTGGTCGTCTCTGTCCTCTCCCTCCTCGCACCACCACCACCGCCATCATCATTCCCAACCGATCGACTTCTCTCTCTACGACATTGCCGTCGCCTCCTTCGGCGGGGCAGTTGCCCTGGCACCACGCCGCCCTCGACCTGTCACTGTGCCGAACACGCTCCGCCTCTTCAGTGCTGCGGGTCGGCTCCTCGCCACGGTTCCGCTCGAGGTGGGTGCCACGGCCAACATTTGTGACATGGCGTGGAGCGACGACGAAGCACTGCACGTTCTCCTGGACGATGGTGCCGTCCTCCGTTATTCACTGACCGGTGCCGTCTCCACCGTGACAGCCTCCATCTTCGACGCGAGCAACACGAAGGGCGGCGGCGTCGGCCTTGAGCGTGTCCTGATGGCGCATGTCTGGGCGCGCGGCTGTGTGGCACTGAGCGACACTTTGCAGGTGTACGTGATCGAGGACTGGCGGACTCGGCCCCGTCCGACGCGGTTGCACAATCCTAATTTGGATCCGCGCAACCTTCCCACTGCGATCGCCGTGGTGGAGGCTGTGCACAACATCTCTAACCGGCTTGAGGTTTTCTTCGCTCTCTGGCAGCATGGCGTTGAGGGTGCTAGCGTGGCTGTAGTGGACGGGCGGCACTCCGAGCTTCACCCTCTTGTGCTCGGCGGTGAGATGATGCAGATGATGCTGGACAAGAAGGAGAAGGAGAGAAGGAGGACGAGAAAGGGAAGCGCCGGTGGAGGGAACGACAGTGGCAGTGATTCCTCTTTCTCCGAACCCATCGCATCCATCCCAGGAGATGGTGTCCGCGACAATAATGACCACTACCATCACGACAACGATGCTGCCGCCACGTTCCACCACTCCTCGCCACCGCCCCTAGCCGCCCCAATCAAGCTTCTCGCAGTGCACCCGGGGGGGGTCCTACGTCGCAGCAGTCACCGTCAACGGGATCATCGCCGTCTTCGCTGCAGACTTCTCTTCGCGGGTGCTTCAGCTTGAAACAGGGGCACCCTCTCCACCTTCTCAGTGCGTCTGGTCGGGTCTGCTGCTGCGGAGTAAGCCTGTCCTCGCGGTGGCGTGGGAAGACCCCCCGCTGCTCCTGCTCGTCGACGTCGAGGGCAGCCACCGTTGGCTCTCTTTCGCAGAGAAAGGCCCACTCGCATTGCACTCGGAAGTCGACGGTATCCGGATCGTCTCCGCGGCGGGGGCCGATCTTATCCAGCACACGATGACGTCACCCGCTGCGCAGCAGCTCTGCCGCTCAGCGGAGGCCGGCAGCAGCCCCTACCCCGCAGCAGCAGAGAGTGTGGGTGAGGCTGATGGTGATGCTGAGGCCATGGCTGAAGGTAAGGAAGAGTGTGGGCATCTGCGTGAGATAGAAGCGATCGGTCTTGAGCGCGCCGTCGTCGACTGCCTCCGCGCCGCCGCCGCTCGCTTTGTACCGGCGCAGCAACAACCGTTTCTGCAGGCAGCGCGCGTCGGCCACCGCCGACTGGCCGCGATGCCAGGCGGTCCCTCAGAGCGGCTGTTGCGTGACATGGCCCAGCAATACCAGCGGCTCCGCCTGTTAAACGAAGTGCGCCGCGCGGACGTTGGAATGCCTCTCAGCGAGGCCCAGTTTGAGTTCTTGGGGGAGAGCGTCCTCATCGCTCGGCTTGTACGTCGTGGGCTCTTCGAACTGTCGTGCCGAGTGTGCCAATTTCTACAACGGCCCGCGACGCTCCAATCGATTCTTCTTCAGTGGGCTGAGGGCCTGCTTCAGCGCACATCGCATGATGCAATTGCAGAAGCGGCGCGGCAGAAGGACCACAACCAGCGGCAAAAGAAGAAGAAAATGCCGGCAAGCGATGCACAAATATTGGCGCGGCTGCGCGGACAGCTGCAGAAGAAGCGATATGGCTTTGAAGGGTACAGCAGCGTCGCCGTGTTGGCGGCGCGCCACGGGCGGCCCGGCCTCGTGCGGCCGCTGCTGCGCTACGAGAAGAAGCCAGCACCGCGAGTCGGCGCCCTGCTCGCCGTCGCAGACGCAGCCGCCGAGGCGGCCGGTGGATGGGGTCGCGATGAGGGCGAGTCCGAAGATGACGGCTTCTTGCGCGAGGGTGTGTACGCGCTGGACGGTCGTGGTGGTGATGGTGATGGCGGTGATGAAGATGAGAAGGGCAGCGATGGCGATGGCGGCGGCGGTGGCGGAATGGTGCTGCCGTCGGGATCGCCCCGACGCGGCGATGTCTCTTCGCGTGGTGCCTTCACTGCGCAGTCGTGGTACACCGCGGCCCTAGCCGAGGCTATGGAAGCAGACGACACTCAGCTGGCTGTGGTGACTCTGTTGCATCTGAAAGAGAAGCTGGACGACGAGTTTCTCTTTCCTCTTGTCACGAGGGCAGGCAGGCCGGCTGAGGGGCTTCTCCTGAACGCGTTGCGTCAGACGGGGAAGCTCAATGATATGCATCGGCTGCTATTGCACATGCGCGAATATGGTGCGGCGGCGGAGATGTTTGTTAGTAAGGCTCACAGCTCGGACCGTGACAAGCAGATACTGCTCCTCGCACATGCACGTAAGCTCTGCTCGGAACACACCGGCAGCCCCGGCAGCAAGTCTGACGCAGATGTCAGCATCGCGTCGCTGGCGGACGCTTTCGAACAGCAAATTCGCCTGGTCAAGATGCAGCGCGACTGGATGCCGCGGTTGCAGGGTAAGCCCTTGGTGGAGACGGTAGTCAGTTTGCTTGCGCGGAGCACGGCGTCGGCCGGGGAGGAGGGTAAGCTGGCAGCCTCCATCCGACAGCAATTTGAGATCTCCGACCGACGATGGTACCGGATGCAAATACGGGCGCATGCTATGGGCCGCAACTGGGACGGGATGCGGCAGCTCGCGAAGAACCGCGGCTCGAGGATCGGCTATCGGCATTTCGCGGCGGCCTGCATTGCCGTTGGGGACATGGAAGAGGCACTGGAGTACGCGATGAAGGTCAATGATCGGGAGCAGCGGCTGGACTTCTTCATCCGAATGGATGAGTGGCAAGCGGCGGCTGACTTGGCGCTGGAGATCGGCCCGGCGGCGGTGCAGCGGCTTCTGAAGCTGAAGGAGTTGCCGGGCCCTGTGCGCGAGGGGCTCGTGCAGCGGCACCAGGATCAGCAGCAGGCGGTGGGTGGTGGCGTAGAGGGGGGCGTTGGCGGGATCATAAGCAGCGGGGGGGAGATGTTGGAGGCTCTAGGATCTTCCTACGGCGCGAGCTCCTTCGGCGCTGCCACCAGCGGGCTCTTAAGCAGAATGAGCGTGTGGGGCAGAGGATGAATTTGTCATTCCAGGAGGCATTCATCAGATTTCGATACACCACCTTGACGTACACACGTAGGATCCCTAAATAAATTGTCGATGAAGTACATACGAACTCGTACAGGAAGTACGACGTTTGCACCGCTTTTTATTCCTAGCCTCGCGACCGCAAGTGCATTACTTTCCCGACTTCCTGCTAGCATTTTCTTCGCGCATGGCGTTCACCTTTTCCCGCGCCTGCTTTCCGCGGAACAATGCGCCAACCTTGGTCGCAGCCTCATTTAACGCCACCATATTCGCCTCGCTCGCGTCATCAGCCGCGCTTGCCGCATACACTTCCACCTTCCTTGCCACGGCCTTCGTGTGGGTCTTGTCGTGCGCTGCCGCCTCGATCGATTCCGACCTGTGCGATTTCAGCAGCGCACGCTTGTGTTGGTGCCGAATGTCCATGCCGGACTTGCGACGCGACGCTGCGATAGCTTGCGCTTGTGCGAGCATCTCATCACGTGACTTTTTGTGGCGCATTTCGCCAACCCCGTGTACGTCGTGGGGCATTTCCATCTCTGCATGTGCTCGGTCGGGCCCAGTGTGCGCTTGTTGCACTCCTGTTTGTACCTTCACTGCTGCGCCAGCAGCAGCTTCAGCACGCTTGCTCTTGAACGCATCTCCTGCGCTCGCTGTACTCTTTCTCCCCTTGCTCTTGGGCGCATCTCCCGCGCTCGCTGTGCCATCAGCACCCTCGCTCTCGGGTGCATCGCCTGCGCTTGCAGTTCCCTCGGTGCTCACGCTCATGTGCGCATCTCCTGCGCTCGCTGTGCCCTCAGCGCCCTCGCTCTTAGGCGCATCTCCCGCGCTTGCAGTGCCTTCGGTGCTCACGCTCTTGTGCGCATCTCCTGCACTCGCTGTGCCCTCAGCGCCCTCGCTCTTGTGCGCATCTCCCACGCTTGCAATGCCCTCGGTGCTCTCGCTCTTGTGCGCATCTCCTGCACTCGTCGTGCCCTCAGCGCCCTCGTTCTCAGGCGCATCTCTCGCGCTCACTGTGCCTTCACCCCCCGCGCGCTCAATCTGTACCTTTGCTGCCTGGACGTCTAAATCACTTTTGGGCGAAGTCAAAGATTGTGTCGGCTTGTGTGAACGCGACTCTTCGCCTCGTTTCGTATCTTTGGAAGCGTCCTGTACCCGTGCTACATTCCGTTGGCTAACAACGTCCCTTCCGTCACGTCCCTCTAAAGTGGCATAACTTAGCTCGATCGAATCCGCGAGGGGAACTTCGAGGCCCGCAGTGATGAGATCATTATTTGCACCATCCGTCCCCGCTGCCGCGTCGTCGCTATCATCGTATGGATTTTCGTACGTCTTGAGGTGCGTAGTGGGATTCCACCACATTGGCCTTCCGGTGACAGGGCATTTACGCTCTTCCCACATCACGTCTTCCTTTCCTGTTTCTTCAAAGGACGCTGCAACGATGTTAGCACCGACATTCTCCGCAACCTCTTCTCTCCGAATCCTCGCCTCCTTGTCTTCTTGGTCGTCCGTTACTCCCATCTGCTTCATGATATTCTTTGTGCTTGACCTCGTCAACTCTCTTTTACGATCATGTCCATCACCATGACTGCCATCAGAATCAGAAGTGGCACTTGCACTCCCTGTTGCCATTTCGTCTGCGCCAGGTCCCTGCGGCCCTCGTTTCGTTTCACGATTCTTGTGGAAGAAATCAAATCCCGTCTCAGCGATCCCGCCCTCGAGATCAGGCACATTCATGAGGAAAAACTGCTGCCTCAATTCTCTCGTCGCTTTCTCAAGTTGAAATTGCAGATTTATCGCCTTCTTCTGATCCTGCTCGATGATCTTGAGGAGCTCCTTCTGCCGCATCCTGTAGAACATCGTCTGCGGGTGCGGCGTGCCAGCATGATCCATATTCTCCAACACGGGATGGTGGTCAAACTGCACGACATATTTATTACCACCGCGCTGCAGGCCCGCCTTCAAGTGAAGTTGATTCCCTCCTGAGATTAAGTGGTCCCTCTCATTGGGACGATGGTAGCGGTTGCCCTTTGCCGAAGCAGTGATACCGCCTGACTCATTTCGCATGCTTTCCTGAATCATTTGATCCTTCAATCTAGAGGGATCCACGCGCCAGCCTTCGATGAGCCGCTGCACAGTCCTGGCCTCACTGTCGTTCACAATCCACTTATTGCGGTGGTTATGACCAATGCTTCGGAGAGCGTAAGAGTAAGACGTCCAGTGATCTTGCCCGAAGACGCTAAACACCTTCAATATCGCCCACGGTGTGATGAAGTACACGTCGCAGAAGCTTCGCGCCACGGCGTGCAGTTGTTCAAATCCCGTGTCGGGAAAATCCTCGCCCAAAAAGATGCTAAACTCGCCTAGCGTGCAGCCCTCGTCCATGAGTTCGGTGTAGCGGGGGTCTGAGCACATTTTCCCGCGCAGTTGAACACTTACTCGACCGCGCGCGAGGTAAAAGTAGTTCAAGGACTGAAAATGGCCTTTGTCGGGGTCGTCACTCATGAGAGTGTCTTCGGGCGAAAAGATAACCGGTATCATTGCTTGCACGAGCTCACACTTGAAGAGCTGGTCGTAGAGCGATGGAAGCCGATGCGCCGTAGCAGGTGACTCTGGGAAAAGCACATTGGCCGTCTCAATCATGATTTGGCGCCGAAGGCCCGATGAGAGGACCGCGAGCGCATTGACACGATCATCGGCGAATAAATCGGCAGTCGACTCTGCGTGCACGTAGAAGAGGTACTGATGCTGCAGATTCCCGGACGAGTCGTTGCTGAGATCGTGCAGCCTGTTCCAGTCCGTCAGCCCGTCCATGAGATTTTCAAACTTGACCTCGGCCATGTTACTATTTAGAATTGCAGTGACAACGTTGGAGAGGCCGTAGGCGAACTGGCCGGCCCCGACACTCATTGCAATGATGACAAAGAAGCGCTCGCCTGTAGTGCCGGGGTTAATATCACCGTATCCGATGGTCGTCATCGTCGTGATTGACCAGTAGAACAGCGTAACGTACTTCTGGAAAGACGTTCGCTCCACGAAGACCCCTGCCTGCGTGCCTTCACCATCTGAGAAGATCCATGAGTCAGGATCATTCTTGTTGATGCAGTAGACGTAGTAGAGACAGCCCACCCAGTGAGCTACGATGCACAGCATGACGCCGAAGCTCCAGATCATGACGGTCCCGTACTTGATGTTGTACAGCTGCTGGATCTTACGAAGCAATCGCCCGACGCGAAGCAAGCGAAGCAACTTGAATAGCTTTGTGAGCTTGATCGCCTTCATGAAGTTGACGCTGCTTTTTGTGTCAGTCGCTTTGTTCACCGCAACGACCATGTCGTCCACTGGAATGGACGAAATCAAGTCGACAGCGAACCAGGAGTGAACGTAGTTCTGTCGAATCTCGGCAAACGTAAATGCGAGTCTCCGGGTCACCGCTCTTCTCTTCTGCTTGGATGCATCATCATCGGCACATTCGTTGCCTGGCTTCATCGCCTCGTATGCTTTTCTCTTCTGTTTCGCCTCCTTTGACTCAGGTTCTGGTGTGCTCACCTCGACGGTGGTGATAAAGTTGAAGACGAGATCGAAAAAGAACCACAAGTCAATGATCATGTTCGAAAATTCGATGGATTTTCCTTGCAGGCTGAACGCGACATCGAGGGGGAGCAAAATGGTCACTACGAAGAGCAGGAAACAAGTGCCGTAGTCCCAAAATATCCTGAACGCGCACTCGTGATGCATCCTCCACCGTCCTACGAATACATACGACTGCGTGATGTCGTTCACACCCATGAAGTAAAGTGAAAAAGAATCTGCACGCACTCTAATTATCTCAGGCTCTCGGCCGTGCGATTGGAGTACGCGGACCGTTACTTTGGCACACATTATTAAGTCTTCGCAGGCTTGGAGGAAGACTTTCCAGTCGAAATGCTTTGTACTACTGTGGCGCTGAAACAGACTGTACATGTCCTCGGTAGCTTGCGATAAGTCAGTTTCCTTCGTTGAAGGAAATACCTCGTGTATGATGTGTAAGAAGGCCGCCGGAGTAAGGTCACGAAGTATGGGTTTGTCATCTGCGGCATACTTCTGCGGCTCCGCTCCTCGGACCGAAGTTTTCGGGTCATTCTCGAACCTTTCGCGCAACTCTGCCAGTTTTGCCCGGGTCAAACTTTCGCCCAAGGCGGCACGGATAGCTCTCGCCTCTTCATCGTGCCTCGCCTCTTCATCTTGCTTCGCCTTGTTTTTCTTTTCTTCTTTCGCATCAGTGTTAATATCATCATCGGTGGTCTTCTCTACTTCGTTTAGGATGTCGGTAATATTGGCATGTGCTTTTTTTTTCGCTTTGAACACTCGAGACGCAAGTGCCGCCGAGACTTTCTGTCCTGCTTGTAGTTCTTCTCCATTGTAATTCAAACGAAGAGGCTCCCGCTCCAGTTCTTCATTCTTGTGTTGGTTGATCTTGTCCTGACTCGACAACATCTTCATTTGCGCCAGTGCTGCCTCCATACTTTTGTACTTGGACGGGTGTCCATGCTTCACCCCGAAGCTCTTGTAGGATTGGAAAAACTGAGGTGGGCGGCTCTTGTTCAGAAGCTTCTCCGACGGTGTCCCGACGATGGAGTTGTCCATTGATGCAGCACTCTGTTGCATGTGCTGATCAACCTCCTCGGGAGGCACTCCACGCACGCTACGGCGCCGAGCGGGCAATATGCCAGCCCACGGCCTAGTTTCATAGTTATAGTTCGCGTTCAAATGCTTGTATCCCCCGGTCCTCACATTCGTTCTGTCCCTCGCCGTCAGCCTCGTCTTGGCGCGCGCATTCCGAGGCGGTTCTTTGTATGGAGCAGTATGTATCGAGGTGGTTACACTCGCGGCCGCGGCACTATGCGCCATTGCCAGTGCTTCTGCCATGGTATATTTCGAGCGGCAGCAGCGAGAAGCACACCACAGCAGTAGGTGAAGAAGGAAGATGTGCGGGAGAAAGGAGAAAGATCGTCGAGAAGATACATACAATACATGTATACCAGGACACCACTACTGCCGGCTTGGGTACCCCACAACATCCCAACGGACGTCTCCTTTTCCGGCTCCATGTGTGTGTGGTAGAAGCTACTGTACCATGGTAGGATCCCACACCCACACTCGTATTTGCTTTTCGTTAATAATATTAATGCTTTTCGTTATTTGCTTTTCGTTATGCTTTTCGTTATCAACTGCATTAGCTAGGACCATGGTAGGATCCCTCTCTAGCTAGCTACTAGTACCAATGGTAGTATATTATTACTACTAGCTAGACTCCTAGTAGTACTACAGTACCTACTACTACTTACTAGCTAGTATGCATAGTAGTTGAGCCGCTCATTGCGATCCCCAATCCCCATTTAAATTAAAAAAAAAATTAGCATAATCATTGGTACGAAACCTTCAGATATTGGCGCGCTACACCACTGAGATACCACTCGTACTTGTTACGAACACGTACACGAGATCATCTGATGGCTCGCGTGGTGCACGCGAACAACGCGAACGGGAAAGCGGTGACCCCTTTCTGGGCGGCCCTCGCCCACCCTGAGCACGGCAAGACCAAGTGCGCTTGGCTCACGGACTGGTTCTGCGTGCTGATCCTCGCAGCGTGCGGCGGACTCTGCCAGGGCCCACTGCACAGTTGGTTCCAGCGAGACTTCACGGAAGTGCCGCTGTATCTCAACGCAGCGCACCTCAGCGCCCCCCTGCTGGACGAGGAGATCTCTTCGGCAGGCATTGTCGCGCTTTGCTGCGTCCCCGCCTGGGTTATTCTTGCAATCTTTACCCTGACGCCCAGCCTGAGCAGCAAGAGGAGCTGGACGGAGCGCCTGGCGGAGTGGCACGTAGCGATGATGGGTCATCTCCTTGCCCTCGGGATGGAACTCTTCTTCCAGGGCCCGCTCAGCATTTACGTGGGAGAGTGGCGCCCTTACCTGCTCGACCAGTGCAAACCTGACGCCACAGTAGCTGCTGCGCACAATGCTGCTTGCACGGCTAAGGGGCTAGAGTGGTGCGCGCAAACGTTCTCAGCCACTGCGTGCACGAATCACGATGGCGAGTTTTTCGAAAACGGGTGGATGGGCCGCTCTTTCGTGTCCGGCCACTCGGGCTTCTCCACGGCGTCGTGCATGTATTTAGTGTGGTTCTTCCTCGGGAAGACGCGTGCGATGGGCTCGGGCCGGGAGAGAGCGCTGTGGAAGATTTTGGTTGTGCTGACGTTACTGTGTGGCACTCTGATGGTTGGCCTGTCGCGCCTAGTCGACAAGCGCCACCATTGGTGGAACATCCTGCACGGCTTCCTCCTCGGCTTCATCGTCGGAACCTTTGCCTACTTCTACTACTGGCCTTCCATCTACGCCGGGTTATCGCACTCCCCGCGGTCGATGCTGGAGAAGGAGGGCGACTTGGAGAAGATGAGCGACGAGGAGGGAGGGTCGATGCTCTACTACTTGCAGACGAATGGCAGCTCGAGGGGGGCGGACGGCAGCAGCGTGGCTCTACCGGTTTCGGTGGATGATGATGGGGCTAAATCAGGCGGCGTGGCAGTGGACGTATCCTCCACTGCGGAGAACTGCAAGTGAGCGCAGACAGCCTGAGTCGGGGCCTGCTACTTTATCGGGCTGTGCTCACGACGTTGTGTTCATTTTCGTGTACTCTAGCTAGGCCTAGTCCTAGTAGTGTCGCGCGGGGAGGCGGGGGTAGAAATCGGGGGCGGTGAAGGGCAGGAATGCAGTGAGAGGAGGCGGATGGGAAATGAAAGTAAAAGATCCTTCTCACCCAACCACCGCACCTGCAGCATTCTGATATGAAACTGAAAGATCCTCCTCTTTACACAACCGCACCTTGCAGCATTCTGATTCAACTAGTGCCAAAGCCGATCTCCCGACACCCCCAAAGCCTGTGCTAGTTCCTCGTCAAAGGGCTTGTAGAGAAGCTTGAGCTGACTCCGCATCACCGGTGTCAAGTCATACCCGGGCTGGTGCGTGTCGCGACCCCACGCCGGTACTTGCATTTTCCGTTCCCGGTCCACGCTCGTAGCAGTAGTGCCGTTGTCGCTGCCTCTGCCACTAGCGCCGTGGTTGGGGTCACTGTCGACTCCAATGCCCAGCTGCCTCCACTCCGCTTCCGTGAAAGGATCAAGGTCCAAGTAGGACAGGATTCGCCCTATCGTAGCTCGGGGTCGTGCCCTTAGCTCTGGTAGCAGCACAACCAGAGGGGCGACAGTTCCATCATAGGTTCCGCCGGCGGGCCCAGGGAAGAGTGTTTGCCACAGCTGCAGGTAGGCGGAATAAAAGCCTGGCGCAAGACGACAAGGGTCGCAGCGACCACCACTATTCGTATTTGCTTGGCTGTCTTCTCTCGCATTCACAGAATCATCGGCCGACAAGCAGAAGAATGGATCCCTTGTCGAACCGTGCCGGGCCATGCAGCGAGTGAGCTGCAACACTGCGTCAAGACACTGCCGCTCGAGACCGTCGGCGGGCGAGGCCGCGTCGACCGGATTCACTTTGAAGAAGAAATGGTCGCTGCGAAAGCGCTCCACGGGATCGCGTAAAAGGACCACCAGCCGCGCCCCAGGATGCGCCTCCCGTAGAAGCTGCGGGACAAGCACACCACCACCACCATGGCCACCATCAATGTCACCACCACCACCATGGCCACCATCATTGCTGGTGCTGCTGGTGCTGCTGGTGCTGCTGCTGGGGCTAGTGATGCCGCTTCTGCTACTACTACTGCTGCTGTTGGCGGTACTACTCGGCCAGCCCGAGTAGTCCACAGATCGCGACGACAATCTCGGTCTCCCCAGCGCAGCGACGACTCGGTCCGGTTCATGTCCCGGAGGGCAACCCCATCCATGAATGCACCAGAAAGTAGACGTGCTCGCGTCGCCCGTCACAATCTGCTGCTGCCGCTGCAACGGAATAGCCGCTGCCCCTGCCCCTGCCCCTGCTGCTTGAAGGATGCGAGCAAACGCCCCTGTGTACTGTCCCCAAAACGCCCCGAGCTCAGACGGGCTTTGCGCCGCCATCTGCGGCAGGGCATGGCCCGGCGCGCGCTCAGAGGCAGTCTGGCGCTTGGCAGACGGGTCGCCGTTGTAGTTGCGTTCCGCGGTCCAGAAGTGGTACTCCTTTCGTGCAGCAGCAGTAGTAGTAGTATCACCACCAGCGACCTGCGGGTGGGCTGCGAGCGCACGCCACAAAAACGTCGATGCCGACTTTGATGGTGCGAGCACGTAAAAGTAAGGCAGGCAGCGAAGGGCAGCGCCGCTGCTGTTGTTGCCTTTGCTCCTCGTACTAATGGAGTGATTCACGTTGGCCGACTTCCAGCACGGATTCTTGAACTCTGGATGCCACTGTCTTCTGCCCGTCGCACGGTCGATTGGGGGCAGATCCGAAAGAATGGGAGCATACAGCTTTCGTAGCCGGCGCTGACCCGCGGTGGAGAGCTGTGCCGAAAACCTGCGGAGGGCTGCAGGGAGGGCTGCAGTCCTCTCGATATCCTCGCCAGAATTTCTGGAGTCTGAGCTTGAGGGGAAGGCGGATTTTAGGCTGGCATCTGCACGAGCCACCGAGGCCGCCACGACGGAATTGAGATGAAAAGATTTATCAGAAACGAAGCAGCCCAAGATGCGGAAGGTGGCGGCGATGATGCACCCGGCGGCGAGTGCGAGCGTGAGGCAGCGTCGCTCCTTTTTCATACTGACATTCATGGACTACCGGTACTTACCATAATGGTTTAGATCTAGCTAGGGATACTATGTAATAAAGAAAACAACCCCCCCTCTCAAGACCGAGACCTACCCCCTCCCTGCCAGCGGTACATCATGGAGTTCGGCTCCGAAATTATTCGCGCCGTTGCCGGGACGTTGGATGGGGGGTGCCCGATCAGCGAACCCGCCGCTGCCTCCCTTGCCGCGCACGTCGAGCTCCGCATGCGACAGATCGTCCAAGACGCGGTCAAGCTCGCCCATCACGCGAAGCGCGCTCGCATCACCACCGAAGACATTAATCACGCCCTGCGCCTGCACAGCCTGGAACCCCTGTATGGGTTCAGCTCGAACGAGCCTGTCCGCTTCGTCCAGCAAACGCAGGCAGCCGTGGACGCGGCGAAGAGGAAGGCGGAGAGCGCCATGGCGAAGATTCAGCGAGCCAACGTGCGGCGTATGTCCGAGAGCGCCAAAGCGGCCGCGACGAAGCGCAAAGCGGCCGCGATAGATGCGTGCGATGCGCTGCGGCAAGTCGACCCCAAGTGCTACTTTTTCTTCGAGCCGGAGGTGGATCTGTCGCAAATAAGTTTAGAGAACCTCCCCGCGCCACCCGTGCAGCCGCGCCTCGTCTCCCATTGGATGGTCGTCAATGGCGTGCAGCCGTCCGTCCCGCAGAACGTCGACGCGTGCGCCCTGGACCGCGTGGCTCTAGTCGACGACGCAGCGGCGGCGGCGGCGCGCCTGGGTGACGAAGAGCATATCGCTGCAATGGCAAAAGGGATAGCTGTCACGAACAGCAGCGCTGCTGCTGCAGGTGGTGGCGGTGGTGGTGGAGGCGACCTCGGCGTCCAGCCGCTCCTCTCGCACACGCTCTCACAAGAGCTCATGCTCTACTTTAACAATGTTACCACCGTGCTCGCTGATTCCTCCGCCTCCCCAGATTCCGCTGCTCGCCGCAGCTCCGTCTTTCGCTCCCTTCGCCGAGACCCCGGCCTGCAGCAGCTCGTGCCGTACCTCTCTCGCTGGGTGATTGCGCAGGTCACGCTGGCGCTGCGGCAGAGGCCGCGGCCGCCGTGGCTGCTCGCAGGTCTCTACTCCCTGATGCGCGCTGTCAACTGCATGCTGAGCAATTCGCACATTCGGTTGGAACTCTACTTGCACCAGCTGATGCCCGCCGTGCTCTCCTGCGTGCTCAACAAGAGGCTCAGCGCAGTGCCGACGCAGGACCATTGGCGCCTCCGAGACTACGCGGCGGGCATCGTGCGTGACGTCTGCGCGACGTACGGCAGCGACTATCCGCGCCTGCAGCCGCGCATATCGAAGACACTTCACAACGCGCTAACAGCGGCCAAGAAACCGCTGTCGACGAGGTACGGCGCCCTGGTCGGCATCGCAGCGTTGGGCCCCCTGGCGACGGAGCAGCTCATGCTGCCGCACTTCTCCCAGCTCACGAGAAGCTTTGAGGCCCTCATCGCCGGCAAGAACTTGCTTAAAGCCCACGAAGCGACGCACTGCTACACTGCAGCTTCGCGGGCTGTGGGCGGATATTTGCGCCACCGATTAGTCAATAGTGGCGTTGGAGTCGCAGCGCCATCGGCGGCGGGCTTGTCGCCGGAAAAGGCCGCGGCTGCCGTGAAACTTTCAGTCGAGCACGAGAATGGCGGCAGCGGCGGGGATCGCACGCGCACGTACCACGCGTGGGCCACGGCGCCGAGTGCGGAGAAGGGCGTCGGCGCGGCGGGAGGGAAGTGGGTCGAGAGGTCGCGAGAGGGGGCTAAGCCAGGGGATGGCGCATCCGCTGCCGCGCAGACGTCCGCCAAAGCATCGCCCAAGGTTAAGGGCAAGAGCAAAGGAAAGGGCAGGGGAAAGAAGGGTAGAGGTAAGGACAAAGGGAAAGGGAAAGTCGCGCAGGAGGAGGAGAACGATGAGGAGGAGAAGGGCGGGAAGACAGGAGGGAAGAAGATGACGGAGAGAGAGAGAGCAGCCGCTCGAAGAGAGCGCGCCAAAGCAGCGTTGCGCGCCGCCAAGGCAAGCGACGCGACGGACGACCTGGGCCTTCCTGCTCGGCTGGCTGAGATGCTGCCGGAGAGCGGAGTGGAGAATCCAGAGGTGTTCTTCCCGTACACGCAGGTGGGCCCGCAGACGTCTGCTGGGAATATCGGGGGCGTGTTCATCTAGGATGAAAAGGGTTTGAATTAAAGGGCGATTCTATTTGATCCCTTCGCACCACCGCTAACACAGGGCCGGCGGAATGGAGGGCTTGCATTCTCTTGTTCTTTTCCTCTCTTTTTCTTTCGGCTCGATCATCACTAATGTCTATGCTTCAGTGACATGGCCTAAAATAGTAGCGAAGCCAATACATTGAAGTCTTGCGATCCATTTATACTATTAGACAACCAGAATTACCGGCTCCACGGATCGCACACGCTCGCAAAAACAAGGCGGGGGGAGATGGAGCTAAATGGAGGGCCCGTTGGCGTGCTGAGCTAGTACCTCCGGTGGCACGGCCTGCGCGCCCATTCGCAGTCCACTTGCTACTGGAGCTGATCCACCAGCTGGAGCCCCGCCCATGCCGCTTGACGTCGCGAAACCTTTACCTGCAAGGGGGTGCTTGTTTTTAGGATGTGGCTGCTGCCCGCCTCCCGCGGCGGCGTCGCCCTTTTTCATACAGCCGCAACATAGACCCATTCGGTGGCGTTGTTTGTGCGATCCTATGAGTACACACACGCCCGCCGCCCGAACGAAGAGTGGAAGGTTGTTGTTTGTTGTTCGTTATTTCGTTATTTTCTCGTCCTCGCCGCAGATTTTTTGGCCAGCCAAGTATAACAATATAACATAACTACTAACCAAGGATTTATTTATTTTCCTAATCTAAGTTGTATGAGGCTTACTAGGAGTACTAGTATGCCTTATGATAAGCACAATAAAAATAAAACATAGTATGCGGTAGCTTTTAGTAGCAGCTGACTCTAGCTACTAGTAGTCTAGCTAACATACTAGGAGTAGTTTGCTACTAATGAATCAGGAAGTGTAATCGTCTCGAGAGAGGTACAATCAGAAAATGCACTCCATCCAATTATTTCCAATGAATCAGGAAGAGTAATCGTAGCTAGTACATTCCCGGTACAACAGTATGTACGAAAACTCATATTATAATACTAAAAAAAGGGATAGTATCAACCGCTGCCCCACGGCTGGCAAGAAATTCATGGCTGTCGACTGTCGACTAAACGCAATGCAATTACTGTTTGCTTGGCAGAAAAAAAAAACCTTTCCAGTCATCTTCCGTCTCCCGCGACGTCTATTCTCTATGCCGGACACCGAGCCCGAGGGGATGTCGAACGTCACATTTGCCATCTTTGTCATCTACGTGGTTAGCATTTTCGTCGTCCCCTGGGACTGGCTCCTCTTTTTCTCTGCGGTCAGCCTCTGCGTCTTCTTCTCGCCACTCTGGCCAGTGAGCAGCAGCAAGAAGAAGAAAAAACGAGTTCAACCCGACGACGATGCTGACTCCAGCTCGATCTTCTGGACCAAATATACGATGGGGAGGGAACTCGGCTCGGGCATGGCAGCCGTGGTATACTCGGCTACCCGCGTCTCGGACGGGCACGCCGTCGCGGTGAAAAAGATTGACCGGACCCGCCTCCCAGCCGCTTCTCAGAATCGTCTTTTCGTCGAGGTGGATATCCTGAAGAGCTGCCACCACAAGAACATTTACAAGCTCTTTGATGTCGTCGAAGAGGGCGACTCGGTATATCTCGTGTTGGAGCTGGTTGAGGGCGGCGAGCTATTTGACCGCATCTGCGAGAAGGAATTTTACAGCGAGAGCGATGCCCGCCAGTGCGTCCGCGTCGTGCTCGAAGCTTTGTGTTATCTGCATCGCAACGACATAGCGCACCGTGACGTGAAGCCGGAAAACCTCTGCTGTGTCGACGTACTAGACGACACCGCCGTAAAACTGGTCGACTTCGGCCTCGCAACGCGCGTTGGTCCGTCCGAGTGTAAAAGGGAATTCTGCGGCACTGGCATGTACGCGCCGCCCGAGGTTTTCCGAGAGCAGCATACGAGCCAAAAGATGGACGTCTGGGCCACGGGTATCGTCACATATATTCTGCTCTGCGGCCAGCCGCCCTTCGAATCCGATGACCATCTGATGACGAAACTGGAGTTCCTGGCGCACGCGTCTGGCGGCGATGTGAAAAACATTTGGGACGACGTATCGGAAGAGGCGAAGAGCTTTGTTCGGGGCCTGCTGAATCCGGACGTGGACAAGCGGCCGACCGCAGCGGCGGCTCTGAAGCATGAATGGATGCAGGGGGAGACGGTCCCGAAGAAACATCTGAGACACAGCCAGTGCAACATCAAAACTTTCCAGTCCCAGAAGCGTCTGCGTGCAGCCGTCAAGGCGGTGTCCGCGCTGCACAAATTCAAGAATATCTCCGGCGCTCTGCATTCGCACGAAACGCACTGCCATTCGCACCCGTTCAGTCACAGCAGCAGCAAGAGAAGCACTCCAAGTACCATTTCGAGTAGCACGAGAAGTTCTCGTCGCACGTGGGAAGAGACGAAGAAGACACAATGAGAAGTGTTGCGATGTGGTGTGGTGTGGTGCGGTGTGGTGCGGTATTTTATGCGAGTGAAGGGAATAAAATGTCGGGGTATAAGGCATACTAGTATTTAGCAGTGGACACCCGCCTTGGACTCGCTGTTGCTGAGCTCCTCCTGTTCAAGGGCAAAGCATGCATTCGTAATCTTTTCAATATTGTCGAGAAGTTGCTCCTCCACAGTACCTTCTTCTTCTTCGTCGTCGTCATCGTCGTCACAACTAATGTCATCGGTGCCACCTATTCCGTCACTGTCGCCACCACCATCCACAATGTCAACGTTCGAAAACAAAACCTCCTCGGCCCCATTGTCGTCGACACTGGTGGCTGCGTCGCTCCGAGCTGCTGTGCGGAACTGAATGGACATGCATAATGACCTCGTAACTTCGTGCAGCATCAGCGGCGGCGGAGATGACCATGGAAGCGATGGCGGCGACGGCAGCGGCACATTCGCTGCAGGACCTCGCCTATGATCACTCTTCAGGAGCGACTCGGCCACGGAAGCAGGCGGCGAAGCTGCTTGCTTGTTTTCTTGCGCGAAAATTCCGGGCGGGCTCAGAGCGGTCCAGTCATCCGCGTTCATGTAGTCGACCATGGACGCCAACAGGCCAGCACTTGCCGCCTGCAACTGGAGCGGTTCTCCCGACCGCAGCATGGGGAGCACTGACGCCATACCATTCAACTCAAGGATCAGCCGCACGACGCGGAAAGCGTCCACGCTGTTTTCACTATCTACGCAATTTTGTAACGTGGCAAAAACGTCGACTTTGAGCTCATTCTGCTCCGCCTCTTCATCACTTGCCCCGCCTGATTTGGCCAGGCGGAGAAGTGTTTTCACAATACCACGGTCGCTACCGATTGCACGGGCACAGGTCTCCTCTGAGGCAAGATTAAGAAGCACACCAACGCACTCGTCTTGCATGTCGGCGTCGGAGGTGTCCTCCAGGGTCGCTGCAAGGCAAGGAATACCTCTGATGTTGTGAATGACGGCGGCGCACTCGAGGTCCGCCGCCATGTTTCGCAGCGCGCCAGCGGCGCTCTCGCACTCCCACTCGTTGAAGAGCTCCATTAAGGCCTCTACCCCGCTGCAGCACCGAATTGCGGCGGCAGCCGTTGAGTTCTCTGAGAGGTTGCGCAGGGCTTCAGCGGCTTCGGTGCCCAGCTCGGTTGCCTCGCACGCCTCATCCTCCCGCGCAGCAGAGCGAACCATGTCCACCAGGCACTCGACGCAGCCAGCGGCGACGACCAGCTCTGCCATCGCCGACCCGTCCCGCGCACAGAGCTGCCTCAAGACGCCCACTGCAGTGTTCGAGGCATCGCTGCCTCGATTCTCCATCACAGTCTTGCACAGCAAATGTGCGCGCTCAACATCTTCTGCTCCAAAGCGTGAGGAGGCAGAGACGTTTCGTCGATTGCACTTGCGCTCCGCGGATGCCATCAGTTCACGTAGCTTGCGAGCACGCATGATCGCACGCCGCCGTGGGGTCAAGTCGCCCGTTTCTGCACTACGCCTTCTGCTATTAGGAGTAATGTGAGTATGAACAAGCTGAGTCCCAGCACCAGCACCAGTCCCAGCGCCTGCAGCAGGACCGAGACTTGTAGTAGTATGCATAGTAGCAGTGCTTTCCGTCGTCATCACCACACACGGCGTGCGCAGCGCCGATCCAAAACTACCTGCAGAGTCAGGAGTTCCAATCGGAGTGCTCACCCTCGACATTTCGTCCGGGCTATTGGCACGAAGTCGGTTTCCGCGGTGGCGGAGTAACACCGTGTCAGAGAAGTCATTGATGGAGTTCTCCAGCGAGGCCGAGCCTTCGGGCAAGAAGTCTTGCCGATCGGTCCAGAAAGGCACCGCACTCGGCGACGCGAGGCAGAACACGTCGGGACGATCGCACGTCGGAAGCTGCGGAGACTGTGCCGTGCCTAGCAGAAATTTGACCAGCGTAGTTGCCTCGCCGCGCTTCTGATGCTGCTTGGGCGTGACGACAAAGTCAATGACGATTCGGGCGGGCTTATTGAGAGGCGCTTGGATGAGGGCCCGGAGGCCGCACGTAGGAGTCGTTTGCGGTGCCCCTGCCGCAGCAGCCGATGCACTCTCCTCACCAACAACACGTTCTCCCTCTTTCAGTAGCTGCAAGTACAGTAGCTCGGTGCCCATCCACCGGTGCTGGACGGCGTCGCGCTTCGCGTCGAGGGAGAAGCTCCATGCCACGTTGTCGTCGTTGTCGCTCTCCTTGATCAGTGCGCAAACAGCGGATGCGAGCTCGGGACTGTTGCCCAGTCGGACGCGGCGGCCTTGGTATATTTTTTCGCTCTCTTGCTCGGGTTCTAAGCCAAAAAGGAGCCGGGTGACCTGCTGCGCTCTGCGCGTTGACGCAAGCATCCGCTCTGGTTGGGTGCCTTCAATGGATGCCGCCATGGTCCACCGCCATTGGTCTAGCCAGGGGGCAGGGGAAGTGTATCTCAGAGTTTTCGAGATTTTGGAGATGTGCCCAGTATTGCAACATGTGGTTGTGCAAGGAGAGCATACGAAAACATTAGATTCCGTGTCATAAAATTAGCCCCATAAAATTGGATTTGTTGGTTCTGGTTCAATTATTTAGCATATTGTTTTAACAATATAATAATCAATAATCACCCTCACGGGCGGTAAAAGTAAACGCTACATGCGGAGCACCCCCTGCCCACCTGCTTCAAACTTCATTTAGCAGCGTCGACCATAGGCATCCGCGTGGAAATCGGACCCGGGGCGGCGAAGTTAGAGGAGTACTTCGGAGTGAGATTTTGTGCTAACACTACTACCGCGGTACTACAGTGTTACGGTGATTCAACAAAAAAAGAGGACGGGGGACGGGGTGGGGTCGGAATGCCGCACCCCACCACACCCCACGTCGAATAAGGAGGCTTTTTATGTGTTTTATGTGTTACTTCTTGTCTCACTTACTTGAGAAGGCTCTCAAGATCCGGGTCCCTGTTGCTGCTCTCCCTCGGTTGCCTCGAATTCTTCTTCTTCTTCTCTTTTATGATCGTGGCTTTTCCACATCGCGCCATTCCATGGGAGTGCGGCGTGCGCATGAAGCAATGCGGCTGCTTGCATCCCGGGTACTTCAGCAGCCGTTGCGTCTGGGTATCGGGCCCTTCAAAGAAAAAGGTGGTCAGCTTCCACACGTCGCTCAGGCAAACCCCGCACAGGCCGATGCGCCATCGTGCGCAGGCAGCAAAGCTGAGGCAGAGCACGCTGAGGAGAAGCACGGACAAGATTGTCGCCTCCATCTGCGACAGTGGCACTGTGGCATGTGGCAGGCAGCGGACGCCATAGTAGCCAGCGGCGCACTCCTCACAGTGAGGGCCAGCGAGGTTCGGCCCGCACACGCAGCTGCCCGTTATGTAATCGCAGATTCCCCCGTTGAGACAATCCCCACAGCTCGACCGCGGCCGGCACGCTGGATACCCCGTGTAGCCCGAGATGCAGCTTTCGCACCGCCCGCCAGAGAAGAGCGGCCCGCAGTGGCACACGGCAACGCCGCTGGAGTCGCTGCAAAGGCCGAGCGGCTCGCAGGCGAATGGCGTCTTTGCCTGCTGCTGATGCTGCTGTCCGCGAAAGGATTGAAGTAAGTCGCTGTCGCTCTCGTCGGAGCCAGCACGGCAGCCGCACGTGTCGGGCAGGCACACCGTCTCACTCGCAAGTCTAAGCGCGCTGAGGTGCTGCGGCGCATCGGGCGCGACGGGAAGGGAGCGCGCCGTCGCCACGCTGTCCGTCCGCTTGGCGAGCTCTAACTGCTGTTTCGCCATTTCCGACCGCATCGA
>JACLAC010001432.1_pt1 | contig 27232 bp, 13 predicted proteins | sample 8027881 | NCBI WGS metagenome assembly JACLAC01 (sample SAMN15725517, study PRJNA655200) | protist metagenome | isolation source: fluorescence activated cell sorting (FACS) single amplified genomes of... | place: Spain: Blaines Bay Microbial Observatory, Mediterranean Sea | collected 2016-01-19 | reverse complement strand
AGAAGGCGGCGCCAGCTCTGCCGCAGCAGGCGGCACCCGCTCTGCCCTTGCCGCTGAAGCCAGTCGCACCGCTTCCAACTGAGATACCGGCCGCCGATCCACCTGAGGCCGAATCCAGGCCATCACTTGGCGAGATCATGAAAACGCGGTCTCCGTCCGATCAAGAAAAGCAAAAGCACAACTCTGTGCCGGAAACTGCTCCGTCATTGCGAGGTGAAACAGCCCCACCTGCTCGATCTTTTAGCGAGCGACTCAGGAGTGCTGATCAGATCGATAAAGAACGCCTGAACAGCGGCAAGACTGCACGACGAGGTTTTGGGGTAAGTGGAGATGTGTTGGAGGATTTGCCATTTTCTTGCGAAGACTTTCGCAAACGAATCGCATCTCAAACAATCGACCAGGTGTCACTCGACATCAGTCCTCCTTATCGACCGGACGAAATGGACGAAAAACGGTATCAAAGCCTGAAGGAAGAGTTTGATGAAAAACAGGCAATCCGAACGTGGTACGATCGAAATGGCAATGCCATTGTCACCGGACGTTTGAACGACTTGGCTTACGAAAAAGCAGTCATCGAAACCAACGATGGCTCACAAGACGCGTTGCCAATCAACCAACTGAGTGAAGGTGACATAGCTTACATCGCTGACAATTGGGGACTCCCCAAAGAATGTCTGATCGAACAAGTCACTTACACTCCAAGACAGTGGACCCCTTCCACGATGACTTGGAAAGCATCAAACCTATGCCACCATCCACTGTACTTTGAGGATGTAAATCTGGAACGCTATGGACACACTCGTGGACCGATCCTTGAACCAGTTGTCCAATCGGCCCACTTCTTCGCGAATATCGCAGTACTGCCATACAAGATGGGCGTTCACTGTCCTTCGGAATGTCAATATGCATTGGGCTATTACCGCCCCGGTAACTGCTCTCCTTGGATCAATCCACCAGTGCCAATTAGTGCCCGCGGAGCGATTGCCCAAGCTGCTACCATGACAGGAATGTTTTGGCTGATCCCGTAAAAGGATCAAAAGCATAGCCCGCAGCCGGCTCGCGAGTTCAAACGGGAGAAGCGGCCTTTTGGGCAGTTTTTTGAACCCGTGAAAACGGGAACACGGCACTGATCGAGAAATCAGACAATTTCAAACTGATTGAGCAACGAATCAGGCGTCCATCAAACGAAACGTTGAATACGAGTGGCAGATGCCTGCCCCTGAGGCGTAATATTCAGATTGATGAATGAATCGCCAGCAGGTACGCCACCTGCCGCACAAGCATTGATGGGGCACTCTGAGTCCAGTTCCGACAGATTCCTGATTGGAAACAGTTCTCCTCCCAAACACTTGAGGCTGGCCACAGCTTCGACCATCCCTCCGCCAGCGCCAAGATTTCCCATATGCCCTTTGGCAGTAGTGACCGGTGGCTGTTCGGTTGGCTCTCCAAACACTTCACGAATTGCTTTTGCCTCCTGCCGATCACATTCCTGCGTCCCTAGCCCATGGGCATGGATGTGCCCAATGGATTTTGGATCAGCATCACCCAGTGCTGCTTTCAGGACGTTGACGAACGCCTGCTTTAGAAAATCACCATCAGGCGATTTTCCAACAGCACTGCTTCCATAACCGACAACTTCCGCCAGAATGTTCGCGCCACGCTCCTGAGCATTTGCAAGAGTTTCGCAGATCATTGCCGCAGCACCCTCACCAACCACGCTTCCGTCACGTGTCTTATCGAACGGCCGTGACATGACTTCGGGGTCTTCCTGATTGGCCGCCAGTTTTTCCTGCAATGAGGCGTGTAGAGTTCGCAAGGGATGAATCCGTGATCCAGTTGAACCAACGATCAGGGCATCCGCATGCCCACGAACAAGGGTCGAGTAGGCTTCGGATAAAGCAGCCCCTGCTGATGCCTCGCGCACCGTAATCGAATTATTGGGTCCCCGCAGATCGTTGTAGATCGCGATGTGGCTCGCTGGCATGTTGGGCAGATACTTGAGAAGCCAGAGCGGGTTCACTTCCGGCTTCCCAGTCTGCCCCCATTCACTGAACTGGAATTCCCCTGAGTCATCAAGGCACTTGCTGATACCAGTGGCGAATTCCTCAGGCAAGGACATGATGTAGTCACAACCGTAGACTACACCCGTGCGATCGCGATCCCGCGAATCTACATCCAAACCAGCATCATTCAACGCCAGTTGTGCAACGGCCACCCCCATCTCGATTTCGCGACACATGACCTTGCTGCCTTTGCGAATCGTTCGCTGCAGCTTTTTGTCCATCGGTCCATAATCTGATATGTCCCCCGTAAAACCTTTAGCTTCAGCACCAAAATCGATACAGAGTACACCCAGCGGAACCTCACTAAAGGGGGCCACCGCACTGGTACCGTCGTGCAGCGATTGCAACAAAGAATCAGGGTCGTTTCCCAAGGGACTAACGACTCCCAATCCAGTAATGACGACGCGTTGAGATGAGGTTTTATCCATGGATCGCGAAGCTAGCGGGCCAAAAGTGGGGAGGATCTTTGGACAGGATCAACCCATCCACAGGTCAGGTAATCTGGGCATTCTAATCAGACAGACGATCGGCTTTCAGGGGGGCAATACTCATCCCGATTGGAAGCTGACCAATAAATCCGCTTAGATTTTCACCGAGTATGACCTGCATTCGCCACACCAGCCCAGCCCAATTTTGATCAATAACGACCGCGGCTGGTTGGATTTTGAGGAGAAGCCATCTGCATCGAAGGCCCCGTATGCGTCAGATTTGCTGAAGCTCGGCCCTTGAATTGAATGAACATTAAGGCATCAGCTCGCCCCGTTGTCGTACCGGTCAGCATGTCCATATTAAAAAAGGACATGGGAGAAGCTGGCTTCCCATCAGGGCTCGCTACCACGCCACAAGATAGCAATAAGATCATATCCGAGGGCCACCGGAATCGCTCGTTCAAACGCCAGCTGACAACTTGTGGCACGTCAATTTGAGCCCGATGCACCTGATTGTTCTGTAGCGGCAATTCAAGGTCGACCGGCAATAACTTGTCGAGCTGATCAATTTCAGCCTTGATCACACAGTCAATCACCTTGCCATCCGTACTCAACAACGGACTGATCTCAACTTTGTAACCAACATGAATTTCACCCGTCTCAGGTTCATATGGCGGCCAACCCGTTGGGGTCTGCCGAATGTTACGAACGTAGTTCTTACCCAAAGTGCTCGTCAGCTTCTGAGTCTGACCATTATGCAAAACCAGATTTAAATCATGCTTGATACGCGTATCCGTACGCTGCCGAAGTTGATTCATCACCATGGCTGCATTCTCTTTACTTAACAGCCATGCCTGCACACCAGGTGAATCAACACCAACATGCTGCATCAACAAATGAGCGCGATTTCGCCAATTTGGATTCCCCACATTAAGAACCTTGACGCTCAAAACCTGAGGTTCAGTATCACCTGCCACAAATTTTTCAACGACCTCACCAACCACCTGATGCATCTCAGGGGTGTGATAGACAGAGAGCGTGCTGTGGTCCGCATTGAGGAATCCAAAAGGAGGACTGAACCAAGCATCGCTTCCCGTTTCGCGAATGATCCAATCGACGACAGCCTGCTCGGGACGAACAACCTGCTTTAAATGTCCTGTGTACGGTGACAAGTCATATTTGCGATACTTTTGCCCCGCACCGGAAGGCAATGTGGCGTCGCCAGCAACCGATGTTGTGGCGACAGGCGATTGCCCCAGACTTTGCACTGCGGTCTGACCTGAGGTCACTGCCCCTGCTGTCGTTGGTGCCCCGGTTGTTGGAAGGCCATTACTCGAAGCCGCCGTGGCACCACTCCCGCTAGGCAAGCCAAAACCCTGTGCGGTTACAGAATTAGCATCCCAAGCGAATGCTAAGATAGCCATCACAATTAGTAGCGTTGAAAGACGCATCGATTCCATTCCCTGGTCGATTTCACGAAGTAGGACAGAAGCCTGCCCGCAGTAAACTTGCCTATAACGGCTAGCTACTTGCCGGGGCAAGATGGAATCAGCAGCACAGAAAAACCGACAACTGTTGCTAGCATTAGCGACTCAGCTGTGCATTCATCTCCGTTGTTGCCTCAGCCACGGCATCTTGCCAGCGGGCATCACCAAACCGCTGACGATATTCTTCGCGTGCATGTGCAAAAATAATATGCCGCGAACTATTCACCACGGCACCCAAGCCGTCCTGATCAAGTCCGACAAGAACATCGGCCGCTCCGCCTCCCTGAGCTCCAAAACCGGGCACAAGAATCCAACTGCCAGGCATTGCCTGTCGCAGCTGCGCAAGTTGCTCGGGGTAGGTTGCACCGACCACGGTTCCAACAGGTCCATAGCCTGATTCACCAAGTCGGCTGGAATTGAACTCCGTGACCAGTTGAGCGACACGTTGAAAGACAGATTGCCCATCCGTCACACGATCCTGCAACAAGCCACCGCCTGGATTCGAAGTTTTGACGAGTACAAAGATGCCTGCTGCACGCTTGTCACACATTTCAACAAATGGCTCGAGACTGTCTTCGCCCAGATAGGGGCTGACAGTCAAGCTATCGCTGCCCCATGGGCTGGCTTCACCGAGGTAACCATCCGCATAGGCCGTTGCGGTGCTGCCGATATCATTACGTTTCCCGTCAGTGATGACGAGCAGGCCAGCCTTTTTCGCGTATTGAATGACTTGCCCAAGTGCGACCATACCGGCGGGGCCAAGCTGTTCAAAAAAAGCAGCCTGTGGTTTCACACAAGCAACTTTTCCTGCTACTACATCAATGATCTCAGTACAAAATTGGGTGTAAGCCGCAGCCCACTCGTCTGCAGAATCATTGACAACCGAGTCACGAAGCGGTGCTGGCAACTGGGCTTTTCGTGGATCAAGACCAACGCAGGTGATCGAGCCGGACTTCCGCACGGCCAAGGCGAGACGATCCGCAAAGAGCATTGTTTTCCCCGATTAGTCTGTGAATGAAAATTTGGAAGCGCAGATCCGTTACGATTCACGCCACCAGAATCTTGTCTTCAGGAGCGATCAGGTCAAGGACCAGTATGTGCCGGCGATCTCCATGGCAAGTGGGTTGCAAAGCCTATTACACGCGATAAACCGCGAATAACCATGGTGCAGTGTCGGCGTCACAGCACACATGAACAAAACGATTCAGCAAGTTTCCCCCATGGGGCTCAGATTTTACCTTCGGAACAGAAAAACGTCGTCTAGCAAAAATGGCAATGGTTGGTTAGCATTTTGAATCTGACGGAGAGGCCGTTGAGGCGTCTTCTCTGGCGGGCTGTAGCGCAGCCTGGTTAGCGCGTTTGACTGGGGGTCAAAAGGTCGGAGGTTCGAATCCTCTCAGCCCGACTTGAAAATCCAAACAGCTCGTTGCATTGATTTGCGGCGAGCTGTTTCCCGTTTGGGTGCGAGCGAGTGACGCAAACCATGAAGCCCAATTCAGTCAGTTCAAGCGGGCGACACTTTTCAGGGTCCGCTACGTTACAACAGCCTTGTGCCGCTGGAGAAAGCTTGATGATTTCACTAACTCAATCACTGGTATCATCCGTGGGGGCAGCTCCGATTCAAATGTGCTGAATCCCCTAACTGTGCCAGTCGTACTGCGTCCAACCACCACGCGGTGAAAGACATCACGGTCTCCTGCCTGTTTGGCTCTGCATCAGCACCTGAAAAACTTCACTCTCTTCGAAGTAGTCGCGATGCTAATTTTTTCCCCACCGGAATCGTGCTATACATCATTAGCGGCGACAGTGATTCTCTTCCCAACCTTATTTGGACTGGCGTCAAGTTCTACTGCGAGTTTCGCTGGATCTTTGCAATTTACTTTGAGCAGATGTTTGCTACCTATTTGTTCCTGTGCGCATGAATATGCTTTAAAGCTTGGAAAAACTTGGCATCTCCGAACTTACCGCTCGTACATCGTCTGAAATCAGGCGTCCGTCCTTGCTCGGTGACGTCGCCGAATTGGTTGAACACCGAACGAATGCACCTGCACCTCGGAAAGAAATTAGTAGCAATGCTCGGTATTGTGTCTGACCTAGATGACGTTTCGAGCCATCTTAGGTTCCCTTCGTCCTACAAAATAAGACACGACCGCAAACTGGCGGTTCAAAAAACTATCTGAATACCAAATGAAATTAACGACCTCTGAGGTGATTTCGAGTTGAACGGCATGGCGGAAGCACGTGCAATTGAATTGATATGTTGGAGATTTTTGCATTACCGTACTTGGCGATATCGGGCGTGATTGGCTGGCTCATCTTTCGGCCGTTCCTTCCGACCCACGAATCTGACTCGGTCTTTCCCGCAAAGATAGCGATTACGGATTTGCTGGCTATTTCTCTTCCAATCAGCATTGTTTTTTCGTTGACCAGATGGATCGATCCGCTTGGCAACATGTCGCGTTCCATGCAGGCGACCGTGGTAGTCACTGCTATTGTGCTCGCGGTACCGTGGCTGTCAGCAGGCCTCTTTTTAGTGCCAAAGACATTTCAAGTTACATTCTTTAAACGCATGCTCGTCATGGGAGTCATTGGGCCTTTCGGGATCCTCTTGACGGTTGGCTGGATAGGATTCCTGATCTGGACGTGTACTCAGTCGCTCATCTATATCGTTCCAGCAACGCTTCTGATTGCCGCAGCAACGTTAGGGCTGCGCATGCTTGGCTCCTGGGTTTGTCAATCCGATTCACAGGGAGCATCAAGCACCGCAGCAAATCGTAACACTGACCAGAAAGACATTCAGCAGGGCAATTCGTGACCTCTGACTTTGACCAACAGGGAAAACCAGCCTGCCAAGTGATGTGCTGCTGTAAAATTTCTTTCCATCACATGAGGCACGCGACCCGGAGGATCATTTTGCTCCGACTACTGCGGTGAAACAGTCCCCCTTACTCTTGCCCCAGCTCGTCCACAAAACGCTGATAGTTCTGTTCGAGCACGTTGTTCTTGGTCTCGTGAATGCTTGCGCCGAATACAATCCGAAATGACTTCCCCTTGTCCACAGAAACAGTACTTTTCTTCCCCTGCTTCATGGCAGCGCGCCCAAACGGATTCGCAACGAAGACCCCATAGTTCCGATTGTGCCACCAACTGTTCCGGAAGTTATCCGGCGAAGTCATCAGCGTGATTCCTACATGGGTGTCGCCGATCAGCCCCGAATAGTCACACCACGCTGCAGGCTGTCCCCACGTTGCCCGCGCGGTACGTTCCCCGGCCGAACTCAGAATGACGCCCCCATTTTTTTCCGTTAACGGCGTCGCAACACGTGCTCCAAATCCCATTTCTTCCTGATCACCAAAATGGATTTCTCCTTTCGCCGACTCAAAGGTTGCATCCCAAATCAATGACCATTCCGTTCCTTTTGCCTGCACCACAAAACGATTGAGCACAGTGCAGATGAGATCATTGTCAGGCGACAGGAGTTCAGACTCGGTTGAGAACTTCAGTCGACCTTCCTTGACTTCTGGTTGCATCATGAACCGTCGATGCTTAATTGTCCCGCGGTTACGCCAGAAGTCAGCACCGTTGACATCTCCAAAAGCCAACCACAAACCAGGGTGCATCGTGGCATGGTCCATCGCATCCTTGCCCGGTATCGGTGGAAAATTACGTGTCACTTGCAAGCCGCTCAGTGTTTTAAGATTCGCAAAATATGGCCTTAAAACCGTAGCATCACGAAACACGTACTCCGCCAGAGAATTACCACCATTGAAAATCTGCAAGCGGTCCTGCTGCTGAATGAAAGTGAATCCGTCAGCATGACCTTTTTGCAACTGCGGGCTTTTCATTACCGCAGCCTCCGGAGGGTTTTGAGCAGCCTGCCGCTTTTCACGCAGTTTTTTATTCTTACGCGACGCTCGACGTTCGCTTGTTTGTTCCTCCCGCAGAGTTATCAGGTAGGCAGTCAGATCTGCAAGCTGTTGCAAACTCAAGATTGGTGCCATTGAAGGCATCGCTGATACAGGACGACTCTTTCGCTGCTCGATCGCCGACTTGGGCAATACCAGCTGATTTCCATCAATCAGTCCCAGCGTCAAACTAAGACCACTTTCTTCGATCAACACACCCACGTGAACTCGGCCATCATCTGTAAGCACACTCAACTGCTGAAAGCCCTCCGTAATCACGGCATCCGGTTCAATCATTGATTCCGCCAAGTGCCGGGCTGACGCTCGACTACCCACTCTGCCCAGGTTGGGTGCAAATCCACCATTTCGTTCATTCAAACGGTGGCACTTGATACAACCTGCTCCGCTCGTATGCTTGAAAAGTATTTCACCTCGCCAAGCATCTCCTTTTTCCAATAGCCCCAATGTCGATTCGACCAACTTCGAGCGTGACCCCGTTTCTTTGCGCTCTTTCAACAACTGAGGCTGGAGCAACACCACGTAGTTTGCACAAGGTGATTTACGTTTGGCATCTGTATTACCGCCCAGAATAATGTGACCCGCAGGATATTCACGAGAGTAAATCCGCATGGTGCAATCATCTGTGACAAGATGTTGATCAGTTTTCGAGTAGGTTTCCCTGATCCAAGCCGGCGGATCAGGCAGGCGTTTATCAACAGCGACCATCACCCTCAGTGGCACAGGGGAATCAAAGCTGAGCCACTCATCTCCGCTTGATGTATCATCATCATTGGCCGTTTGAATGAAGTCAGACCCCAGCAAGTCATCCGGCAACTCGCGCACGCGATACCGGCGATCGCTATACACCAGCGCACCATGAACCAAACCGCTGGGCTGCAGACGATAATTCTTTTTGCTCTTGGAACGAATATTGGAAATCACCGCAACTGGAGAAGTTGCGCGTTCAGAAGCAGGCTGCCTGCTGTCAGGCATCCGCAAATCAGCATTTCCGTCAAGCGGTCGCCCCTTGACGATCAATTTTTCTCCGCCGCTAGCCACCTTGGCAAGCCATGCAGAGGCAATTTCCCGATTGTCTTCATTGCTGTCCTTCAATGCGACACGCATATCGGATTCAGTAAGTTCATGAGTTTCAAGCAAAGCTAACAACGCCCCACGACGAACAGCGTCGCGTTTGTCGGTCTGATATCTTCGCAACTCTTCAACCGAGCACAGCGTCTGCAGCGTCCTCCACCCGATGTAGTAGATCGCAGGATCCTGTTCCTGCGACAGCAGGTCCAACAATTTCGGAACATGCTGATTCTGCTTTGTTTGAATCAGGGCCTGCACCGCTTCAAAGCGTATACGCGAATCAGGATCCTTCAAAGCCTCAATGACGCCAACCGGAAGTGAGCGTGAGACCTTTGCTTCGCGGGATCGGAACGCCAAAATCCGGATTGCCTGCAATCTCTGATTGAAAACCAATCGCTCATGATCCGAATTATCTCGTGCCAGAATCTTCTCAAACACTTGATCAAGATTTACTTGATCCTGACTTGCTTGATTGATGGCGATTCGTCCCAACGTCCACAGCGTCCAAGTCTGCAGCATCTCTGCTTGCTTTGTTTCAGCAATTGACTTTGATTCCAAAATCTCAAGCAATTCCTGTACGATTCCATTTCCACGTTGCACCAACTCATCTTGTGCATCAATCCGATGAACCGGCAGTGGTGACGCAAATTGTTGCACCAACTGCTGCACGTTTCTTTTGCTCAATGCCACCCGCGGACCTGCTACCTCAACCTCAGACGCATTTTTCCGGGCCACACGATAAACACGCCCTTCGTTTGTCAGCTTGCCGTTTTTCCATTCAGCACCGTAACCACGGCTCCACCCAAGTACCCACAAGGCACCATCTGGACCTGCTTCAATGTCCGTAGGACGAAAAAGAGAATCACCGCCCACGATGAACGGTTCCCATGCACCCGAAGCAGGTCGCATCAGAGCTCCCTCCCATTTCGGACGCCAAACATACGTTGTCTTGTTCAACCAATCATTGATGAAAAATGCTTTTCGGTATCGGGCAGGAAAATCCAGCCCATCACCGAAGACAATTCCAGTCCCTGAACCTTCAAAAAGAGGTCCGCTGACCGGCGCGGATGGTGCGTGTGGTTCAGGCGACCAATGCGCACTCCAGGGGTGATTCCATCCGAAGTGAGCACCATAAAAAGGCATGATGATTCGATCACCACCAGTCTGGTCATTATCAGTTCCCAACCAATTGAATTGGCTATCCATGGTGATATCCCACGGGTTGCGGAAACCACGTGCCACAATCTCAAGATTGGTACCGTCCGCGTCACAACGCAACACGCCGCCGTCCAATCCCCAGTCATCGTTTGGGTCATGAAAACTGCGTTGATAGTTTTCTTTGCTGAAAACCTTGGGCTCGGGCATGTCTGGGGCGTCGTCTGGACTCGCAACGCCCCAAAGCTCACGAAACGGTTTCGGCGCCAGGCGATCCGGAAGGGTCAAACCCTTCGAGTTGCCCTTGCTCATGTAGAGCTTGCCATCGGGAGCCCAATTCAAACCATGCAAACCATGCTCAAGGTTACCAAGGTCTGTGTACAGCCGGACATACTCGTCTGCCTCATCGTCACCATCCAGATCGCGGACAACCGTCAAATCGGGAGCGTTGGCAACCCACAACTCATTTCCGTGCCATGCCAGAGCCTGCACTGCATTGAAGCCAGTTGCAAATACCTTTTTTGTGTCCGCCCTGCCATCGCCCGTTGTGTCTGACAAAATGACAACACTGTCTCCCGGAGTTTGTGGAGTTGGCTTGCGGTATTGCGGTCCCATCCCGACAAACAGACGCCCCCGCGCATCAAATGCCATCGAACATGGCTGACGAACAATTGGTTCCTGTGCAAAAACCGTGACCTCAAAACCCTCTGGCACGGTGGGTAATGAATCACGGTCAGCCTGCCGATCCTGGAAATCGTTTGCTGCAGTGGAAAGAGTATCTGCAACAAAAAAACACAAGCTCAATGAAAGAGCTGTGCATGCTGAGCCGTGGTTAAAAAAAGCAACACATCTGTGATCAGCAGTCAGTAACTGCAAACAGAATCGGACCAGGAATATTCGAAGTGCAATCATCGGCATGCATGCGATAGCAAGGAAAACTCGTATCATCCCAACCTCGGGCAGAGAACATCTTTTAGCTGTAAGTGACGCTACCGGAGCGTCAACGTCTTGCCGTAGTCGACAGGTAACATGAATCGACAATTTCATGATTCACCCCTCGAATTCCTCTTTCAGATTTTCATATTGTTTTCGACGCTTTTCTTTCTCCGCATCTCTTGTTGATTTGGAAAAATAGTGAAACCAATTGAGTGCAGCCGCGAAAGAGAAAAGTCCAAAGGCCACTACGCTGAGAAAATCATTATTAAGCAGCACCGATGTCCCGGATAAAAGCATCGTGATTGTTGAGAACAGTGCAATCCAAAAGTATGTCTTCATTTCGCCCAACCTCAGTCAATAGCTGTCTACCACATGAATTTCACAAATCAACCACAACACGTTTTTATACAAATGCGGTAAACACTTCAGCATGAGTGCGTGAGCTTTGCCTCACGGTGACGAACAACGCCACGTACCACAATTTAACACGACCACAACTTAACACGACCACAACTTAGCACGACTGCGGAACACGCATAAAGCTACTCACACTAGAATTTGCCTGATGACCTCACCATGAACATCAGTCAAACGATAGCGTCGACCCTGATGCCGGTAGGTCAAACGCTCGTGGTCAATTCCCAGGAGATGCATCATCGTTGCCTGAAGATCATGAACATGAACACGATCTTCAGCAATGTTATATCCGTATTCGTCTGTTTTTCCGTAGGTCGTTCCGGGCTTTACACCTCCACCTGCCATCCACATGGAATAACAGCGTGGATGGTGATCCCGCCCGAACTGATTGCCGTTGAGTTGACCCTGACAATAATTCGTGCGACCAAACTCTCCTGCCCACACAACCAAAGTATCCTCCAACATCCCCCGTTGCTTCAGATCTTTCACGAGTGCTGCTGATGCTTGATCCGTTTCGCGACATTGATTGCGAAGACCTCCGGGTAGACCGCCGTGCTGGTCCCAACCAGGATGATAAAGCTGAATAAACCGCACACCGCGTTCGGCAAGCCGGCGAGCGAGAAGACAGTTGGCCGCATAAGAACCGGGCTGTTCGACACCGGGCCCATACAGTTCCAACGTTTCCTTCGACTCATCTGCAACACCCACTACTTCCGGAACAGATGACTGCATTTTGAATGCCAGTTCGTATTGCGCGATCCGGGTTTCAAGCTGGGGGTCAGCCTGCTGACCCAATTGCAGATGGTGCAACTGAGCCAATGCATCAAGCATTCGCTCGCGACTGGCAGCATCGATTCCTTTAGGATTATTCAAATACAGAACAGGATCCTTGCCGGAACGAAACCTGACGCCCTGATGCCGTGCTGGCAAAAAGCCACTGCCCCAGAGTCTCGACACCAGCGGCTGACCACCTTTGTTCTTTGTCACCATGACTACGAAGGAAGGCAGATCCTGATTCGCGGTCCCAAGGCCGTAACTTAGCCATGCACCAATGCTGGGCCGCCCTGGAAACTGCGATCCAGTTTGAACGAATGTCACGCCCGGTCCATGGTTAATCGCTTCGGTGTACATTGAGTTCACAATGCACATGTCATCTGCAATTCCCGCCGTGTGTGGCAATAACTCACTCAGCCACTGCCCCGATTCACCATGCTGCGCAAATTTGAAAGGTGAACCCACCAAGGGCAGACTCGACTGGTTCCCACTCATTCCAGTTAACCGTTGTCCCTGCCGCACCGAATCCGGCAGTTGCTGCCCATGAACCTTATTGAGATGGGGTTTGTGATCAAGCAGATCAATTTGTGACGGGCCGCCACTTTGAAATAGAAAGATCACCCGTTTCGCCTTGGCCACATGATGTGTGCCGGACAAGGCACCACCAGACAAGCTGGCAGCTTCCGCTGTCTGCGTCTCGCCAGAAAGCAAGCTGGACAGCCCGAGAGCACCCATTCCCATCCCGAAGCTATTCAGGAAGCGACGTCGCGGCATGCCCCATGCAGGGTCAAAGCCTGTGCATTTCAAAGTCATCTCTTTCCTATCTTTTGGTAACACATTCGTCATGATTGATCAGCGTATTGGCAACGCTCGCCCAGGCTGCAATCGAAGCCAAAGAGGTATCTGTGACGAGCTTTGGATTCCGCACCAGACCTCCTGCAGATTCTCCATTCAGAAAAAATTGCACTTGGCCGGATTTAAAGTCCACCGTGCAGGCAACATGTGTCCATTGGTCAGCGACTGGTGCACGATCAGCCATCACAACGGTACCGCCGCAAATGAACCGTAACCCACCATACAAATCCAACAACAGACCATCTCCTTGCCCTGGAGTGATCTTGTCCCACAAACGTCCTCTTCCAGCAGCATCTGGTTTGACCCAACATTCCAGCGTCAGGCCATCGGTAAATTCAAGTTTTGCGGTGTTATCAAATACCTCAGGTCCACCAGAAAACGGAAGCGATCTGGAAACCACAGGCTTCCAATCACCGGCAGCCTCCTGTTCACGCGATAATGCCGCCAGAGCTTTCACCCCGGACTCATTCAGAGCCTGCGCGAAGATATTTGCACGGCCGAATTCACCTGCGAATTTCTCTTGCCCGTTGGGTGCAAACCCCAGACGAAAATCATGGTCATTCGCTGGCAAACTCAGTGCAACCGGGGCTGTGCCATAATCACCATATTGACCGTTGGAAAGATACTCCTGAGCGGCTCGGGAATTGCCGAGGAAATAATCACGCTGCGTAGCATACAGAGTCTGAATGACTTTGCTCTCCTGTTTGCTCGGTTGGCGACTGGTCAGAATCCGGAACATGTCGTTGGCGATTGCATCAGCATCATTTCCATGCTGATCCAGAAGTCTCTGGCTCAAGGCTCGACCTGCTTCAACAAACTGCGGTCCATTCAACATCGCCAAGGCTTGAAGCGGCGACGAGGTTCGTTCACGTTTCACACGACAGACATCACGCTTGGCAGCATCAAGTGCCATCATTACAGGTGCCGGACCTGTACGCTTCCAATAGGTAAACAGGGACCGCCGGTAAAGGCCGTCACCCCTGTCGGGTGTTGACGGTTTGAAAGAGGCCGCCAATTCGTAGGGTTTGACTGGTGGCCCACCTATTTTCCCCACCAAGAGCCCGCTCGCTGCCAAAACATTATCACGCAACATCTCCGCCGGCCACCGATAGGACGGTGCGCGAGCCAGAAACTCATTTTCCGGATCAACCTTCAGCAACTCTTCTGTAACAGCACTCGATTGTCGATAGGCCGTCGACATCACCATCTGCTTTACGAGCCGTTTGACATCCCAACCATGCGTCACAAAGTCGTTCGCCAACCAATCCAGCAACTGTGGGTGCGTTGGCAACGCACCTTGCCTGCCAAAATCTTCGGGAGTTCGCACCAGTCCCTCACCAAAAATCAGTTGCCAATAATGATTGACTGCAACACGAGCCGTCAGAGGGTGGTCCGGATCCGTCAGCCATTTTGCAAGTCCAAGCCGATTATTTGCTAACGACCCCTTCATCGGCGGCAGCACGCCGGGAGTGGCAGCTTTCACCGGTTCTGCTCGGCGGTTGTACTCACCACGCTGCAAAACAAAGGAGTCCTTGGGACGCGGCAATTCCCGCATCACCATGATTTCGGTCGCGCGGTCGAGATTGCTGCAAAGTTCAGCTCTCGCCATCGACAACTGCTTTCGATATTCAGCGTATTCGTCGGACGCATTCAATAGCAAGTGCTGAATCAGCATCTCGCGCACTGCGTCAGGCAACTCTGCTGAATCCTGCAGATGGTGCAACTTGTCGGAGATTTTCTTTTCATCATGGGATAAGGCGATTTCCAACGCCGAAATCTGGCGATCGAATACTTCAAACGACGACACTTCTCCATTCTTGAAGCCGCGATCACGAAACCTCGCTCCGATGGCAATCGTATTACCACCCCCGCCCGTGATATTCTTCGTCAACTTGTTTTTCACGATCTCAACATCTGCAAGTTTTCCGTCAATGAAAATGGAAATACCTTCCGCAGAGACACTACCGTCATAAGTAACTGCTACATCAATCCACTGTTTGACTGGAAGCGTCTGCTTCGTTTTCACACTGATCGCATTCCCCGGCCAAAAATGAATCAACGATGCGCTTAACTTGCCATCCTCGATCAATAACTCATAACCACGGCTGCCAGCATCGGTCCATGCCCTCGAGCGGTGGAACACAACAGCGCGTTCTTTTTGATCCGGAGTGTTCAAGGACAGTTGAACTGAAAACGGTGCATGACGTTTGAAGTTGCCAGTTTTCAATGTGATCGCGTCATCACCAGTCAACCTCACGGCCGGCTCACCACGTCGATCCGTTGTTCCGGCATTGCGTCCCCCAACACTCTTGAAGTCGACTACTTCAATCGGATCACGACCTTTGACCTGCAATGCCTGATTCAGCAATGCACCGTCCGGCAGTTCCTTTATTCTGGTAGCGTCCGGTTCTTTCACGTTGGCAAGATTTTTTTGCAACACAGCCAACTGGCTCTTTTGCTCGTCACTGAGAATCGCAAGGGTCGGTGTAGGAACCGAGTTTGTAAAGTACGAATAAAGGCCTGACTCATCGATGTTGTTGAAGTACGAGAACAACTGATAGTATTCTCTCTGCGAAAATGGATCATACTTATGATCGTGACATCGTGCGCATTCAAGAGTGAGTCCCAGAAATGCAGTCGCAAATGTCTGCGTTCTGTCGACGACATACTCGACACGAAACTCTTCCTCTACGCTGCCACCTTCAACTTTCTGCGGGTGCAGACGGTTAAACGTCGTTGCCAGAACTTGTTCGTCTGTTGGTTCCGGAAGCAAGTCCCCTGCTAACTGCTCGATAACAAATTGGTCGTACGGCATATTTTTATTGAAAGATCGAATCACCCAGTCGCGCCACGGCCAGACATAACGATCACGGTCAACTTGATATCCATAGGTATCACTGTACCGGGCAACATCCATCCAGTCTGACGCCATTCGCTGCCCGTAGTCGTCCGAACGAAGCAACCGATCAACTACCCGACCATAGGCATCCTGCGAATCATCCCCCAAAAACTCATCAATTTCACTTAGCGTCGGGGGCAACCCCGTCAAGTCAAACGTGACGCGACGTATTAGTTTTTCTCGGGACGCGAGTTCCGAGAAAGTCAGCCCTTTGGATTCAAGCTTTGACAACAAGAAGTGGTCAAGCGGATTACTGACGCGTCCCGTGGACTTGACGGCAGGAAGAGCAGGGCGACTGCGTTGCTCAAATGCCCAGTGCTTCTTCCAAGTGGCACCTTCGGAGATCCAATCGGAAATCAACTGTTTCTCTTCCGCCGAGACCGAGAGATTTGATTCAGGTGGCGGCATCACTTCATCGGGGTCAGCCGATAAAATGCGTCTGAGAATTTCGCTTTCCTCGGGTTGGCCAGGAACAAGAACTTCAAACGCATCCTCCTTGATGTCCAACCGCAAATCTGCTTCGCGCGTATTGCTATCCGGGCCATGGCAGATGTAACAACGGTCGGAAAGAACCGGCCTGATGTCCCGATCAAAGTCCACTCTTCTCTCCTGTACCTGCTGAGCGGACGCAATCGATAACCAACAGGAGAAATGAACGACTAAAATGAAACTAAGTTTTTGCATCTACTTTTTGTTTCGGTGTAAAAGAGCTTCACGGAATTAAGGTTCGACCAACCGTCAGGAAGGGATACCGTACATGCGACACGAATCAAACGCTAACTCAAACCGTACCATTCGGGCTTTCGATTCATGGTATCGCATCTGGCAACACAGCACTGGATGCATCCCATGGCATTATGGCCACATTCGCACATCAACGCGTGTAGAAAAACTGGGACAACTTGTATATTCGCGGATTAAAAAATGAGGATTCATCGGCCACTCACACTGACTGCGAAAGCATCCGAGCACGGGCCCATCATTCATGCTTCCCAACCATAACCAAGTTGAATGACACTTCGTTCGGAGATCACGCAAAAATCATATCAAGCCAAAATCTCGCGAACCACCTTGCCCGGCTGCCCATCAGTCAACGTTTGATCGCGATTGCTACGATTAAAAACAAGCTCCTCATGATCGAGACCAAAGAGATGCAACAGCGTGGCATGATAATCATAGTGGTTCACAACATTTTCAACAGCTTTGTGTCCCCACTCATCCGTCTTGCCATGAACATGCCCAGCTTTGAATCCTCCACCAGCCAACCACATACTGAACCCATACGTATTATGATCGCGACCGATCTTTGCTTTTCCCGCATCATTCTGAACAACAGGTAGTCGTCCCATCTCGCCGCCCCAATGCACCACAGTGGAATCCAGTAGCCCACGTTGCTTGAGATCCTTGACCAAGGCCGCAGACGGACGATCGACTTTTTGGCAGGCAGCAGGCAGTCGGCTGACAATACTGCCATGGCTATCCCAAAGTTGATTTGCTGTATACACCTGAACAAAACGGACGCCACGCTCAATCAACCTGCGAGCGATCAAACAACGGCTACCGTAATCCGCAGTCGCTTTTTCATGCATACCATACATTTCCTGAGTCTTCTTACTTTCCTGACTCAGGTCCAATGCTTCTGTCGCAGAGGTTTGCATCCGCGCAGCCAACTGATAACTGGCAATTCTTGCTTGCAGGTCGGTGCTACCCGGATAGTGGGACAGATGATTTGCGTTGAGTTGCTCGAGATACTCAAGCGCACGACGTTGAGCATTTCCCTTCAGATGAGTTGGGGGCGTCAGGTCGAGAATGCGAGGTTCTCGCGGCCGAACGACAGTGCCCTGATAAATCGAAGGCAGCCAACCATTGGACCAATTCTCTACTCCCAACACGGGCAACTGTCCGGGATCAATCAGCGACATGAAAGCTGGCAGACTCTCTGACTCACTTCCCAATCCATAGGTCAACCAACTACCAAGCGATGGCCGCCCTTCGACCGTCCGACCGGATTGCAACGCACGAATGGACTGGCCGTGGTTATTGACCCCAGTGTGCATGGACCGAATCAGACAGATATCGTCTGCAATCGAACCGGTATGTGGAATGAGTTCGGACAATTCCATCCCGGACTGCCCTCGGGGCTGGAATTTCCAGGGACTGTGAAATACTTTTGAACTGGACTGTGCAGCATTGTCATACTTGACCTCACCCGGGAATTCTTTTCCGTCGTACTTGGCCATTTCAGGCTTGGGGTCAAACATATCGTGATGACTAGGGCCCCCCTGCATCCACAACGAGATCATGGCTCGCGCTTTGGGCTCACCGGGAGGTCTCTTGGGTGTCGTATCGTGGACACGCGTTTGCAGGTCAGGTTTCTTGACCTCTGCCATCGTCCGATTCTGATTCGCCAACCAAGCAAGTGCGACACTACTTACATTCATAGCTCCCGCCGCCAAGAAGTGACGACGTGAGCCAGCATTGCTTTGATTCAGTTTGTTATTCATGGCTGTTTCAGTCAACGTAGAGAAACTCGTTTGACCCCATTAGCATCTGGCACATCACCGACAAGGCCTCAAGCTCAGCACTCTTGCTGGCAGGTTTTTCCGAGGAAGCCTTGTATGCCGACTGCTGCTCAAAGATAGTTCGTTGTTCGGTCAGAAATTTCATTGTCGCGTCACGCTCGGCCGCACTTGGATGACGACAGTAAATCGATTGCCATGCAGCATCGATCTGTTCTTCCGGTTCTGAAGCACGCCTGGATAGCGCCTCAGCAAAATGCCGCGAGTACGTGAGAAGCAATTCACTATTCATCATCAACAATGACTGCGTCGAAGCTGTTGACACATTGCGTTTTTCACAGTTAGGCGCCATGGGAGGCTGATCAAAAGCTTCCAGAACGGCCAGTGGCCGACTTCTTCGCATCTGCACATACACGCTTCGGCGATACTGTTCGCCCTTCATATCAATGACGCTGCCCGGCCGCCCCGCGTTGAGATTTTCCTGACCAATCACAAAGCGACCCACGCCATCAGCCATGACAGGCACTGCCGGACCATGAGCTTTTGCATTCAATTTACCCGCGATATCGAGGATGCAATCGCGTACGACTTCAGCATCCAAACGCCTCAAACGTGCCGATCCAAAGAGAGCATTATCAGGATCAATCTGTCGTTTTCTTTCATCATTCGTGACGGCCTGTCGCCAAGCACGCGAATTGAGAATGAGTCGATGCAAGTGCTTCAAGCTCCAGCCACTCTCAATGAACTCAGATGCCAACCAGTTCAACAAATCAGGGTGGGAGGGTGCTTCGCCCTGCACGCCAAAATCACCGGGAGTCTCAACCAGTCCACGCCCGAAATGTTGTCTCCAAACACGATTGACGATGACCCTCGCGGTGAGTGGGTATTCCGGATGAGTCAGTCGTTTTGCCAATGCCAATCGCCGCCCACTGGTAGCGACATCACCGGCATTCGCAGGAATCTGCGGCAGCTTGCTGGTCAGTGACACCAAACTCAAACCGCCAGGCTGCAATTCCTGTCGCGGCTGATCCGGATTACCGCGAAACAGCAAATGAGTTTCTGGCAGACGCCCCGGTTTTTCAGTGAGCGCCCGAACGAATCCCTGCTTTGGTTTCGTCGCACGAATCGCCGTTGCCTTTGCCGCCATTTTCTTCAGCTCGTCAGCAGCCTTGCGATCATACAGGTACAGCGAACCTGACGTGACATTCAAATTAGGATGCTTGCGTAATAATTGATTTTGCTCAGGAGTGCGCTTACCTGCCGCAGTCACGTGTGCAGCACGAGCGAGATCATGCACTGATTCTGGTAATTCCTGCAACTGTTTTTCAAACGTGGCAGCAATGAACTTTTTCTGCTGGCTGGCACGTTCAGCATCAACCTTCTTGGCTTCGACCTCGATTTCCTCTGCTTTTTTTCGGTCTGCATCGGTATACAAAGAAACCCGACGTTTTGATGGAGCCTGCCACTTCTCCGGATCAAACGCGGGCTGAAAGATCGCGCGGAATCGATAATAGTCTGCCTGGCTGATCGGATCATAACGGTGGTCATGACATTGTGCACATCCAATTGTCAACCCGATGAACGAAGATGAGACAATGCGAATTGTATCGGCCATCGTGTCATGTCGCGCTTGTACTTTATCAGCGACCACACCACCTGTCCCATCCGGTGCCATACGCAAGAACCCAGTGGCGGCCAAGCGTTTTGCATCGCCTGCTGAAAGGTCAGTCAAAGGCGACGTAATCAACTCATCGCCAGCAAGTTGCTCGGTAATGAACTGGTCAAACGGCATATCGCTATTGAACGCATCAATCACATAATCACGATATCTCCAAGCATCCGGACGTTCCGAATCAGCATCCGTGTAGCCCTCGCTGTCTGCATATCCAGCGACATCAAGCCAGTGCCTTGCCCATCGTTCACCATACTGGGGTGACTCAAGTAACTTATCAACCATTCGTGACCAGACCTTGTCAGAACCATCGGATGATGCCATCGCCTGCGCAAACCGTTGAATAGATTCCGGACTTGGTGCAAGCCCCACAAGATCCATAGATAATCGTCGCAGGAGTTTTCGCGGTGATGCATCTGGGCTGAAACTCAAATTTTGCTTTTGCAACTCAGCCAACAGGAACGCATCGATCGGATTTTCTAGCAACGCTAGGTTCGCTGGAATGGGAATGGTGGGTCTTCGGATTGGCTGTAGAGACCAATGTGCCTTGTCTTCCTCGGTGATGTACGGTTCAAAACCGACACTCTCTGGTTCCTCGCGCACCGTCTTGGCACCAGCAACAATCCAGTCATGAATGATTCGCAATTCATCCGCGCTAATCTGCTTACTTTCATCCGGCGGCATTTCCCGATCGCGTAAGCGTTGATATAGCGGGCTCTCCTCAGGTTTACCAGGAACGATCGCAGCGCCTGAATCTCCACCACGGTGCATGAAGCGAACCAGCCTGAGATCAAGATTGCCTTGGACCTCAGGCTCCTCGCCATGGCATTGCAAACAATGCGTCCTGAGGATCGCTCGCACGTCTGTTTCAAACTGGGGAGACGCAACCGATTCAGCCCGCAAACACGCGGTGCACACTAGGAACAACAAGAAGACGCAGGTGAGGCGTGACATAGAAAAAATGCGGCGAGGTAGGCGTTCGAGCGGGACCCTGAATGTGACCTGTTTTGGTCCAAGGGCTCCGTTAGTTTAATCCAATTCCAAACGTTTTTGGACACCCAACTCGAATCTCGAGAGGTCAAGTCATCATGATTTGAAGTACTGGAAATGGCCATCAATTTGAAAAAACGCAAAAACTGACGTACAAACTGAAAAACCGCCGACTGCTCGCACAAGTAATCGTGCAAAATCATTAATTGTGACCAAACCCTTTACTGTGGCCCAGCAGATGGATGAAATGCTGAAGCCCCCCGCTGAATTGCTGGCCTTGGTTTGAAAAGACTAACAAGTCCTCATGTGCTGACAGATCCTCATGTGCTGACGTGGCTGCCGAGTAAAAGTAGCCGCCTATGTTTTTGATGCTTCGAAGTCATGCATTATTTCAAAGAGTTCATAATGTGATTTCATGATCGCCAATCACAGCCTCATCTCCGACTGTTAATCATTTTTTCCAGATGATCTGCCATTACGTCCACCTTGGCTGCTTCAGATTGCAAGCCGGCAATATTTTCCGTCTCTCGTGGGTCGCGGAAATGATCATACAGTTCACGAGATACAACTTGATCAGTCTGAAAGATCCTCCATTCCGTGTACCTCAACTCGTGCGTCCGGATGGAATAACCCATGTGAACTGGCAGCTCACCTCGGGGATAATTTGGCCGGGGCGTTTGCGTGAGCGCAAACTGCTTGCCTGCACGATCTGGATTCTTCAGAAACGAAACCAAGCTATTACCTGCCAACCCATCCGGTTCCGGAATGCCACACAACTCGGTCAATGTTGGAAACAAATCCAAAAGTTCGGCGATGCCCGAAACACGTGTCCCCGCGGTTTGCCCCGGGGCAGCGATAATCAATGGAACATGGGCATCGAGTTCAAACACCGTGGTTTTTCGAGTCAAACCATGCTCGCCCAGATGCAGGCCGTGGTCAGAAAAGAACACAATGACTGTCTCTTCGCGGAGAGACAATTCATCGAGCGTCGTCAACAATTTGCCTACCTGACAATCCAGATAACTGATCGCGGCGAGATGGCCATGGTGCATCTCCTTCAACAATTCTGAATCTTTGCCCCCCCGATATCGTGCACTGGTCATCGCCAACTCGGGTGCTGCCCGCGGAGGTGTTAAATGACGCGGCAGAGGAATTTCTGATCGTTCATAGAGGTCCCAGTATTTTTTGGGCGCGTTGAAAGGTGTATGTGGCTTCCAAAATCCCACTGCCAGAAAAAACGGGCGTTCGCGTGCGGCACATTCCCTAAGCACACGCGATGCTGAAACGGCAACTCGACCATCAAAGTAGGCCTCGTCAGGAACATCTCGACACTCATTCCCACCAACACCAGAAGCAAGATTTGGAGGCAACGAACCCTCCACCTGTGGCGTGTCATTTCCATGACTATTGTAGTGCATTTTCGAAGGAACACTCCACGAAACGGGATCACCTTGCCATTCATCCTGACGCCAATTATGAAAAATCTTACCCACACATTGGGTATGATAGCCATGACTTTTGAAAAGCTGAGGCAGCGTTACGACATCCGGCGAATGTATGCGAAAGTGAGTGGGCAAATCCCAAACCTGTAATTGATCCGGACTCTTCCCGGTCAACAGAGATGCCCGCGATGGATTACATACCGTTTGTTGACAGTAGGCACGTTCAAACAATGCCCCCTGAGAGGCAAGCTTGTCGATATTTGGTGAGCGAACATGTCTTTGTCCGTAACAGCCCAATTCGACCCGCAGATCATCAACGGCAATGAACAAGACATTTTTTGGTTGGATTGGAATTGTCGCTTTGGTGCTTTGGGCAATCGCTTGTTGGGAAGCAATACTGGCAAGCAGCACAATCCCAGCACAGAACCATGCAGTGCGAATGAGGTAACTGATGCACAAAACGTGAATTTCCTTATTAAAAAGGGGACTTCCATGGAAACGCATCCGCCTCAGTTTGGGATACAATCATGGTCGCAATCTGTAACACTGCCCATCCATTGCTGAAGGTTGAATTGTAAATGCGTCGTTCTGTTTTCGCTGCTGTAAGTATGCCACTGATCATATTCTCGCTGATAATATTCGTCGGCAATCTACTTTCCAGCACAAATGTTGCACGTGGCAACGAATCGGATGTGCAAACAGAACCACCCAATGTAATCCTGATTGTGGTGGATGACCTCGGCTGGATGGACCTGTCCTGCCAAGGCAGTGATTATTACAACACACCAAACATCGATCGAATCGCCAAAGAGGGAATACAGTTCACCAATGGCTACGCGGCCTGTGCGGTCTGTTCACCAACCCGAGCTGCCCTGCAAACAGGTCGCTACCCTGCACGCATCGGTGTCACTGATTGGATCCGCAGTTTGTTTCAACGCGGCAAGGTCGGTACACCCAAGCAAAACCCCACGGAATACGTGGGTGGGAACAACCGAAAACTACTGTGCCCCCCCAACCCGTTCTGGATGGAACACGAGGAAGTCACCATTGCGGAAGTTCTTGGATCCCACGGCTACAAGACTGCATACATCGGAAAGTGGCACTTGGGTGACGAAGCGTGGTATCCACCTGGACAGGGCTATGATGAAAATCGTGGAGGCTGTGACTACGGTCAACCCCCTTCTTACTTTGATCCTTACAACCAACCAGAACATCGCCATCCGATGATCCGCGCGGGTATTCCCTCGTTGCCTGGCCGCAAAGTTGGTGAATTCCTGACCCACCGAGAAGCTGACGAAGCGGTTGAGCTGATCCGGCAATGGAAAGATAAACCTTTCTTCATCAACCTTGCCCACTATGCAGTACACACTCCAATTCAAGCAATCGACGCAGTAGCTGCCAAGTACAAGCAGAATGGAAAATCGGATGTGAATGCAAAGTACGCCGCGATGGTGGAGTCCATTGACGATTCGACTCAACAGATTCTCGCGACGCTTGACGAACTGGATCTGGATGATCGAACCATGATCATTTTCACATCAGATAATGGTGGCTTGGACAACGGTGGACGTCCGACAGAAAACGCACCTTTACGAAGCGGAAAAGGCTATGCCTACGAAGGCGGCATCCGTGTTCCTTTTCTGGTTCGGTGGCCAGGCCAGATCAAGCCGGGAACCCAATCGGATACGCCCGTCTGTTCGATCGACGTTTTCCCGACGATCCTTGATGCGGTGGGCATCCCTGCACCAACCAATCAAGAAATCGATGGGTTGTCACTTTTGCCACTGTTGAAGTCTGGTGGCCAAACAGCTTTGAATCGCGATGAGCTGATCTGGCATTTCCCTCATTATCGACATGCTCCCGGTCCCTACAGCATTCTTCGCAAAGGCAATTGGAAGCTGATCTACTTCGACGAAGGTGTTTCAGAACTTTATGACTTGGAAAATGATCTATCTGAATCAAATAATCTGGCAAAACAGAACCCAAAAAAAGTAAAGACCATGCAGGATCGACTCTCTGCAATATTGGAGTCGATGGATGCAAAACGCCCGAAGCCCAATCCAAACTTTTCACGTTGAGAAACGAGTGGTTCAGCTACGAAAGCGGCAGGCCAAAAGGTCGATGACACCTGGTAGCGACTCGCGTCAATAAGCACACAGCTCACGCATTACTCAGGCCGATGATTCAGAGTGTAATAGGCGTCTGGATGCAGAAGAGGCAGACCGGCTTTGCTTCGCACGCCATCCGCGTCCAGGGCATGGACAAACAGTTCACGAAGACCATCAATCACAAGGCGAACGCGGCGTCCGTTCCCTGACACTGTCGCAGATCTGATTGTCAAATCCTGCTTTTGTATTTCATCACTTCCGTATGCCGAGTGATACAGATAGGTATGGCTTTGCATTGCGTAAGAGGCCGGATCACCCGCAGATTCTGGATCGACAGGCAAAGTAAAAAGCAAGTCAAACCCGTCGGGTGTCGCACGCATTTCCTGAATTTCGAACGGTGTTTTCCCAGTCCAGACTAAGCGTTGTAAGCCGTAACTGGCGTTGCCAAGACTACTCCAGCCTCGATTGGTCAACCCTGCAAACATGCTGCCGTCTGCACCTTGTGCTAGCCGCAAGACAGCCGATGCAAAGCCACTTCGAAATGGGAAACATGCACCTTGGTATTCACCACCAACTTTTTCAAGAAACACACGATTGACACCAGCTTGCGTGAATTCACCCACAAAAAACTGACCTGAGAACGGCCCAAATTTCCCATCACTCGTGTCCAGCATGATGTCCGTTGGTGACTGACCAGCACGCTTGTAAGGAAACCAAACTGCCGGAGGTCGCAATTGGGGAAACTGCATCATGGCTTCTGGCAGTGGCACGCCAGCGGGTACTTTTTCCACGCTCTTGATGGTCGACCCTGGTTCATTCATCGATGCCAGTGCCTCTGCGTGATGAAAGAATACTCCAGGCCGCAAGTGATGCAACGAGTTGGTTGCAACCCAATTCCCCTGTTGATCGGTATAGAACATATCACCCGCCGCATTGGCCCCGAGGCCTGCGGGTGATCGCATTCCAGCACACATCGGAACAAGCTCACCCTGTGGTGTAAGCACCATTCCCCAGCCACGCCATCGACCTTGACGATAACCCAAGGGGGGATCAGGGACAGCCCGTTTCAGCTGATCTCCCTTGAGCCCCATCCCAATATTTAAAGTAATCCATAGGTTGCCATCAGCATCCAGCTTTGGACCAAACGCATACTCATGATAATGCCCGGTGACAGCCCAACCCTTGGCCGCAGTGAGATACTCGTCAGCAACATCATCACCGTCAATGTCACGTATTTTTGTCAACTCACTGCGTTGCGCTGTGTAGAGAGCACCATCATGTTGCAGCAGTCCCAACGGTTCGTGCAACGCATTGGCAAAACGCTTGTAAGTCACATTAGATGCCGGCTCATCATACACCCCATCCAATATCCAAATCTCACCTTTTCGAATGGCAACAGCTAAACGCTGGTCATCCAAAAACGTCATGCCACTGATCTCCAACGGCAAGCCTTCGGGTGACGGTTTCCAATTTTTGGACCTTGACTCGGTGGGAGCTTTGCTTGTCGCCACCGACAACAAGCGATAGTAGTCATCGTCTGCTGCCACAACACTGACGAGAGGCTGAATTCCGATCAACCAGAATCCAAGCACAGAAACAAAATGCGTCAAGTTTAGACTTCGCATCACCATGCGTACTCCACCACTACCGTCTGTTGATCTTTTCCATTGACCGGCACAATCCACCGCTCACCTCTTTCGTCTTTGATGATTCGGTCGCCTGATCCGTTAACACCTTGTGGCAATTTAACAAGTCGCGTCTGCAAGCCACCTCCATCTACCTGTGCCCCTGAATTTCGCGTCAATTTTATTGCCTGATGAACACAAAGATTCAACGTAACAGATTCATCGCGAGGGGCCGCAGCATTAATTCCCTCCTGTTTTATGTTCCACTGCCGCCGAAGCCCCCGTTGTCCCATGGGCACAATCCGTTCTTCTATTTGCCATTGAGCGAACTGATACAAGAAAGTCGGAACGCCTTGAGCGTCCAGCCGGTAGCCACGGAATTGGTACCATTTCGCCTGATCCTCCCACGCAGGCCAGCGTACATCTTTACGATCGAGCGTTGCAAACGGCTGACCTTGAGGAAAATGCATCAGCGATTCGCCAAGAGGTTCTGCAGGTGGCGTAAATCTCTCAAACCAGGTTCCTCGAGCGTCGATAAAACGCCCCTTCCAAGCGGAAGCCAAGCGAATTTTCTCGGAGTCGTAAGAGTAGTGGAGCCCCTCAGGAAAACCGACGGCAATGGCATGTGTACCCGCATCCTGCATGAAAGAACGCAAGACAACAGGTCGATCAACTGGCCGCAATTCGTAATTTTGCGAGCGGACCTTTTCGATTTTCTCCGGCAACGGCTGGCTGGCGAGATCCTTTAAATAGAACCACAGCGAAGCAATTTGTTTATCAACATCACCATCCAACAGATCCGGACGATTACTTTTTCCATCAGGAAAAAACGTTGGCATGCGAGTCCGATTTTTCAAGGCACCAGGAT
>JACLAC010000595.1_pt1 | contig 27240 bp, 23 predicted proteins | sample 8027881 | NCBI WGS metagenome assembly JACLAC01 (sample SAMN15725517, study PRJNA655200) | protist metagenome | isolation source: fluorescence activated cell sorting (FACS) single amplified genomes of... | place: Spain: Blaines Bay Microbial Observatory, Mediterranean Sea | collected 2016-01-19 | reverse complement strand
GCAATTGCTGCCGGACATCAGCCTTGCCATCACCGTCTGTATCCTTGAGAAAGGTGAGATGCGGCTCCTCGGATACGTACACTCCTCCATCACCGAAAACAAATGACAGCGGAATGTGAAGATCATCAGCGAAGACAGATGACTTGTCTGCTTTCCCATCGCCGTCTGTGTCCTCAATGATCACAAGTTGGTCATTAGGTTCATTTCCCGGATAGACGTGCGGGTAAGTCGTAGAACAACTGACCCAAAGACGACCTTGATTATCCCACCTCATCTGAATCGGTGCAGCCAGTGCCGGGAACTCCTCCTCGCCAGCGAACAGGCTAACCTCAAACCGAGGATCGACCTCAAAAGACTTTAGTTCATCAGCAGCCGACATCCATCGATTAGCCCCACGACTTTGCTTGGTGTCGGGCATGACCGGTAAATTACTATCATCGATCGGGCCCTTGATCTCCTTGCCTTGGACGAGGTCCCAAATTCGAGCATCGCGATTGGCAGTCATGATTTCGAAATTTCGCATTGCTGGCAGAAAATCCAGATACCCGTAGGTCTTACTACGACCACCGGTGTAGTAAAAAGTGTTGAGTGGTCGATAGCGGCGAAAAAACTGGCGATTCTTATCGATAACCACCTTCCGCAAACCTTCCGGTACCAATGGCGGCTCTTGCTGAAAAAGACCTCGGTAAACCAATCGTGAAAACCGTCGATAGCCAGCGTCATTCAGGTGAGCACCATTGATAGTGAGATCTGTTCCCGGGCTGTCCATCGCCTTGCGAGTTGGATGAAAGACATCAATGAAACCGACCTCCAAATCAGCTGCAACGCTTCGCATGATTTCGGTGTAAATCCCCAAATTCACGTTATTCAATGCTGCTGCATCAACTCCATCAACCTTCTCATTTGCAATCGGAGATAACAAAACCACCTTAGGTGCGGTCTCACCATTGAATGCCGAACTGCGAAGTTCATTCAAGAAGGTCCGCAATGCACTCGCAAAATCCTCCGCTCCCTCGGGCCCAGCGAACGATTCGTTGAACCCAAACGCTGCAAGGATGACATCCGCTCTCTCATGATTTAGATGCTGCATCAACCCTGCAAAGTTTGACGGGCGCGGTTGTAGATCAACAGCATCGGCTGGCCAACCAAGATGCCTTACCGTAATTCGCTGCTTGCTGGCCCGCATTTGCAGCAACGCTTCCAGGTAACCAAAATATTGAGATCGTTCCAGCAACATGTTGCCGATGAATGCCACCCGGTCTCCATCCTCCAACCTGAGTGGCAGACTCGTTTTAACAGGCGTTGCAGTTCCCGCTCGAGGCGCGCTTGCCGCGTAGATGCCGTACTGCTTCAGGTCTGGGTCCTGCAGCACTTCGGCCTTGCCGATCGCAACATTCTTCGCATCTTTCCGAGATTGATTTTGAGCCTGCACCAAGCAGGGTGACAAAGAGAAACTGAAGATAATCAACAAGTAAGAAATTCTTGGCAAACACATAACATCGGTAAATTGAAAGGGCGTTGAGGTTCCCCACGATACTGCAGGAAATGACTTGGTTGTTTCCCAGATAAGCGCTGCGTGCCTGAGTTCACTGCCTGACCTCAGTATCTCATCACTTGACCAGTCTCTTACCTCGTGGTGACCGACGGTCCTTCTTCGTGCGACGCCAATGATCCCGACAGGAAAAGAGAACAATCCCATCACCAGTCTAACCGATTACCAACGAACACCGATTGCCAACGAACTCTGTGCAGCGGAATTTAGTGAGGTGGAACTCAGAAAAACCGTTCCAGATGTGCCCGACTTTTTCTCGCTCTGCGACCTTGGGCGTTTTTCCGGGTGTGCCAGCCAATTGCTTAGCAATTGCGTTCCCATACAAGACGCTCAGCGCCAATCCCCTGCCTGACACAAGTGCCTTTTCAGTCAACAACGCCTGCCAGCAGCAAACCAGCCTACAAAGGCACGAGAAAATAGCTCAAAAAGCGTGCACATCACGTGCATTCAGTGAGCCAATACCACGCTCACGCTGACAGTTGCACCATCACTCATCAACGATTGGCTAACGTCGGTGCCGCCCAATCAGTCAGGCAAATCAGGCTGCTGCAGCGTGCCAACCGTTGCATTCCTGCTGTTTTCCCAGAATTAAAACGTCCCATGCAAGAATTTCCCAGCTGACTGGATCCCAACTTCAGCGAATTCGCTACAATTCCCATGGTACGGCGAAGCGCTGGGTCAAACCACCGATGAATTGGTTCCATCGGCATCCCTTGATGACAGTGCAGCGCCACTTTAGAGCGAGCGGGATCAAGAAAGAGATAAATTGGAATGAGCGACGCAAAAGTCAGTGGAATTGTCCACCTGATCGAAGAAACGAAAACCTATGGCAACAAAGGTTTTCAAAAGAGGTTGGTCGTACTTGAGCAGGACAAAGGTAGCTTTACAAATTACGTACCTATCGAGTTCACCCGCGATTCCTGCAGTTCCGTTGACGAGATGACTCTCGGGGACGAAGTCGAAGTCAACTATCGCTTGAACGGACGTCGTTGGCAAAAAGACGAGTCGAGCGAAGCCAAGTACTTCTTGAATGCAGAAGCAATGTCGTTTCGCATCGTATCGGGTGGTGGTGACACCATGACCGAGCGTGTAAGCGAGCCCAACGACGCATTTGCCGAAGCGGGCGACGAGGAAGCACCTTTTTAAAATTGCTGGTTTATCGACCCTGTTCGCACCAAGCGGCGGACTCAACCGGCGGGTGATGTTTTGCCCCGGCTCCAGAGTGCGGCTCTTCGCATCAACCTACTCGACAAAGGCAGAAGTTCTCTATGCTTGGCAACTACACGACCCAGTTGTCAATCACCGCAAACTTGGACGACTCCGATCTGCTACGGCTGACCGACTAGCTTTGAGAAGCCACAGCAACACGCCGGAATCCAGCCAATACTCAAGGTAACTTTGGGTGCGGGGGCTGTTTCCGGTAGCTAGAAGGCGTCACGTCGCTTACGCTTTCTCGCTCTTCCCACTTCACAGGAGGCCTTTGGGCACGATGAAAGTTGGCGTAACAAAGGAAATCTACCCGGGTGAATGCCGAGTCGCGGCAACCCCCGAGACCGCTCGGCGTCTTATCGAAAAACAGGGTTTTGAGGTATCAGTTCAATCGGGTGCTGGTGACTTAGCCAGCTTTCCCGATGATCGCTACCTCGCCGCGGGCTGTCAAATCGTTGATTCGGCAGACCAGATTTGGTCCGAGTCGGACATTGTGCTAAAAGTGCGCAGCCCAGAGCAGGACGAAGTTCAAAAGTTGCGTCCTGAAACAACGCTCATAAGCTTCTTGGCTCCAGGGCAAAATCCGGAGCTCCTGGAAAGCATTGCGGCGCGAAATGCCTCTGCAATTGCGATTGAAGCAGTCCCACGCATCAGCCGCGCCCAAAAGCTGGACGCACTCTCTTCGATGGCAAACATCGCTGGCTATCGCGCCGTCGTTGAAGCCGCGGGCTTGTTTGGTCGCTTCTTCACCGGGCAGATCACAGCTGCGGGCAAAGTCCCCCCCCGCGAAGGTCTTGGTAATCGGTGCTGGAGTTGCGGGACTTTCGGCTATCGGTACCGCTCGAGGCTTGGGCGCGATTGTTCGAGCATTTGACGTGCGGCCCGAGGTCGCAGACCAAGTCAAAAGCATGGGGGCCGAATTCCTCATGTTGGAATTTGAGTCAGATGAATCGGGTGGTACCAGTGGCGGCTACGCTAAGACAATGAGCAAAGAGTTCATAGACGCAGAAATGGCGTTATTTGCGGCCCAGGCAAAAGAAGTCGACATCATTATCACGACGGCGTTGATCCCTGGCAAACCCGCGCCCAAGTTGATCACCCGAGAGATGGTTGAGTCGATGCGACCCGGCAGCGTTGTTGTTGACCTAGCGGCCGAACAGGGGGGTAATTGTGAATGCACGCTTCCCAATGAAGTGACAACTCATCACGGCGTACACATTATCGGCTACAGCGATCTGGCGAGTCGCTTGGCCAACACTTCCAGCCAACTCTATGGAACCAATCTGGTCCATCTGCTTGATGAAATGGGTGGCGCAGACGCTTTCAAATTTGATATGGAAGACGTTGTCATTCGGAGCGCGACCGTGGTCAAGGATGGCGAGGTCACCTGGCCGCCACCACCAGTATCTGTTTCGGCGGCGGCCCCAAGCCAAGCCGCTGAACCAGCGTCGCAGGAAGCGATTGAGCCGGCGCCCACAATTCCATGGCTTAATTATATCATGCTGGTTGTGGTTATCCTCGCCCTCGCGGGTGTCGCCATGACACAAAACGCTGGCTTCATTACTGACTTTACCGTCTTCTTGTTGTCCTGCATCATCGGTTGGCAAGTGATCTGGAATGTATCCGCCTCGCTGCACACTCCGCTGATGAGCGTCACCAACGCCATCAGTGGGATCATCGTCGTTGGTGGCATGGTCCAGATGGGTGTGAGCAGCAGTCCTGCAGTCTGGTTGGCCGCGATCGCAATTTTCGTTGCTTCCATCAACATCGCCGGTGGCTTTCTGGTCACCCACCGAATGCTAAAGATGTTCCGCAAATAAGGAACGCGAAGATTCATTCTCCTCTGCTGAACCCAATGTTTCAAAACGTGACTGACATGGACTTGACCTCAACACCACTGTTTGCCAACGAAACGCTTTCCATGGCAGATTCGTGGGCAAAAGTTGCCTATTTAGCCGCCGCAGTCCTGTTCGTCCTCAGCTTGGCCGGCTTATCAAAGCAAACAACGGCCCGCCGCGGCAACGTGTTGGGTATCATTGGCATGCTCATTGCGATTGGCGTCACCGTCGTGGCGATGCTATCGGCTGGCCACGACATGGCTGTCTACACACTGATGGCTGTGGCGATTACTGCAGCAGTTGTGGTGGGTGCGGTCCTCGCCGTGCGTGTACCGATGACCGGTATGCCTGAACTGGTCGCGATGCTGCACAGTTTCGTCGGCCTCGCTGCAGTCCTCGTGGGAATTTCGAGCCACCTTGAGTCTTACGCCAATGTTCCCTCCGGCGAGCTTCTCATTCACGACATTGAGATTTTTATCGGTGTATTCATCGGTGCGATCACGTTCACGGGCTCAATCATTGCATTCTTGAAACTTCGAGGCACCATTGGCGGCAAGCCGCTAACCCTACCGGGCAGACATTTGATCAACCTGCTCATGCTTGCCGCTTGCATTGGCTTAGGCATCTGGTTTTGCCAAGCATCACACCATCCCGACGGATCGCACAACGCGGGTGGGCAGGCAATGACCGCACTGCTGATCATGACGGGAATCGCCTCGCTGATTGGCGTGCACTTAGTGATGGCGATTGGTGGAGCCGACATGCCCGTGGTCGTGTCGATGCTGAATTCCTATTCTGGCTGGGCAGCATCTGCAGCGGGTTTCATGCTCAAAAACCACCTCCTGATCGCCACGGGTGCACTTGTCGGAAGCTCTGGTGCCATTCTGTCTTACATCATGTGCGCAGCGATGAATCGCAGTTTTATCAGCGTCATCCTAGGTGGTTTTGGAGGCGGTGGTGGTGGGCCGGCTGCTGCAGTGGAAGGCACAGTCACCGAATTCAGCGTCGATGACACCGTCGACATGTTGGAAGAATCAAACAGCATTGTCATCGTACCTGGTTATGGAATGGCAGTCGCACAAGCCCAACACTCACTAGCAGAAGTCGTCAAAATCCTGCAGGCAAAGAATAAACAGGTGCGATTCGCAATTCACCCGGTTGCCGGACGCCTGCCCGGACACATGAACGTGCTGCTTGCTGAAGCCAATGTTCCCTATGACATTGTCCTGGAAATGGACGAAATCAACGATGACATGCCTGACACGGACGCCATTCTTGTGATTGGGGCCAACGACATCGTCAATCCCGCCGCTTTGGAAGACCCGAACAGTCCGATTGCCGGCATGCCGGTGCTCGAAGTCTGGAAAGCTGCCAATTGTGTGGTTATGAAACGGGGACTCGCGACCGGATACGCGGGTGTCGACAACCCGCTATTTTACAAGGACAACACCCAAATGCTCTTTGGAGATGCCAAGCAAAACGTGGATGCTATCCTGCGGGCCTTGCAAGGAAGCTGACTTCGTCAGCTTCCTTGCAAGATAGTTCACAGTACCGCCGCGCAAATACGCGCGTTCCCACACTTCCCCTGAAAACTGACCGTAAACGGCCCCACTGCCCCCGAATTACTCAATCCAGAAAATCCTCTTAACGCCCCGCAAATCAATAGAGCTCAATGAAGTACATAAAGTTCACTCTATTCCTTGCGATTCTGTTGGCCTTGGGATTGGGCCTATTGCTCTACCGAATATCGGTCAGGGTACCATCGAAGGTTGTAATTGCTGCAGGCCCCGCAGGCGGCAATTACTACCATTTGAGCAATGAAATTGCGAAACGTTTGGAAGAACAACTTGGAACAGAAGTTGAGGTACTCGAGTCGCGGGGTGCATTGGACAACCTACACCGCATCCAGGACGGCATCGTTGATTTCGCGTTATATCAACCTGACACCGCGCGAGGAACCAACGAAGATGAAAGCCCTGACTCAGCGGCCTTTGTCGCTAACCTCTACTCAGAGGTGCTGCACATCTTTGTCGCACCGAACAGCGGCATCGAGAAGGCAGGTGATCTAAGAGGTAAGAAAATCGCGATTGGTAGTCAGGAGTCTGGGGATTTTTCTCTCAACAAAACATTGCTGGAACACTTGGGTATCGAATTGGATGAGGTCGAACTGGTCGACGTTGTTTATCAGAATATTCCTGACTTGCTCCGGTCCGGAAAACTCGATGCCGCCTGCATGGCAGGTGGACTCCATTCGCCCGCATTTGCTGAAACAGCAAGCGTTCCTGGAGTGAAATTGATTCCAGTTCCATTCGCCGACGCGATGGCATTGCACCACGTGTCAACTTTTCCAACAAGCATCCCGGCAGGATTCTACCGAACAGCCGACCCGGTGCTGCCAGAAGCTGAAATCGAAACGGTCTCACGAAGAGCCAAACTGCTGACAAGACCCGATGCTCCCACCGTTCTCGTAGAGGCCGTGACCAAGGTCGTGATGGACGAATATTTCCAGCGGAGCAACGAACTCCACGAGCTGTTCGACCGTGGGAAGGTTTTTGCCATGGCCAACCCAGAATTCCCGATGCATGTCGGGGCCGAACACATTTACAACCCCGAGCTCAAGCCGCTGCTGAACCCGGATTTCGTGGATGCAACTGAGGGTTTACGATCATTCTTTTTCTCGTTGCTTGTCGCAGGCTGGTTGCTGGCAAGATGGTTGCGTGACAGAAGGCTCAAGCAGGACGAACATGAATTGGATCGATTTGTCCGGCTCGTCCTCGATATCGAGCGTAGGCAACTTGGCCTCGATGAAGACGAATCGGGTAATGATGTCGAAAAGCTGCAGCTACTGTTAGACGAAGTGACACAACTGCGTCAGGAGGCCCTAGGAGAATTCAACGCACACTCGATGAACGAAGATCCATCCGTTGCCTGCTTCGTACAGATGTGCCACGCATTGAGTAACAAAATCAATGCAAAACTGACGCGACAACGTACAGATCGACAAATGAAGTTGTTCATGGAACTTGCTGCACAGCTATCTGGCACGACTGTCGATCCGCCGAAGGATACGTGAACAATCCGAGCGGTAGGGCAAAGGACCGGCAAGTGCTTTCAAGCGTTCGCTACAAGCACCGCTTTCGGGACGCAAAGTGGCACCTCATGAACCAGCGATTCCACCGCCAGTGCCTCATTCCAAAATCGTTCCAGCAGGCGGGTTGTGACCTCGCAGAAAATCTACTCCTGCCATTTCACGCTTACCCGCAGGTTGGATTTTCTGCAATTGAACCAAAGAATCCGCGGTTGCCACAATGAAGTCATCACGATCCACAATCTCACCGGGAACATGGGACCCAACGGATTCATCCAAAATCCTGATTTCCTTGATCGCCAAACGAATTCCCGGCTTGGATTCCACTGGTTTGAAATGCGTGTAGGCAATCGGCCAAGGTTGCATTCCACGCACATGGCAATGAACTAACCGGGCGGGACGATTCCAATTTATCTCTGCGTCTGACTTTTTAAGCCTGGGGGCTTTGGTAATAGCATTCGGATCCTGCATCTCACCGATCACGGAATCGCCGTCCCACTCGCTGAGCAGTTCAACGGCTTCCAGCGTTGCAGCAACGCCTAACAAGGCCAATCGCTCTTCGAGTGCCCCGGCAGTTTCATCTTCACTGATTTCAGTCTCCCGGCGGGTAATCACGGGTCCACCATCCAACCGGGGCGTCATATGAATGATTGACACTCCCGTCACCTGATCCCCACTCAAAAGAGCACACTGAACAGGGGCCGCGCCGCGGTACTTTGGAAGCAAGGAGCCATGCAGATTGATACCGCCCAAGGTTGCTGTCTCCAAAGCCTCGGGCTTCAAGATTTGTCCGTAATCGCAAACCACCAGCAACTGCGAGTGTTGCTCTGCGACGCTGGATACCGCCGCAGCATCGTTGATGCTTACGGGTGCAAACACTTCAAGGCCATGGGACTCGGCCCATTCTCGAACAGGCTCGGGTGGCGGTCCCTTTCGGCTTTTCACGGCCCGTGCAGGTCGCGTAACAACCATCCCAACCTCATGGCCTGCCAATCGCAATGCCTCAAAGGATGGAACAGCGAACGGCCCCGTGCCCATCAAAACAAGACGCAGGGGAGGCGTCATCGTGTGATCTGCCAATCTACTTATCCTTCTAGTTAACCCGGCTCAAGCCGAACACGTTCCCTTGCGGCAAGCACTGCGTATCACGCCTCTCACAGGCGTACTGCGTATCACGCGTACTTTTCGTACCACTGATCCAATTCAGCGATTAATTCTTCGTCACTGGCAATGCCGCCGGCTTTGCGTTTGGACTCAAACACCGTTTCCAGCTCATGCAGCTGATCATCTATTTCGCGTTTCGCTTCCTCAATCATTCGATCAAAGAACAAGACCCCGTCAAGGTGATCGTTTTCATGCTGAATCACTCTGGCAAGAAAACCATCCACCACCCGATCAACTGGATTGCCTTTGAGATCGAAAGCTTTCAAGCGAATCGATTTGGGGCGTTTGACCTGCCCAAAGACAGCAGGCAAACTCAAGCAGCCTTCTTGTCCAGTCACGCTTCCTTTTGGCATTTGCAATTCAGGATTCAGCAGTACCAGCTCTTCACCATCACCTCTTTCACCGGCAGGATTGGCGACAAAGATTCGGAGCGGCAGGTTGACTTGATTCGCCGCCAGCCCCACACCCTCAGCTTCATACATCAGGTCCAACATCTGAGCTGCTAGATCACGAAGCTCCTTGTTAACCCGCCGTATTTGTTTGCTGCGTACGCGAAGAGTTGGATGTGGGTAGGGTATAATGCTGAGTTGCATGGTGGACCGTGTCGTAACAAAACCGAGTAATAACAAAAGAAGGGATAAGTTGCCATTTCCCCCGCTCGCCCAGCCGCCGGCGGTTGGTGACCTACTTTGGCCTCCCCCGAATCAGAGCATTCCACCACTTCCTGCGAATGCCCGGGGCACCTAAGGATGCCCGGGGTACCTAAGGATGACCGATCTACTGCTAATTGTGCAGGGGATTTGGCTAAAAACCGGCTTGAAATATCATTTCCCGCCCCACTTTTCTCATCGCTCCCGCTGGACAGAACGCACTGTTTCCACCAACATCGTCGCATGGTCAATGAACTCGCTACAGAATTGTTTCTGAAATCGGCCGCACGGGCCGACCAACTGGGCTGCCGCGTGGAAACTGTTGCAGACGCTCAGATTTTGGACGCGGGCGTCAACACACGCGGTTCCCTGCAGGCTGGCCGCATCCTGGCCCAACTTTGCATGGGAGGGCTGGCGGAAATCACCCTGCTTCCCGCTGACCCCGCGTTACTCGTTTCCAACAACCTTGTCCAGGTTCAAACGGACAATGCGGTGCTGGCGTGCTTGGGCAGTCAATATGCGGGATGGCCAGTTTCCGCGGGTGATTATTTCGCCATGGGAAGTGGCCCGATGCGGCTCTATCGCGGCCGGGAGGAAACGCTTCTTCACTTGAATCTGAGTGAAGCTGGCAAGGGCCCGGTTGTCGGAATCCTTGAAAGTGACACTCTGCCAACCCAACCAGCTATCGACCTCATCGCTCGGGAGTGCGGTGTGAAGTCAAACGAACTGCATTTGGCTGTGGCCCCCAGCACTTGCATCGCCGGCAGCTACCAGGTTGTTGCTCGAAGTATCGAAACGGCGATGCACAAACTTCACGCGCTCAAATTTGACGTCAAGAAAATAACCTCTGCAACGGGCACCGCCCCATTACCACCTCCAGCTAAACCAGGGGATACCGTCGGCGGAATCGGTCGAACCAATGACGCCATGCTGTACGGCGCAACGGTCACTTTCTGGGTTGATGCAAGTGACGAAGAAATCGAAACAGTCGCAAAAGACGTTCCAAGCTGCTCGTCAGGCGACTATGGCCGCCCCTTCGCGACCATTTTCAAAGATTACGAGTACGATTTTTACAAAGTCGACCCCCTCCTCTTCAGCCCCGCTTCAGTGACGATCCACAGCCTTCAGAGTGGAAACACGTGGAGCTACGGACGAATCGAAACCGATATCCTGCGTCAATCGTTTATTTCAAAATGAACCAACTTCGCATCCTCTGTTTGGGCGCCGGAGAGGGATGGCACTCTGAACAGCTTTCCAACGCATCGACTAAAGCTGGTTGCCGAATGGAATTCGCAACCTATGAGTCATTGCAGACCGTCATGATCAACGGCAAATCGATCCATCAATGTGAAGCTGGCAACGTGCATGATTTTGACGTCCTGTTAACTCGCACCATGCCTGCTGGTTCTTTGGAGCAGATCACGTTCAGGCTGGCATTGCTGCACACTTTGGTTCATGCCCAGGTCCTCCCGGTCGTCAATCCACCGGCCGCTCTGGAGATTGCGATCGATAAATTCGCAACGCTTCAACGAGTATCTGCACTGGGATTCCCGACTCCAGACACAGCGGTTGTTCAATCACGACGCGAAGCTCTCGATGCCTTCGAAATGCTGGGCAGTGACTGCGTGGTGAAACCAATATTTGGTGGCGAAGGGCGTGGTGTGATGCGAATTCGAGACCCCGAACTGGCTTGGACCACCTTCTCAACTTTAGAGACCCTGGGTGCGGTTTGCTACGTCCAGCAGTTTGTCCCGCCTGGAGGCTCCGACACCCGACTGCTAGTCATTGGCGATACCGTGCGAGGCATTAAACGCACCAATGACAGCGAATTTCGGACGAATGTTTCCAGTGGTGGACACTGCCAAGCTGTCAACCTGAATCAGCAACAGGTGGAGATGGCACACACCATTTGCAAGGACCTTGGACTGCGTTTTGCATCGGTCGACTTATTGCACTTTGATGGCGGCGAAGCCAAAGTCATTGAAGTGAATGCGATCCCAGGCTGGAAAGGAGCCCAATCAGTCTCGCAAGATTGCATCGCAGCAGAGATCGTGCAGGAATTGCAAGACCAGGCCACAGCGAAAGCAGTGAAGGTTGGCAGATGAGCGATTCATTTTCATCCCCTGATAATCAGCCAGACCATGACGCAACCGCGGCAAGGCGACTTCCAGTCGATGGAAATGTCGCGGGTCGTCTATCCATGGTCGCAGCTCTGGCTCCAGGAGCCATCGCCATTGCTGAACCTGATGGACCCCCTAAGCCTGATGGACTCCGCAGTTATTCGTTAACTACTTTTGGAAGCCTTGATCAGCGTAGCGATGAGATTGCTCGAGGCCTCATCGCATGGGGTGTCCAGCCAGGCATGAGAATGGCGATGCTTGTACCATTTGGGGCCGGGTTCATTGAACTGGTTTTCGCACTCATGAAAGCGGGAGTTGTGACTGTGCTTGTCGACCCGGGCATGGGTCGCAAGCATCTCATTCGCTGCCTTAGTGCTGCGGAACCGGATGGTTTCATCGGGATCCCCAAAGCGCAAGCCATTCGCTCCGTGTTGCGACGCCGGTTCCCAAAAGCCAAGTGGAACGTGACTGTTGGACGCCGACTTTTTTGGGGTGGGAAAACGCTCAGGCAAGTAGCTGACATGGGCAAGACGCAGCAAGACAGCATCCAATTTCCCCGCGTCGATCGCGTCGATGATGCCGCTGTCATTTTCACAACGGGCAGTACCGGACCTCCGAAAGGCGTTCTGTACACTCATGGCGTCTTCCATGCCCAGATTGACCGCATCCGCGAGCGATATGATATTCACCGTGGCTCTCGCGACCTTGCCTGCTTTCCGCTATTTGGCTTGTTCGATGCGGTAATGGGTGTGACGACCATCATCCCTGATATGGACCCAACTCAGCCGGCCGCCGTCAACCCTGAACGTTTGATCGAAGCAGCGGCCCAATGGGAGATCGATCAGGCGTTCGGGTCACCCGCATTGTGGAACACGGTAGTCCGGTGGGCCGAGGCGAATAATGCAGTACTCCCCTTCCCAACTCTCAAACGAATTCTCTCCGCAGGGGCACCGGTTCCCGCAGAAACGCTGGAAAAGCTGAGAACTCTCGTTGATCCTGAAGCCAATATCATGACCCCGTACGGCTCGACGGAGGCACTTCCGCTGGCCTCAATCGAATCGCGTGAGGTGATTGCGGAAACGGGCCCAGCCTCACTTAAAGGAAAGGGCACGTGCGTGGGGACACGGTTTGATGGGGTTACCTGGCGAGTCATTGAAATCCAGGATGGTCCAGTTACGGACATCCGAGAAACAAAAGAAGTACAACGGGGTAAGATCGGTGAGTTGATGGTTACCGGACCGATGGTCACTCAAACCTATGTTGTACGAGCTGACCAAAACTCGCTTCACAAAGTGTCCGATGGCAAACGCCTTTGGCATCGCATGGGCGATGTCGGATACCTTGACACTCGTGACCGATTCTGGTTTTGTGGCCGCAAGGCACACCGCGTTACCTCAGGAAAACGCACCCTGTTCACAGTACCCTGCGAAGCGATCTTCAACGGACATCCCGCGATCTATCGCTCCGCGCTGGTTCCACGTGGCGAACGCCCCAATCAGCAACCGGTGATGATTGTGGAACCGTATCCAGATCAGATTCCCCCTGATTCTGAAACACGCGATAAACTGCGTGACGAACTGCTGGAATTGGCTTCCAGAAACCCACTGACTCGCAGAATCACCGAAGTAATCATCTGGGAGAAGCCACTTCCCGTCGACATCCGTCATAACAGCAAGATATTTCGTGAGAAGTTGGCCAAGCAGATCAACCGCAACGGCGAGGCTTGAATCAGAACAACGCCACCTTACAGCGTCCGTGGGGCCGTTATCCACCCTAGTCTGGGATATTTCCTGCTTGGGAATAAAAGTGATCGCAGATGACGTCGAGATGGAACCGCAACCACACAGGTGAAGTGTAGACACCATGCCCGAACAACTTCTGCTGCTCGCGCTCCGGCGTCGCAGCATAGTCGACCAACAGTGTCTTGCCATCGGAGGACTCTCTGCGTCCCTGTTTCAATTTTTGGAATAAATCCCGCCGCCTTGCTGTTGATTCAAAAATTCGTTGAAGACGGCGTTCGACTACCAAATCCCGCCACGCGAAAACCGAAGGGATAAAATCAGTACCGGCAATCGCCAAGTGCTGAATGTAGTCTCCGGCCGCAGCTGTAACCAAGTCACCGACGGACTTTGGAATCACTGCCTTGTAAGGATCGCGTCTGTCAACAGAACGGTGCTGCGTAAAGTGCAACAAGCGTGGCACAACCACGTCACTCCACCGATAACGTAGCGGGGTCCCGAAAGTAGCGATATCAATCTCTCGATTTGGTTCGCCCCCATCAAGCAAGATCTCGCGTGCGTGCCTCCAATCCTGCAAATCCACCTTACTACGCAGTGGACTGTGGTAATGCAAACGAGTCGCTTGAAAAAAGTTCTCCTTTACCTCATGGGATGCGGCAGCAATCTGCGACAGCATTGCGAGCAGGCTACCCCCATGGCTGTGCGCCATCACCAATAAGCGTCCCTTTGGATCCATCGAACTGATTTTCCGAAGCAGCGACACTGCTCCATCAGCTCGACCAATATGATGGTTTTCTCCCGACCAGCCAAACCGCTCCACAGTGATAACAGGCGAGTCCTCAGAATTGATTAACCTGTACAGTTGCTTCGCGTATGCATCAGTATAATTTCCGACATCGCCCGCTAATTCATCAAACCAAGCCTTGCTGATTTCATCAATACGCGATGCCTTCACGGGAGAAAATCGTTTCACTTCGCGGACAAACCCGGTGATATCCCCTCCCGCAAAAGTCCCGTGGATTAGCAAAATGTGACGAACATCCGCATCTCTGAGCCGTTTCGCTAGGGGCTCGAAGACGGACCGATTGGCATCGAGTTCCACTACTGCGTCGGAGGCTGACATCAGCGACACCTCGCCTCGCAACTCACCAGCTGCCAACGTGTGATGCGGAAATCGAAAATGCCTATTTTTCTCGCACCGAGCCATAAAAACCTCACGGAAAGGGCAGATTCATTCATCAGACATTCCACGCCCGGTGTTGTATACTGTGCAAAACAATAACACATCACCGACCAGACAAATCTGGTCCGAAGAGGCAAGAAAATACAATGAAGAGACGGGAATTCCTCGGAGCCAGCGCCGCTATCTCCTGTGCAATATCACAACCCCAACTAATCATGGCACTCGATCAAGATAACCGATACCGGAAAGAGATTGGAATCCAACTTTACACGCTCCGCAACCAGATCAACGGAGACGTTGAGGGCACACTTAAGTCAGTTGCTGATGCCGGTTACAAGCAGGTGGAACCGTACGGATTTCCCGATGCTAAACCGATGATCAAAGCAGCCAAGGATAATGGCTTGGCCGTGAATTCATCCCACTTCAATTGGGACTCGGTTGTGAATCCTGATGACAAGGGTGTGATGCCTTTCAAACAAGTCCTCGATTCAGCCAATGAGGTAGGCTTAAAGCACCTTGTGGTTCCCTACCTTGCTGACCGCAACAGGAAAAGTCTCGACGACTACCGTACTCTCTGTGAGCGGTGCAACCGCGGTGCAGAAGAAGCAAAAAAGGCTGGAATCCAGCTCGCCTATCACAATCATGCGTTCGAATTCGAACCAAAAGAAGGTGGCAAAACCGGCTATGACATCATGATTGAAGAATTTTCGCCTGACATGAAGTTCGAAGTCGACGTGTTCTGGATCAAAGTAGGCGGAAAAGACCCAGTCGAGCTCTTACAATCTCTCAAAGGGCGAGTCTCTCAATTACACCTTAAGGACCTCGACAAAAGCGTCAAAACGCCGGAATACGGTGGCATACCGAACGAAGCGTTCCGGGAACTAGGAAATGGTATCATCCCGATGGAGCCCATCATTGAGGTCGCTGCAAAAACGGGAGTCGACATCTGTCACGTTGAACAAGATCATTCACCAAATCCGCTGAACAGTATTCGCCAAAGCATGAAACACCTGAACACGTTGTAGCAGGCATTGGTTTAACCCGCCGAATTCAGTCGTCCCCTGCGAAATTCATTTACAACAGGAAATCAGATGAAAAATCGATGGTTGGTAGCAGTTACATTACTAGTGTCCGTAGGACTGGGAAGTGGAATGACACAAGCAGAGACTTCAGTTGGAGACCAAGTTCCCGACTTCGAACTGATCGGTAGTGACGGAAAAACGTATTCTTCGACACAGTTAAAGGGAAGGAAGGCGTTCGTCATTGCTTGGTATCCCAAAGCTTTCACTGGTGGCTGAACAAAAGAATGCAAATCGCTCCGTGAGAGCGGTCAACTGATTCGTGATTTCGATGTCGCCTACTTCACTGCCAGTGTCGACCCTGTCAAAAAGAACACTGACTTCGCAAAGAGCCTGGATCTGGACTATCCAATCCTCAGTGACCCTGAAAAGCAGTTTGCCGATGCCCTTGGATGCCTCAACGCCCGCGGCATGTCGAATCGCTGGACCTACTACATCGGTAAGGATGGAAAGATTCTTTATATCGACAAAGCGGTTAAAGCTGGCGATCACGGCAAGGCTATCGCTGAAAAATTAAAAGAGCTGGGTGTAGCAAAGAAATAGCTAACAACGCCCCGCCGAAAAGACTATGGCCACTTGGTGCCCTCGGCACCAAGTGGCATTTTTTTTAACCGCCTGTGTCCCTACCTCAACAGTAACTCGCGATGGCCCTCATTTCTTCGTCAACCAGCTTCAGCTGCATTCTCTCGATTGCCTTGCTAGGAACTGCAACAATCTCATCAGACCGCGTTCTTGCACAAGCATCCAAGTCGGTCCCTATCGCTCACGCGCACAACGACTATGAGCACGAACGCCCGCTGCACGATGCCTTGCGAGCTGGTTTCACAAGTGTCGAAGCAGATGTTTACCTGGTCGATAACAAACTGCTCGTAGCCCACGACCGCAGTGACATCACCCCAAACAGAACACTCGAATCTCTTTACCTCGATCCGCTTCGCCGGCACTTCTCGATGCAAAGTGATCATTTACCTCACAAGACCTTCTGGCTGATGATCGATGTGAAATCCGACCCGATTGCAACGCATGGAAAAATTCAGTCTCTCCTCAAGAATTACCCGCACTTGGTTGCTGAAATCCCTTTACCTCATCGGCAAAAAGTTGGCAAAGGCAGCCCTCCCGTCCGTGTCGTGATCAGTGGCAACCGCGCCATACAAGAGATCTTGCAAGCCCAACCACGCATTTCGGGGATCGACGGGCGTCTCTCAGACCTGAAATCGGATCTTTCCTCCGGAGCAATGCCTTGGATCAGCGACAACTGGCGTTCACACTTCCGCTGGCGGGGCCAAAACGAGTTTCCAGAAGCAGAACGTAAGAAATTGCGGAGCTATGTCGAACAGGCACACCAGAAAGGCCGCTTGTTACGATTCTGGGGAACGCCTGACTCACCTGCAGTGTGGGACGAATTACTGCAGGCGGGGGTCGACCTCATTAACGCAGATGACTTAGGTGGCCTACAAATGCATTTGCAAAAAAACTTGAAAAAATAAGTGCATCAACGGAAACGAGAACAAGGAACCCTGACAAGTTGAGAGTAAATCCTTTACTTATCGAAAACGTCTACTCCAAACGACTTCAACGCCTCAGTCTGTGCTGCCTTCTTCTTCTCATCAACTGGGTTTCCACCAAGATAAACTTCAAGGTAGGGGGCGAACCTTCGATCACCTTCAGCATCCTTCTTGCACATTTCGATAAGTGGCCCCAGATCTGTAATCCGATTACGAGAGATCAACAGCATGTCTAACTCGGGAAGTGTCCCGAGCGGTGCCAGGGAACTCAGCTGATTGCCCGCTAAGTCCAGCGTCGTCAACCAACGCAACTTCCCGACCGGACCCGCGTCGGTTAGCTGATTTCCGGAAGCGTCGAGCGACCATATCTTCGTCAATTCTGCCACTGGATCAAGATTCTTGAGCTGATTCTGTGCAAGATAAAGCGTGCGAAGATTTTCCATCTGCCTTAGGGGCACAATATCCTTGATGCTATTGCCTGAAAGATCAAGCAACTGCATGGCCTTCAACTCCTTCAATGGCGAGAGATCCGTAATCTTATTTCGACCCAAAGCCAAATACTGAACCCGTTTTAAACCTGCCAAGGGCTTCAAATCAACAATTTCATTCTCGCCCAAGTCAATCTGCATGATCGCTGTGCAATGCTGCAAACCGTCCAAGTTCTTGATTCCCTTGCCTACGCCAATCACTCTTGAAATGTTGGCGACATCCGATTTTGTGATCGGTTCATCATTGTTTCTTTTTGCGTAGACTTCTTTACGTACAGCAGCCTCAAGTGCCTTGTCTGTGAAGATTGCCACTGGCTTGGGAGGCAACTCCTTCTCCTTCATTTCAGCAGCCTTCATTTCAGCAGCCTTCTTCTCAGCAGCCTTCTTCTCAGCAGCCTTCTTCTCAGCAGCCTTCTTCTCAGCAGCCTTCTTCTCGGCAGCCTTCTTCTCTAATTCAGCTGTTGCTTTCGTTTCTTCTGATTTCCCCGTCGGCTCATCCGCCACGGTTTTTTCTTCGCTAACCGCCGCATCGGCGGACCTTTCGCCAGCTTTGGCTGTCAAGTCTTGGGCATACAAACCAGCGGGCGAGATTAATAAAAGCACACCGAGAGTCGCGGCATGGACAGTCATATTCTGAACAAAAGAAGGCATGCGAATCACTCTCGTATGCAAGCAGGAGGGGGGAGAAGCGGAGTTGTGCTAGGCACAGTTTACTTGAACGCGTCACGCGGGACCATAAGTGACACCCCACAGAAAACGAATCTCGCCCATCCCAGACGCAAAACATGCTTATCGAGAGGCGAATGCGAACACGAGTGGGCTTTGGCCGAACCAGCGGAAAACAAATGCATTCCTGCAAACGAATGTGGGCCTGGACAATCGCTCACGCCAGCAAAACACGGGAAAAGAAACGTTTTGACATCGGATGCATTGGAGGATACCAAATACTCACGGTCACCAGATCCACCTCTGAACTCACAGTTTTCGTTGGCTCAGCGAAAACGTGACTTGAGAGCCAGAACCCAGTGGGTCAGAACAGCTGGGGGTGCTACCAGCCTAGTAATTACGATCACGTGGATCGGTAAGCCCATCAGCCAGACGACGCAACGCTTCGGTTTCAATCTGTCGAACGCGTTCTCGTGTAAGCCCCAGCTCAGCCCCAATTTCCTTAAGGGTTTTCGGTTCTTCACCCCCGAGCCCAAACCGTAACTTCAACACAGTTGCTTCTCTTTCTTCGAGGTCGCCCAACAGCTCCATCGCGTGGCGAAGAATGTCATGATCCAGCATCTCCTCGTCGGGTGCCTTCAGCCGTTCATCCATGACCATCTCACCGAGAGACCATCCGGACTCACTTTGATCGCTCTGTGGAGTACTGTTACTGATCCGAATCGCTTTGCGAATAATGGGCAACTTTTTCTTTGGCAGCCCAAGCAAACGTGCGACTTCCTCATTCGTTGGCGTTCGCCCAAGTTCCTCACTCAATCGCAACGTCGCACGACGCCACTTGCTCAACAGTTCAACCATGTAGGCTGGGATGCGAATTGTTTTTGCACTGTTGATCAATGCACGCTTGATCGACTGTTTTATCCAATAGCTCGCATAAGTGCTGAATCGCGTACCGACTGTCGGATCAAACCCTTCAACCGCACGGAGCAGGCCAAGATTGCCTTCCTCGATCAAATCCTGAAGACCAAGGCCCTTCCCGGTATAGCCGCGGGCAATATTCACCACCAGTCGCAAGTTAGCTCGAACCATTCGATCTCGGGCAAGTACATCACCTGCTCCGATCTGCTCGGCAAGCATCAGCTCTTCTTCGGCTGTCAACAAGGCGGTCTCATTGATCTCACGCAGGTACGTCTCCAGAGGTGACTGGGCTGTCCTGCTGCGAGTGGTCACACGTGCCGTTTGCTTGCGTTTTGCTGCACTTGGCTTTTCGTCATTGGTCGATGATGTAGCTTGGGATTGCGTCATTGATACACGGCATGCTGTCGGTCACGTGCAGAGTGCAAGTACCAGTACATTGATTCCGTTGATGCCGATGAGTTGGAGGCAACCGAATCTTGTGATACTGCTCCCGCTCCGATCCCGTAGACTGGAAATGGATTGGTGGAACAACTTCAGCATCGGCACGCTTTTCTTCATTGCTGCAAACTATGTGAAAGAGGAACACCTTTGCAAAGTATTCCGGTTACGAGGGACCTGTCGATTGCAAAGCACATGACCATTGCACCGGCCTACTACCGTGTCCTCCGGCGAACTCAACAAGACGTTTGAGCGTGATGCGGACGTGAAAACTGCCCGACACTTACCGTGACTTAACGTTCCTGACTGCGAAACTGCCCCGGTGTCATCCCTACCGACTTCTTGAAACACCCGACCATGTAAGCCGTATAGCTGAACCCTGTCATCTCGCAAATGGAATCCAGTTTCAGATCGGTTTCTCGAAGTAAAGTTTTGACATGATTGATCCTCACACCCCTGATCAATTCAAGCGGCGATTGCCCCAGCGACTTACTGAATCGCCTCTCCAGTGTTCGCCGGGACATGGGAAATTCAGTTAACAAATCTGACACATCGATCCCATCACTTGCGTGCCTCCGGATATATCCAGCAACGGCAGCGATCAGTGGATCTTCAATCGCGTGTGTGCCTGTACTACCTCGTGTCACAACGCCAACGGGCCCTACGATGATGCGCCGCTGTTCATAACGTGTTTGACCATTTATTCTTTCGTTATGACGTTGTATTTCATATTCTGTGCCCGGCCTGCCATCTTGTTGCAACTGAAGCGGCGTCCCATCATCCGGATTCATAAGCCGATGCAGCAACTGGGCCGCTCGCATTCCAATTGCTTCTGTATCGGGTGCCACGCTCGTAAGTGGCGGATCGCACAGATCACAAAGAACCTCATCATTATCAACGCCCAGGACGGCGACCTGTTCCGGCACCAGCAAATTCAAGTCGCGGCAAACTTCCAAAATGGTTCTCGCAGCGGCGTCGTAACAATCCAAGATTCCGACGGGCTTGTCCAACCCGGCAATCCAGGTAGCCAGACGCTCACGACGCTGGTACCAAGGTGCCTCGCGCGTGGTTTCAATCGATGCTTCGAGAACTTCGCAATCCCTGCCCACCAAAGCAAGAGCACGCAGAAAATGATCCCGACGAACGTCCGACCAGACAAATCCGCGATGCCCCAGAAATCCGAAATTTGAAAACCCGCGTTCTAGCAGATGCTGGGCCGCAAGTTCTGCACAGGCCTCATCGTCGTTCATGACGGAAATCGCGGAAGTCGGATTTTCTTCACCCAAGCAAACCGTTGGAATCCCAAACCCCATGACTTGCTCCAGCGTTTCGCGACGGGACGCTCGCACAATGATTCCATCAAAATCACCGGACGCCACCCAGTCCGGAATGGGATCAGACAATCCACGTTCATCAACAAACGTTGACCACTGACCATGCAAGCGAGCAAAACGTCCCACGCCGGCCAACAGCCCTCTTCCGAATGCTTTCGAAGTCTCAATGAGCAGGGCCACGCGATACAACGATAGATCTCCCGGAGTGACAGCAGTGCCGCAAATTCATAAGATGATGTCGCATTTGTGAATTGCCAACACCTTTTCCAGACATTTAAGATGTCGTCTTTGTATAATCTCACGGAAGCGACCAGATGCTCATTGATAGCCATCACCACCTTTGGAAGTACTCCACCGATCAATATGGGTGGATCAATGACCAAATGGGTCCGCTCAAAGCCGACTTTCTACTTCCAGAATTGCGAGAAATAGCAGCCGAAAGTTCGATTAACGGATTTGTGGCTGTTCAGGCCAGACAGAGCATGCAGGAAACCGACGAGTTGCTCGCGATGGCCGAGGCCGAACCCCTGATTGCGGGCGTGGTGGGTTGGGTCCCCTTGGCCGCTCCTGAAATTGACGAAACGCTTGAGCGTTTGGGTGACCAACATTTTCTCAAAGGCGTTCGCCACGTTGTGCAGGATGAAGTCGATGACCGTTTCATTCTTGGGACCGACTTCAATCGTGGCGTCTCGCAACTTGCCGCGAATAACCTTGTCTACGATGTGCTGATCTTCGCGAGACAATTACGCGCGTCGATTGAATTCGTCGACCAACACCCCAACCTGAAAATGGTACTGGACCACATTGCCAAGCCCACCATCAAGGCCGGAGATTTTGACGATGCTTGGGAAACCAACTTCCGTGAACTTGCAAAACGAGCCCACATCAGTTGCAAGTTCTCTGGTGTTGTCACTGAAGTCCGTGGTGAAACGTGGTCGATGGATCAGATTCAACGATACTGGAATGTAGCCTTGGAGGCCTTTACTCCAGACAGACTCATGTTTGGAAGCGATTGGCCGGTATGCCTGCTCAAAACGGGGCACACTCAGTGGTTGGAAACGGTGCAGCAATTGGCAGCTGGTTTGACAATGACCGAGCGAACAAAAATTTTCTCATCCAATGCAATCCGTGATTACAACCTTGACATTGAGGTGAACTGAAGCATAGCTGACACACAACATGCACTCAGGCAGCCGCGAGGCCAACTCTTAGGTCGACCAGCAAGAATGCATCGGCCAAGCAACTGATTCCAGTTCGGACATCGAAATGGACGTCACACTCTCAATACACACCTAAACAGCAAACGCACAAACCAGTTACACGGAGCTTCTCTAATGCGTGCCATTCAGATCTCGGACGTCAAAACCCTCAAGTCAATCGACATTCCCGATCCCGGCAAACCTGCTGCCGGAGAAGCCTTAGTGCGAACGCACCGCATGGGCGTTTGTGGTACTGACATCAGTTGCTATCTAGGAAAATTCCCCTTTTTTGATTTCCCTCGGATTCCGGGACATGAGCTCGGCGTCGAGGTAGTCGAAGTGGGCGAAGGCGTGACGAATGTCAAATCCGGTGATCGATGCAGCGTTGAACCCTACATGAATTGCGGTGAATGCTACTCATGTCGACATGGTGCTTACAATTGTTGTCAAAACCTGAAAGTCATCGGCGTGATGATGGACGGCGGGTTGTGTGAATCTTTCCTAGTGCGTGCAGAAAAGCTTCACCCCTCAGAGAAATTGAGCTACGACCAGCTTGCATTGGTGGAAACTCTTGCCATTGGCTGTCACGCTAACGACCGTGGTGCCCCGGAAAGCGGCGGTCACGCCTTGATCATTGGTATGGGACCGATTGGACTGGCGACCCTGGAATTTGCCAGACTCACTGATGCAACCATCACCGTCATGGATATGAATCAAGCCCGTCTTGATTTCGTACGCGAAAACTATGGAATCGAAAACACAGTACTTTTCAAGGGTGATGGATCCGAACAAGAACAGATGGAGAAGATCACCAGCGGTGACATGTATCATGTGATCACCGATGCCACCGGCAACAAACACTCCATGGCAGGAGCTCTTGCCTACATCGCTCCGACCGGACGCCTTGTTTACGTAGGGATCACTACCGAAGAGGTGTCATTTCGCCATCCAGTGATGCACCGACCCGAGGCGTCAATTCTCGCCTCACGCAACGCGTTGCCACCTGACTTCACGCGAATCATCAGCTTGATTGAGGACGGCACGATCAATACGGATCCGTGGATCACTCATCGAACCAGTTTTGAGGGGGTCCTGACAGACTTCGAATCCTACACCAAACCTGAAACCGGTGTTATCAAGGCCATCATAGAAGTAACTGCCTGATTTTTGCATTACCCCTGCGAAGAAGAAAAAAAACAACTGGACGGGTCGATCTGATGATCGACCGCATAACCGACACGCAACCGAAAGCTTTCTCAAAATCCTATCGCTGCACCGCCTGGTGGATCAGCGGCATCTGAAAGAAAATCAATGACAAAGAAATGTGTAGCACTGGGACTGGCACCGAGTTTTGGATTTGGTGACCGCACCGGTCTGGCCACCCCTGGACATGTCGCCTCCATGAAGCGTTGCGGCGCTGGCATCGAAGCCATCTACCCCCAGCAGTCCATTCGAGAAATGACTCGCACCAAGCGGACCCCGCAGGAAGTCATGGACGATGCCATGAATGGTGCCGCGGATGCAGGATGGACTGGCCCCATCGGTGCGGATGCAGACCACCTAAAAGTCCCTGAAGATGTAGATGTCACAGCTGCTGTAGGATTTACATTCTTCACCATCGACCCGTCCGATGATGTTGACCAGCAAGCAGATGACTATGACGAAACGAAGCTGCGAACTGCCTTCACAGAAAATCGTGGTGAAGCACCCTGGTTCGAAGACTACCTCGGCAAGACCGTCAAACTTGGAACCGGTACAGTCGTTTCCCTCGATGAGGAAGCCTGCATGCGGGCTGCTGTTAAGTATGGAAAGGCAATCACACGAGCCTTGAAGCTGGGTGACTACATCAAAACCGTCAATGAAACAGCTGGCAATGATTACGAGATCGAACTTTCGGTCGATGAAACGGATCAGCCCACCACGTTGGCTGAACATTACATCATTGCGGATCAATGCCTCAAAGGCGGCATGAAATTAGTCAGCCTCGCACCACGTTTCATTGGTGACTTCGAGAAAGGGATCGATTTCATCGGTGACTTGGACGCACTTCATGCTTCGCTGAAAGACCATGCTGCCGTGGCGGACACTCTCGGCCCCTATAAACTGAGCCTCCACAGTGGGAGTGACAAGGTCTCGATGTACGGCCTGCTTGCCAACGCAACTCAAGGCCGTTTTCACGTCAAGACCGCTGGCACCAGCTATTTGGAAGCTCTGCGAGTCGTAGCCCGCCATGACCCCTCAGCCTTCCGCGAGATCATTGACTTTTCGCGAGGTCGTTACGAAACCGACAAAGCGACGTACCACGTGTCTGCGACACTAGCCGACGCTCCTCTAACAGGCGAGGCAGATGACGCTACGCTTGAGAGCGAATACTTGGAAATGTGGCGTGATGTTCCTGTAGGCAGGGGATTCACAAAACCAGGACGCCAGATCCTTCACTGCACTTTTGGATCGGTACTCACAGACGAAAAGCTTGGCAAGATTGTTCACGACTGCCTTACCGGCCATCCGGACACCTACACGGAAGTGCTCGACGATCATTTTGGTCGGCATCTGGATGCCCTACGCAGCGGCATGGAGTGAGAATTCGTTCACTCAGCCAATGACCGCATTTAGCCACAATGCTTCTCAGAAAGGCAGACGTGACGTAGAAAGATGCATCATCTGGATCAGGCGGGTTGGTAGCATGAAACGAATGATTTCTTTCCCGTTGAGAAAAAGAACACGATGACGCACCAAAAATTTGGCAACACCAATCTCAACATGCCACGTGTGGTCTTTGGTGCGACCTGCTTAGGCAACCTGTTTGTCGCTATGACCGACGAGCAGAAGCTGGACTTGATTCGCGAGTGGTTTGAGCACATCCCCAAGCCGATCGCGATCGACTCAGCCGGCAAGTACGGTGCGGGATTATCGCTCGAAGTGTTGGGACGTGACTTGGCTGCACTCGGAATCAAACCGAATGAAGTGATCCTCAGCAACAAACTTGCATGGAGGCGCACTCCGCTGGAAGGAACCGAGCCGACATTCGAGCCAGGTGTTTGGGTCGACCTGGAACACGACGCAGTTCAAGACATCAGCCATGACGGAATCCTACGCTGCCACGAAGACGGTTGCCGGATGCTTGGCGATTACGCGCCAAAATTAGTAAGCGTTCACGACCCCGATGAGTATCTGGCGGGGACAACAGGTGCCGAGGACCGAAACCGGCGCCTCGATGATATCTGTAGTGCTTACAGAGCTCTGGAGGAAATGCGGGATGCCGGCGACGTCGCGGGCGTTGGTATTGGAGCTAAAGACTGGCGGATCATTCGCGAACTTGATGGACACTGCCGCTTTGATTGGGTCATGATGGCCAACAGCTTCACCATCATGCATCACCCACCCGAGCTGCTCGATTTCATCACGTCACTGCACCGCCGAAACATCGCCCTGATCAACTCCGCGGTGACACACGGAGGCTTCTTGGTAGGTGGCAAGTTTCTCGACTATCGGGAAATCAATCCAGCAGAGGCAACTGATGCAAGGTGTCTTGAATGGCGTCAACGATTCACCGAAGCATGTCAACAGTTCGAATTGAGCCCTTATGACGTCGCTGTCGCATTTGGGGTATCTCACCCGGCGGTCACATCAGTCGCGTTAAGCACCAGTCAGGCATCCCGTGTCGGTTCGATGGTGTCGGCAGCTACCCAGCAACCGAATTCAGCGATCTGGGAAGAGCTCCGGACCCGGGGATTACTTGACGCCCATTACCCTCATCTCAATCAATAGCTAAGACTGGACCGTGCCAACAATTGGTATCATCACGTCACTTCTGCGTCACCGCATCAGCGACACTTCATTCGCCCCCAACTAATCATCCACCACGGCGGATTTCAGATCCTTTAAACCGCACAGTGATCCGATACACTTTTTTCCGATGATAAACGACCTCACCGTCGGTGTTGATTTTTTGGGGTACGTCGTGTCTCCAAATATCGACGCTTGCATGGTAACCACGCTCTGAAAAAACGTCGATCAACATGGCCAATGCTTCGTGTTCTTGCCAGAGCGGATCCTCTGAGTTGATATCAGCATGTCCTGAGATCGCATGGCGAACCACAATCGGCATCATCTGTTCTTCGATGAAGCTGACCACTTTATGGAACAATTCCGTCCGCTCAATCTCGTATTCGTCCAACCGCGTAACCAATTCACGCCGGGCGTGACTAACAATTTCACTCGCAAGTGGAATCGCCTGCAGTGAATGAAATGTACGAGGATCCAACTCCAGCGAGCTCTGGTACTCTAACTCACGCAGAATATTTTCCTGCACCACTTCCAGCGGTGCCTGGGCATTGATGAAGTGGTAATGAAAAATTTGCTTCAATGACACAAGTGCATCGTAGGTTTTCTCTTTAAACACACGGTATCGATCCCGCGCCAGATCTTCATTGAAGTCAGTGGGCCTTTCTTCCCAGACGTCGCCGATACCAGTCTCACGCACCTCTTCATTATGGGCAATCGTTTTTCGCCCACGAGCGAGTTGTCTCGCTACACTCTCCGCTTCGTCGACAAAGAGCACCATGATATGAAACGTCGGCTGCTTGAAATGGACCAACTGAGGACTATCAGCAAATTCTCGACGTAGCGAGTTCATACGATCGTAAAGTATTTTCAGACACTCGACCTGAACTTTGGTGCGTGGGAATCCATCAAGAATTGCACCTCCCTGATAGCCTGGCTCGAGTAATTGTCGGAACACGAGGCTCACTACCTCGCGGTCGCCAACCATACCTCCGCGTGCCTTGATCGCCTCAGACTCAGGGCTACTCAGTAGTTCGCTGACGACAATGGGCCGTTCAGAGATGTCGCGAACGTCGCGAATAAAATTAGTATTGGTACCTTTTCCAGAGCCTGGTGCCCCGCCCAGAAGGATCAGCTCCTTGGGAAAATGCAGATTGGCTCTGCCATATTTCGCCTCAATCTCCTTCCAAACAGAGTTGAAAATCAATTGTGCATCTTTGACCTCAAGGTCAGCCGGCATCGCCACATTCTTGTTTGATTCTGAGGTTCTCACGATCGCTCTAC
>JACLAC010024690.1_pt1 | contig 27259 bp, 27 predicted proteins | sample 8027881 | NCBI WGS metagenome assembly JACLAC01 (sample SAMN15725517, study PRJNA655200) | protist metagenome | isolation source: fluorescence activated cell sorting (FACS) single amplified genomes of... | place: Spain: Blaines Bay Microbial Observatory, Mediterranean Sea | collected 2016-01-19 | reverse complement strand
TTGGTGTGTCGATTTTTAATTTCGGGAAGTTGGCAGCAATCCGCCTGAAGTACATTGTTTGGTCGCCCGAGAGCTTTTCAGTGGGCGGCTGATCCGGAGTTGGCTCTCTGAATGCCAGTCTGTTCCCTGCTCGATTCCCTTGGACAAAAGCTCGGTTTATATCGCTTACTTCTCTACAGCAGAATTGAAGTGCCATCTGTCTCTAAGGTGGCCACTGCCAAAGAATATTGTAGACCTCTTTGTTGAATTCAGGTGCCTAACGAATGGGTTATCACTACCCACAGGAAGAAATCTGTTGGGAGCCCTCACCCACTTTGGCCTCACTGGGATCTCATACCTGGAAAAGGAAGCAATGCGCGAATTAGCAGTGCGAGGTAGTCCTTTTTCAACTGCTGACTCCAAAGCTCTAATTGACTACTGCCAAACTGATGTCGATGCCCTAGAAGCGCTGTTGAAGCCAATGTGTGAGCACCTTAGCCTAGGCCAGGCACTGCTACGGGGTCGGTACATGAAGGCTGTCGCAAGCATGGAGCACTATGGTATCCCAATTGATGCAGAGAAGCTGTCGCAACTGCAGTCCAACTGGGAGCCTCTCAAGGAAAGGCTTATTCAGCAAGTAGATAGGCACTACGGTGTTTTCGAGGATTTTGTCTTCAAGCGAGAGCGCTTTGCTCACTACTTGGCAAAACAAAAGATACCCTGGCCAACTGGATCTCAAAGATGAAACTTTCAGGCAACAAGCGCGCGCATATCCCAAGCTGTCGCCCCTGAAGGAATTGCGACGAACACTAGGCCGGCTTAGGTTGCATCAGTTAGAGCTAGGCTCAGATAACCGATCAAGGGTGAATCTCAGCCCTTTCCGCAGTAAGACAGGACGCAATCAACCGGGTACAAGCCGCTATATTTTTGGAAACGCGAAATGGTTGAGGGGTTTGATTAAGCCCCCAGAGGGCCAAGCCGTTGCCTACATCGACTGGAAACAACAAGAATTTGGGATTGCTGCAGCTCTCTCTAAAGACCCTGCAATGCTTGCAGCGTATTCTTCAGGGGATCCCTACCTTGAATTTGCGAAGCAGGCAGGTTTAGTTCCCGAAACTGCTACGAGGCAATCCCATCCCGGAGAACGAAAGCTCTGCAAGGCAGCAGTGTTGGCGGTTCAGTACGGGATGGGCCCAGAATCCTTGGCCTCTGGGATTAACCAACCTACTCAGATGGGCCGTGAGTTACTCGCAAATCATCGACGTACTTTCCCAAATTTCTGGGAGTGGTCTGAGTCGGTTGTAGACTATGCCCTGTTGCACCGCAAACTTTGGACAGTCTTTGGTTGGGAACAGCATCTTGGTCCCGAGACAAATCCTCGAAGTCTAGCCAACTTTCCAATGCAGGCCAATGGGGCAGAAATCCTGAGGCTTGCCTGCTGTTATCTAATTGAATCGGGTATCCGGGTGTCTGCTCCGGTTCACGATGCAGTACTAATTGAAGTACCAATTAAGGAGACAGAGAAACAGGTCAACAGGGCACAACAGCTAATGGCCAGAGCGAGTCGGAATGTGCTGAGTGGTTTTGAACTGGGGACGGATGTTGAGATTTTTCAGTATCCTGAAAGTTACAGTGATGGAGAAAGCGGGTAGGCTTTTTGGGAGGTAGTGATGGCTGAATTAGTGGGACTTGGGAACGACTCTTAATCGTAAAATTACGAAGCAAGATCCGCAATATTGCGTCGTTACCTTCTCAAGTTTGCAGTCCCGGTCCAATTCTTTTTCTTTTATTACTAAAGATTAATAATGCCCTACATCAGTAATTCAGGTGTTAGAAGCACAAGCCCAACTGCAATTAGACATGATCTACTCCCTACCCAAATCGATTCTCCCCAAGCTCAACGCCACTTCTTCTTGCATAAAAGTATCTCTCTGAGTTGGGTTGAGAGACTATCCTCCTGTGGGACACTATGCTTTCAGGTTGGGATGGTAATCTGTTACTGGACAGTACTGGAGCGCTCCGCAGGCGTTAAAGCAACAGCAAAGAAATTTGCACGATTTGGGATATCAAAAGACCAAAAAACAAGGGCGCTTAAGAAGCTGAGAGCACATAGATTGATTGACTACGAGAATAGTGTGGGTAGGAACCCAACAGTAACAATCATCCTGTAAGAAATTAAATCTTGCCAGAAAGTAAAAGTAAGGCTCCTTCACAATACCCATTTTTCTAGATCGCTGGCCAGACTCCTTAGGACGTGCATCTCCCCTCTTTACAACAGGGTACGTGTTATCGTGCGGCAGGCAATGATCGACGGTATGCAAACTTTTATTGGAAAAGTTCCGATTACTGCCGAGGCTGTGGTGGGCAAGAGTTGGGCGGAGAAGTAAAAAATAACTTAGATGTTTTGTGAACCAAAGTATTTTTAAAAAATAACTTACATGACTCATTAACTAGCAAACTAATCACATTCAAAACGAGTGAAAGAATGTTCAATTACTTGTTGAGCAAAGCGGGCTGCAGCAACTGGGAGTGTTCGGCCCTTAAGCTGGCCAAAGTACAATAAGCCAGGAGGGACATCCTTTGTGGCAATTGGCCTACTGGTAACATCACCGTTTTCTTGGGGTCTCGGAAGCCCTATTTGGATTTGAAATCCTAAGACATTCTCTGCAGTTGTGTAATATCGAAGAAACTCAAAGCTATCAGATTCAACTAGGGCCTGGAATTTCAACCCAATTCGCCTGACGGCAAGCTCGAGAAGATTTCTTACCCCATAATTTTTTGTTGGAATTACAATAGGGTATTCCAAGCATTCTCGCAATCGAAGTGTTGATTGGTGAGTAAGTGGATGGTTAGCCGACATGACAGCGTGGAGAGGTTGTCGGATATTTAGCAAATTTTGAAATTCGACTAATCTAATCGGCTCAAAAACAAGAACCAAGTCCGCACTGTAATCAACCAATGCCTGCTCAGCAGCAGCACGATCCCGCAATAAAACACTGAATTCTACTCCTGGATGTTCATTGCGGTAGGTTGAAATTTGTTCAGGAAGAAAATAAGGCAAAAGAGCTTGGCTGCATGCGATTGAAACATGTCCCCGCCTCTCTCCAGATAAGTCTGCAATTTGACTCTTCACACGCTCAAAATCACTAGATTGTGTTCGAATGTGATGAACCAAAATCTCGCCTGCTGTGGTGAGCCGAACCCCCCTTGGTATACGTTCAAATATATCAAAACCGAGCTCCCTCTCAATTGCAAGAATTCGTCGATTTAAAGCTGTTGAATCAATGGCAAGAATTTCTGCAGCTTTCCGAATTGATCCAGATTTGGCTACAGCGTCAACATTCATAAGTGGGAAAAGATTATTCATTTCAGTAGTATAAATTATTGATGTAAATTTTGCACTGGCATGAAGCAAAATTAGCTGTATCCAACATAACATGAGAATGTTGTATTAACTTTTATTAATTTTACCAACTAAAAAAATGATTGAAAAATTACCGTTTTTTTTTGAGTCCTTAAGAAGTGCGTACCAGAAAGGTTTAGACCCGATCGAATTGATAGAAGAAGTTTACAGACGGATAACAAGAGTAAATGATCCCGGGATATTTATTAATTTACGTGAAAAAGAAGAGGTAAAACATGAAGCAGCTAAACTAAGTGAAAAAAAAGTTCTTAATAAACCTCTTTGGGGAATTCCGTTTGTAATAAAAGACAACATCGACGTCAGTGGAATACCAACAACAGCAGCGTGCCCGGCTTTTGCTTATACGCCTAAAAAAGATTCCTTTGTCGTTAACAAAATACTAACTGCTGGTGCCTTACTTATTGGAAAAACTAATCTTGATCAATTCGCAACTGGCTTAGTTGGAACAAGAACACCGTATACACCTCCAAAAAACACTTTTAATAAAGAAATTATACCTGGAGGATCCAGCTCAGGATCAGCTGTAGCAGTTGCTCAAGGATTGGCCTCGTTTGCCTTGGGAACTGACACAGCTGGATCTGGTAGGGTACCAGCCGCTCTCAATAATATTGTTGGATTAAAACCAACATTGGGAGCATTATCCAATAGTGGCGTGGTACCAGCTTGCCGAACACTCGATACAATTTCAACATTTGCATTAACTGTTCAAGATGCCTATGAAGTTTACGAAGTTGCTGCGAGTTATGATAGAAGTGACCCGTTCTCAAAAAAGACAACTATTAATCAGTTAAATACTAAGTTACCTCACTTTAACGTCGGTGTCCCAAATCAAAATACACGTCAATTTTTCGGAGATATTCGACAAGCTAAAATGTTTGATGATTCACTGATTAGTATTGAAATGCTAGGTGGTAAAATTTATGAGTTAGACTTTGAACCTTTCTTCCAGGCTGCGGAAATGCTATATGATGGTCCGTGGATCGCTGAAAGGCATATTACGGTTGAGAAAATTATAGAAGAAAATCCAGCAGCTTTACATCCAGTAACGCGTAAAGTAATAGAAAATGCGCTTGAATTTTCTGCTGCAGATACTTTTCAGGCACAATATCGGTTACAAGAATTAACTATTCAAATTAAAGAAATACTTAATGATATAGATATGCTGTGTGTTCCATCAGTACCAAAATACTTCACTCTCGAAGATTTGAGAGCTGATCCTATCGGTTTGAACACACAATTAGGAACGTACACAAATTTTGTCAATCTACTTGATCTTTGTGCGATTACAGTACCAACCGCTATGCGGCAGGATAATTTACCAGGCAGTGTTACTTTAATAGGTAAAGCTGGTGAAGATGAACGTATTGCATCTGTTGCAGCGTCTCTGCAAAAACATGAATGTGCTCCATTAGGCGCAAAAGATTGGAAACATCCGGACTTAAATCTTAAAACCAGGATAACAGGCCCTGATGAAATTGAAATTGCAGTTGTTGGTGCCCATATGTCGGGTCTACCTCTTAACTATCAGCTTATAGATATTGAAGGTCGTTTTGTTAAAACTACAAGAACATCCGAAAACTACCATTTGTATAAACTAGTTGGAGGACCTCCATTCCGACCAGGCTTAGTTCGGAAAACAGATGGAGCTTCGATAGAAATCGAAATATGGGTCTTGCCAACGAGCAAAATTGGATTTTTGCTCAAAACTGTTCCTAGCCCACTTGGACTCGGAACAATTTTTGTTGAAGACGGCTCTCAAGTTAATGGATTTGTTTGCGAGGCGGCCGCAATAGTAGACGCAGAAAACATCACCGCATACGGTGGATGGCGTAACTATTTAAATTCTAAAAAATTACCAATTGATTAAATGACAAAGGAGTCACACCATGCAACGTCGTAAATTTTTGAAAACATTGGGTGTCGCGTCTGGTGCTTCATTAATTCCGTTTCTAAGATATATGCCAGCGGAAGCTTCAGGACATAGTGATATTTTGGTTGTAGTATCCGGTAGTGGAATTAATAGTTTGGACCTTCACCGGAAGGGGACTAATAGGCCAAGTTACCAAGTGACAGTAAATATATATGATCGATTAGTACGATTTGGAGTCAAAGAACTCGAAGACGGATCTTTAGCTTACGATTCTACCAAGATTGAGCCAGAAGTAGCTAAGTCTTGGGTCGTTTCCAATGACGGTAGGTCATTAACCTTTGAAATTAACCCTGATGCTATTTTTTGGGATGGAACTCCGGTTACCGCTTACGACGTGAAATGGTCTTTTGATCGAGCAGTTAGTTTGGGAGGTTTCCCAGCTGTTCAAATGAAGGCAGGTTCAATGACTTCACCTGAACAATTTGTAGTGATTGATGAAATGACTTTCAGGGTTGACACTCCAAAATCATCTAAACTTACACTTCCTGATCTAGCAGTCCCTATACCATTCATAATAAACTCAAAAGTTGCTAAAAATTACGCAACTGATGATGATCCTTGGTCCACTGAATACCTACATAAAAATCCAGCAGGTTCAGGTGCTTTTAAAATTGTTAGATGGGATCCAGGCCAACAGTTTATTTACGAAAGAAACGATAATTGGCTACTAGGACCAAAACCAGGTGTTAAGCGTGTTATAGTTCGTGAGATCCCGTCCGCGTCTACTCGTCGTGCGCTTACGGAACGAGGTGATGCTGATTTATATATGAATGTAGCCGCCAAAGATGCTAAAGAATTTAAATCAGAAGGCAAAGTCACTGTATCCGGTGCTCCGATCGATAACTGTCTACATGTTCTTGCACTAAATCTGGACTACAAACCATATGACAACATTAAAGTACGCCAAGCAATAGCATATGCGCTCCCTTACGAAGACATTATATCGGCTGCAGCTTACGGACGTGGTAAACCAATGTTTGGTGGTAGTGAAAAGATACCGACAAATATCACATGGCCCCAACCATTCCCTTACAGTACAAATCTTGAAAAAGCAAAAGAGTTATTAACAGAAGCTGGCCTGAAGAACGGCTTTGAAACAACTTTATCTTTTAATTTGGGTCTTGCTGATTGGCAAGAACCAACTTCGCTGCTGATTCAAGAATCGTTAGGAAAAATTGGTATTAAGGTTAAACTGAATAAAATTCCCGGTGCCAATTGGCGAACCGCAGCTCTTGTCGAAAAGCGACTACCAATGCACCTTGAAAATTTCGGAGGATGGCTAAATTATCCAGATTACTACTTCTTTTGGGCATACAAGAACGGACATTTATTCAATTCCTCAAACTATAAGAATACAAAGGTAGAGAATCTTGTAGATGATACAATGCATATGTCTACAGATGATCCCCAATATGAAACAAATGTTAAGGAAATGATTGCAATTGCTTTCGAAGATGTTCCTCGTATACCACTATATCAACCCTTTTTAGACTCAGCTATGCAGAAAAATGTCAATGGCTACGCATCCTGGTTTCACCGTCAATTAGATTGCAGGAGTATTACAAAATCATAAGTACCCAAGATATGACACCCAAACTGTTTCAAATAACAGGTCGTTTAGCACAAGCAATTCCATCTGTATTGGTTGTCATTATCTTGTCATTCATCCTTACTAGGATGCTGCCAGGGGACCCGGCTGTCTATTTTGCTGGTGATATGGCAGACAAAGAATCGATTGAGCAGATGCGTCGTTCCTTGGGGCTGGACCGAAGTTGGCTTGAGCAGTTTTATATATATATTATTAATTTGATTGAAGGTGACTGGGGCATATCTTTGACAACTGGTCAACCCGTCACGGATGAACTTCTAGCCAGACTACCTGCCTCTTTAGAATTGACTATATTTGGTTTGATCCTTTCCATTGCTGCAGCTGTTCCTCTTGGAATTGCTGCAGCAAACCACAAAGATAGTTGGATAGACCACTTTTGTAGAATTTTGGTAACTGCTGGGGTTTCTTTACCTATCTTCTTTACCGGATTATTCCTTGTCTACATATTCTACTTTCTTTTGGGGTGGGCTCCATCTCCAATAGGGCGAATAGATATTCTTGTTCTCTCCCCTCCACCTGTAACAGGCTTCTACACCATTGATAGTTTATTAGCTAACGAATCAGAAACCTTTTTTGCTTCATTGGCTCAATTGATTTTGCCTGCAGCTACTCTGGGTCTATTTGCTTTGGCTCCAATCGCACGGATGACAAGGTCAGCAATGTTAGGTGCTCTAAAAAGCGATTATGTTCGCACAGCTAGAGCCAGCGGGTTGTCTAGAAAAAAAGTCCTCCTAACTTATGCTCTTCAAAATGCCGCATTGCCAATATTTACGACATTGGGAATGGTGTTTTCTTTTCTACTAGGAGCAAACGTTCTCGTTGAAAAGGTATTTTCTTGGCCAGGAGTAGGATTATATGCAATAGAAGCTTTGATAGCATCAGATTATGCAGCTGTGCAAGGCTTTGTACTGACTATGGCTCTACTTTTCGTCTTTGTAAATCTCACGATTGATATCATTTTAACTCTGATTGATCCACGAGTAGGCTTTGATGACTAAAGTTGCATTTACGAACTGGCGTTTGAATCACTTGATCTATGTCATCAGAGAAAATCCCGTTACATTGCTAGCCTTCTCTTTATTTACACTGATTATTTTGTTGGCTCTGGTAGGCCCTTCAATCGCACCCCATGATCCGATTAAGACAAATGCAACTAATGCCCTTGAGCCCCCAAGTTTATCATATCTTTTCGGTACTGATCATTTAGGTCGTGACGTCTTTAGTAGAGTGATTGTTGCCACCAGGTTAGACTTAGGTATCGCATTTTCAGCAGTTGCAATATCCTTTTGCGTGGGGTGTGCGCTTGGCGGTGCGGCAGGCTTTTGGGGTGGATGGACTAATCGTGTAATTGGAAGAATCTCCGATGCTATCATGGCTTTTCCTTTATTTGTTCTAGCAATGGGTATCGTCGCAGCACTAGGAAATACAATTGAAAATATCATTTACGCTACAGCTATAATTAATCTACCGTTCTACATTCGGGTCTCCAGAGCCGAAACAAGTATCCGGAGAAATATTGGATACGTTGATGCTGCACGACTGAGTGGCAGTGGGAATCTTCGTATATTATTTACCCAGATATTGCCAAATATTTTACCACCCATGATGGTTCAAGTTTCTCTTAACATGGGCTGGGCGATTCTTAACGCAGCTGGGCTTTCATTCATTGGACTTGGAGTTAGACCTCCTAATGCTGAATGGGGAATTATGGTTGCAGAAGGATCAAATTATATCATTTCTGGAGAATGGTGGTTGGTTATTTTCCCTGGTGCAGCTCTTATGTTAGCAGTATTTTGTTTCAACTTACTTGGAGATGGTTTGCGAGATATTGTTGATCCTCTGAGAAGGACTTAGGGGTAGAATGCACCAGACTTATTTTTTAGATATCAAAGGCCTCTCGGTCGAATTTCGCACACGTAACGGTACTATTAGAGCAGTAGATGATATCAATTTTCATTTATCAAAAGGAGAGTTTTTAGGAATTGTTGGTGAAAGTGGTTCAGGTAAATCAGTGACAGCATATTCCGTGATGGGCTTGTTGGACAGTGCAGGGCATCCTGTCTGTGGTCAGGTCATGTATGATGGCATTGATATTATTAAAGCAACAGAGAATACCATGCAGGATATCCGCGGTCGCGAAATCTCAATGATTTTTCAAAATCCTCGTGCCGCATTGAATCCCATTAGGCCTGTTGGCTACCAGATCGAAGATGTATTAAAACAGCATCAATTAGCCACAAGACAGACAGCAAAATCAAAAGCTGTTGAAATGTTGCGCCAAGTAAAAATTTTTGAACCTGAGTTGCGCTATAAAAGTTACCCATTTGAATTGTCCGGAGGTATGTGTCAAAGGGTAATGATAGCTATAGCATTGGCTTGCAGCCCAAGGCTCTTAATTGCTGATGAACCAACTACTGGGCTTGATACAACAACTCAGAAAGCCACAATGGACTTGGTGAAGGAACTTGCTCTCAAGCGGAATATGGCGGTCATTGTGATATCTCATGACCTTGGTATGGTTTCTAATTATTGCAATCGCCTTGTTGTTATGGAAAGCGGGAAAATTGTAGAAACCGCTTCAGTAAATGACTTATTAGCTTGTCCTAAACATGAATATTCGAAAAGACTGATTGCCGCATCACCTAAGCAAAATTCCTGCTTAGAAAATTTAACAATATCACCAGAAAAACATCTGATTCGTGAAACATTTTCGCACTCAGAAAAAAAAACATCTACTCCTCAACTCTCAAAAGTTCATACGCTCCTCGATGTAAGAAACTTGACAAAAGAGTTCCCTATCCGCAAATCGTTCAAAAACTTTTTTTTTCAGCAAACAAATTCTTATCACCGTACATCTTATCGAGCTGTCGATGATGTAACTTTCAAACTTGAATCGGGGCAAAGTTTGGGTCTTGTTGGTGAATCAGGTTGCGGTAAATCGACCACATCAAAAATCATTAGTCGTCTTATTAACCCCACTTCAGGTGAGGTATTTTTTAAGGGAATAAACATTACCAATTATGATGCTCAGGATTTTGTTGAACAGTCAGAGCGCCGGATGATTCAAATGGTTTTTCAAGATCCTACAGATAGTCTTAATCCAAGGTATACAGCTCATGAATCCATCGCAGAACCATTGAGACTTTTATTGGGAATGAACAATTCTCAAGAATTACAATTGCAAATCTTTAGCTTAGCTGATCAAGTTGGACTTTCCGCTAATTTATTGGAACGTTTCCCCCACCAGCTCTCCGGTGGTCAGAAAGCTCGTGTAGGGATTGCTAGAGCTATTGCAGTCAAACCAGAGCTACTAATTTTAGACGAGCCAACTTCCTCGCTTGATGTTTCGGTCCAAGCGATAATTCTTCAACTCTTGAATCAACTAAAAAATGTTCTTGGAATGAGCTATATTTTTGTATCACACGATTTAAATGTGGTGCGTTTGATGTGTGATCGAGTCATTGTAATGAATCAAGGAAAAATTGTTGAAAGTGGTAAATCTTTTGAGGTTTTTAATAGTCCTAAGAATCCTTATACTAAAGCTTTGGTTGAAGCAATCCCGCGTTTTGAAAAGTGACCCCAAATTTTAATTTATTTTTATAATTTAATTCAATTTCTTGGTAAAGGTCGAAATAAGTTAAGATCAATTTCCAATTTGGAAGATATTATGAAAATATCAAAGACAGCACTTCATTTGATATCACTCGATTTAGATGAAGTTTGTGAGATGATTGCCGAGGGTTGCAGTCTGGCCCAGATTGGAGTTAAGTTTGAACGCAGTCGCAATGTGCTCTGGAAGTTCCTACAAAAGAACGAGGAGCATCCACAAGCTTACCCGGTAGCTCTACAAGAAAGAGGATTCCATCACGCCAATATGATTGAGCGGCTGGTGTCAAAGTAGAGAATTGGGAAATGCGTCCTGAGGTAGCTCTGGTCGCTTTCGATGGATGTAAGTGGATTGCCATTCGCTTCCATACGAATCTTCTTTCTGAGAATTGGACTTTAGCTCAGTGTTCCGCCCTCGCGTGAGTATAGTCACATAAGAGTCTTGTAGAAGATATCTCCTCCCCGCCAAAAATAACCTAAAACGTCGCAGCCTGCAGCCCATAGCGATTTTTCCCCGTGAGTGCGAACTGATATACCTACATTGATTGCACCGTGTTTTGTGCCCCCACCCCTTGGCTTCGCCTTTAGTAGGAGATGCATCGATACCCGCTCCAATTTCATTAATTGATCTAGATCCAGACTTCTTCTGTAGCCCATCGCGCAGCCAGTGGCTTCGTGAATATTGCTTGGCTCTACCTTGGACACAGGCTCAGTTGGCCGATGCTTGCGGTGTTTCTCGTAGTACCGTGGTGCGCTGGGAAAACGATCAAGTACCTGTACCCAAGTCTGCCGTGATGGTGGTATTTCTCGCTAATGTCATTAGTGACAGTGGTGACAGTAGCCTGCAAATGATGACCTGGTGGGAACGAGAGCGTGATCGCTGGCGGCGATTTCTGAGTACCAAGAATCATCCAGTGGACATTCTGGCTTTTGCGGAGCTCCGCTGGCTCTTGGACATTCCAGATCCGGTAGTACCTACGAAAGAAGAAATGGAGCGGAAGTATAAGCGGCAGGCACGGTACGAGAGGGAAAAGGAAAGACGTTACTTGTGATGGCTCCAGATGGGCTATAGAAGCTGATTGTTTACATCTGCACCTGCTTGACAGTGCCTGCCACCCTTCTTCGCTTCATAGCCCAACGTGTCGAACTCTTCAGCAATGTTCTGAAAACTAATTCGCTTCTTGGTCAATAGATTGATTCGCCGCAACCGCTTAATTTCTCTCACCAATTGTGAATTCGTTTCCGAGTAGCTCTTTCGACTTTCAACCTTGTTGCCCGTTTCTGCCTTTTTGCTCTACCTTGTGCCCTTCGTAGGATCATCAAACTCATAAAAATTAGCCAAAATTACCAACTTCTCGCCTTCACTGCTGAACGTACCCGTTCATTCATTGGATTGGATAACGATTCAAGGTCAACGTCTGGGTCAATCCGCTTTTTGTCTAGATCCTTGACAAAATCTATCTATGACTTGATAAGTTGACTTGCCAAGAGTGGCCTCCACTCTGGCAAAAAAGAGTTTTTTATACGTCAAATGTATTCTTTGCATAAGGAGTCCCTATGGCAATTCTAGTTTGGATTACTCTCACAGTGAAAGATGGCAACTGTCATCAAGTTCTTGAATTACTGGATAGTCCCGAAGGCAATGATTTCACGGCATCTCAGGAAGGTTGTGAACGATTAGAGCGGTCTGTAGAGCATGCTAATCCCAATCAGATACTTCTGACTGAGCTTTGGAGTTCAAAGGAAGATTGGGATGCTTATTTTGAAATGCAACAAGCAGTGAGGGATAACAATGGTTTCAACAGACAACTTTTGGAATTGATAGAGGAAAACGGGATTGAAATTAAATTTTCTGAAGTGAATAAATCCAAAAGAAGCAATGTACCGGAGCATGTGCAACGCATCCTAGACAACGATAAAGACTATAAGCACTTTCTGGTTGTGCATGCTTTTGTCTCTGATGAAGCCAGAAAAGAAATGCTTACCCCTCCAGAAAAGCGTGACCCTCCGCAATCAAGACGAACAGAACGTGAGTGGGCTCAAGAAAATGCAAAACGTAAAAAAGCAACAGTTATTCAACACTGGATTACGAATGAGGATTTTGCTTACTGTCATTGGCTCGCCAAGAGTGAACAGGATGTATACAGAACACTGGAAGAAATGGGTATAGAAGGAAAACTTGTTAATTCAATGGCTCATGAAGCACATCGATACGAAACTGCTTTCCGAAATTCGGATAAAATTTTGCCAAGCTATCCTGAAAATGGATACAACTGGTAGAGACTAATCCACCGCAACGAATCAGCGTTGTTCCAGGGAGTATATTGGTAACCCGATGAAATTAGAGGTAGTTAAAATGGCAGAAAAACATTTCTTTGTAGTACACACTTTTGTTTCTGATGAAGCTCGGAAAGAATTTTTGACACCCCCTAAAAAGAGGAGTCCACCAGAAAAAAGGAAAACTGAGGAAGAATGGGCAAAAAGTTCGGCGGGAGAATTCGCTAAATGTGTGCAGAAGTGGAGTGGCAATGATGAATTCTTGTACTGTCATTGGATCGCTAAGAGCGAACAAGATGTTTACCGGCAACTCGATGAATGGAATATAGAAGGAAAAATCCTGAGTTCAATGGTCCATGAGGCACATGAATTTATGTCTGCTTACCGCAATTCTGACGAAATTTTAGAGAGCTTTCCCGAAGATGGAATGTATTGGTAGAAGGCAGGTCACTTCAATATCAAATTGGTTGATTTTAAATAAACCATTGCATAACAGGAAATATACAATGCATTTAGATGATTTGTTGAAACCTTACTATCAATATGGACATTTACACTACGGAGAGGGCGTCACAGAATTAGCCCATGCTCTTCAAGCTGCTCAATTAGCCAGCGTTGCAGGTGAGAAGAATTCGACAATTGCAGCTGCTTTGCTCCATGATTATGGACATCTAGTACACGGCCTCGGAGAAAATATAGCGAAGCAAGGTATTGATGCGAATCATGAAACAGTGGGTGCTGACACTTTAAAAAATTGGTTTCCAGCTAGTGTTACTGAACCCATTCGATGGCATGTAGCTGCCAAGCGTTACCTGTGTTCTACGGAAATGGAGTATTTCGAAAAACTTTCTGAAGCCTCAGTTGTCAGCCTCCAACTCCAGGGAGGGCCAATGAACTGCCAAGAAATTGAAGAATTTCAATCGCGACCTTTTTCAGAGGAAGCTGTTCGTCTACGTAGGTATGATGACCGTGCAAAGCAACCTGAAGCCAATACCCCAGGTTTAGATGAATTCAAACCTATTCTGTTACACCTTTTGCCACAATGAATGTAATAAAATATCAGGAGATTTTGGTTAGCTATAGTGCAAAAAATTAATGATTTAGGCCAAGTATTTCCTTTTCAATGCCCATTATGTGACTGGAAGAGTCTTCACCGCTGAGGCTACGGCTGTGGTTCTTGCTAAGGGCTAAAGAGTCGCGGGTGCTGGCTAATTGAAAATAGCTGCCGGAGTCCCAGTTATAGGTTGGCGGGTTGCTTGGAGAGGCCCCTAGAGATTTTTTCCTGTGAGTGGGAACCGAATGTACTTCGGTCAGCAGAGGCCCAATTTTGTGCCCACCACCCCCTTCGTGCATCCGAGAATCCTGCAAGAAAATCCGAACCTAGTTCCTTTTGCCTGAGAGTGATCACAGTCTCGTCAGTCTTGGTTTGACGGAAGAGTTTTGCTTGGTTTTGACGGAACAACGATATAGCGTTGTGGACCATTGTGAACTTCAATAAACAGTCTAAACAGTGGGAAAAATCTGGACGATTTTAGGTTCCTAACAAGTCAGTTTGTTGGCGAAAGTTGATTCTAATTGATTTACCTTCCTGTTTTATTGTCATTTTGCACTTCTTAACCAAAAATATGTTGGATTGAAGAATATCTTGTAAAACTATCAGCCTTTGTCAAAGCCCATCCAGGTCGAATTTGATTCGAGTTCGATGATTTTTTCTCACACTTTGTTTAAGAAATTGGGCATCCTTTAAACGTTAAATCCCGACTCAACAAACCATCTCTTATTTTCAAAACTCCAACGGCAAAATCGATGAAACTGTTCTTAGTCAGACATGGAGAGGTTTTCAACCCAAAGAAAATCATCTATGGTAAAATTCCAGGTTACTTTCTTAGTGAAAAAGGCTGCCAGGACATCAAAAGCACATCTGAAAAGCTGAAGGGGAATGACCCATTTGAGCTGATTTATACTTCACCAATGGATCGAACTCTCCAAAGTGCTGAATTAATCTCCTCTATCGTCCAGACAGATGTCGAAGTGGAACCAAGGATCATTGAGACAGATGTGGGTAGTTTTCAGGGGGAGCCTTTTACCAAACTACCCGCAGACTATTTCAGCGATTCCTCAGAGAAATATGGCATCGAGTCGCCACCGGTTGTACTGAGCCGGATGATGAATTGGTTTGAGGAGATCCGCACAAAACATGCTGGAAGGAACCTCATAGCAGTTTCACATCGAGATCCGATTGGCGCTCTAGTGGGCGCATTGAATAAGTCTGCAACTAGAAAGGTTGAAAATTGCTTCCCAGATACAGCTCAAGCTTTCGAAATCGAATCTTTTGGAAATCAATTTGATATCAAACCACTGAGCTAAGAACAAGACTAGCAGAGTGGAGATCTGATGGTAGATGAAGACCAAATTTCAGCTACAATAATTCAAGGTGATTTTTCTAAATCTTTGTGGGGCGGATTGGCGTGGTTGTATTTGAGGAGCAGAAGATTATGAAATTTGATTAATTTGCTTAGGAGAAATGAAAACGTGTCTTACTAGTTAAAATATCCATTTGTAATGATTTTCACCCCAGCCAGGATCAGAAGACTTGCTGCAATCTTTCCGAGGTGGATAAAGTTTCGAGCAGGAATCAACTATTCGAGCATTACATATGGATTAGTCCGCAGATCCAATAAAGGTTCATGATTCCCCCCACAAACAATAACGCCATAATAAACCCGCAGTACCCGAGACAAAAAGCGCCATGCTCCACCCCCATTCAGAAAGCACCTTTGGAGCCAGGTCGCCGCTTTTCTGTAAGATATTTCGAGGGATTTCGGCAATGCTGCAGACATAATTCCTCCACTGCGATAATTAATAAAGCCCTGCGCAAATCAATACTTCTGCGCTGACAATTTGACTTGTTAAAGATATCTGCATCAGAGACACAAAGCCCCTTAATTCCAGTAGTGATTGGAGAACAGTCGCAATCAAACTGAAAAACACCCAAGCAGCCAGATAGCCTACCAAAAAAGTTGCTGCTAAGATCGCGGGGTTTTGTTCACGGTTTGATTGTCTGATCAAAGTTGAATAAAGAATATTGATTGGTGCCACACTTGGCAGCATCATAGCAATCATCATTACCTACCACATCAGCAACACAAGAGTCGCGTAGTCAGGGAACCAGACCGCCGGTAACATCATGTAAGACATTCCATCTACTGAGGAGCTATCTTTGAGTGGCAAGTTCATCGTTGATGAACTTGTTCCACTTGAAGACATGTCTTCCTGGACATTTCGCTGGTACCAAATTTCATTTCCAATACGGACATTGGCATCCCCACCCCCATCAGCGTGTAAGAAACTATAATCAAAAAATTACGTCTACTGCTACGCTAATGATCCATCGGTCTTTTGCAAGTAAACTCTCTTTTCCACTTTGTTGAATCATCACCGCTACCTTGAGCAGTTAACTTTAGCACAAGGGTGAATTTTTGATCACACCCGAATTGTTCCGGTGAATTTCACAAATGTGGCTATGCGTTTGTTCATTATTTGGGAGACTGATATCTCTTCCAACCGTCTTGGTAGTTTCACTGGCCATATCAAAAATTGTGAATTCAAAACCATTAGGGTTGTCGATTCTAACTCTATGAACCTCCCCAGTTACCTGATTCTTGGTTGGCTCTGCGACAACTTCAAACACTCCGTCAACAACTACCTGAACATTCCTGCCAGGAATGTCACCTTCAACCTTTACAGACTTGTAAAGCATTTTGTGATGCGTGGATGTCATTTCATTTATCGCCCACTTGATAGTGGTCGTTTCTTCAGTATCTTCACCGGATAGAATTGTTTCAATGGCCTTGAGTTGCTCAGAAGAAGCTTTCTTATCAATAATGATTTGTCCCTCATCGTTTCCTTTGTTTATTGGATCTAGCCACTTAGCTGTCATTCCACCAGTTAAACCATTAAGTGACACTTCACCGTAAAATCCTTTCTAAATCTTATATCCCAGCTGCCTCACATGTTCCTATTGTTGGTAGCGCATTAAACTGGCACCGACAACTATACGCGTAGTTGCAGTTAGAAACCTCATATCCATGAATTTCCCATGGAATCATACTATACCCGTTAAATTAGCGTTGATCACACATTCAACTGATAGATAAAAATCATTTATTACATTAATAGATAAATTTAAATAAGTAATTGATTTATTTAAATAAATATTAAATATTACTCATAATTCCAAAACAATGATTAGTTCAAAAATCTAAGGCAGCCGGAGATACTTGTGGAGTTGTACAGAAATTTTCCAATCCGGCTTCTGTTGCAGAATTTGAAGAATCAGGGGAGTGGCTTCGATTTGTTTGGACCATTCAGGTTGGAGATAGATCAGAATTCCGCGTTGGGCTGCTTGATCCAGTAACTGCTCGTAAGCTTCCCAATCAGAAGCCTTACTTATCACCACCTTAATTTCCTGAGAATTTGTCCAGAAAGTTCGACTATGCTGATCTTTCAGATAATCTGTGGCATGCAATTTTGGACTGAACGTCACCCAAACCCGAGGAAACCTCTCAAATGGGAAGGCCCTTGCTCCACTGGTTTCTACTGCTACTTCGAAGTTGTCTCTCAACAACCTCTCAAGCAATTCCTCAAAATTCTGATGGTAGAGCGGTTCTCCTCCACTGATGACAACAAAGCGACTTTGCAATCGTTCTAGCAGGAATTTATAGTCTATTGACAATCGAGGGAGTTTTTTCAAATCCTTAAGGTCTCCTGGTGCGTAGCCTGTATCACAAAACCAGCAACCCACCGGGCACCCGAAGAGTCGAATGAAAGAGCAACTTCTCCCTGCATGGAATCCTTCTCCCTGAATCGTCAAAGGGATGATTTCCTGAATGTTTTTAATGACCGTCAAGGAAGGACTTTGAAAAAGAAATTAGATAAACTAACTGCAGTTGCAGTCCTCGTAGATGCTTTTTCTTCATCTAGACTTTAAAAGTGGAAAATAGTGAGATGTTGTGCTCAAAGACCTACTTTACTGAAAATCGTTATCAAAAAATTGCTTATAAAAAACATGGTTTGAATGAAGATGAAACAATTATCTTCCTACATGGTTTTACAAGCAAGAAGGAAGACTGGAATTCACCAGAAGTTGTTACGGGGACGACTTACATTGAATTTTTTGTCAACAAAGGTTTTCGCTGCATAGCTATTGATTGTCTCTCACATGGAGAAAGTTCAAAACCCGAGGGAGCAGCAAACTACGATCGTAGCCTACTGGCTCTCGATGTTATTTCTGTAATGGATGCTGAAAAAATTCAAAAAGCTCATTTTGTTGGCTATTCCATGGGTGGTTGGTTGGGGTGTTGTGTGGCAAAATTTTATTCAAACAGGCTACTGAGCTTAATAATTGGTGGGCATTGCCCTGGAGTAGGCACTGCTGAAGAAATTGAGAGACTTGATGTCGGCAAGCTTACCTTTGACAAAGCAAAAGAAATGTTTGGAGACGATTTCCCACAGTTCCCCGAGGATCAGTTACCATCAGTCAAAAACATCTTCGATATGATGGAGGAAGTTGAAGGTCTGGAAACAGCGATCGCAAATTTAAATGTACCAGTTCTTTTGTGGGTAGGTGAGGAGGAACCAGTTCTTTTTAGGAAAGGGAAATCGTTAGCAAAGCAACATGGTTGGGATTTTTTCTCAGTTGAAGGTGATCATATCGGTGGTTTTATCAACACAGTTTCGGTTCTGCCCCAACTCATGCAGTTTTTGAGTAAGACTTCTCACAACTAAGGCCTGTGCTGTTCTTGGTGGCATATATTTAGCGACTGCTATTATCTGGCTCAATTGATTACAGGCTCAAAAAATTCTCTTTTTCAATCGTAATCTCGATGAAAGACAAACTATTCGGCTTTATCGGCTTGGGCAACATGGGCCAACCAATGGCGCAACATATTGTTCGCAAAGGGTACCGCCTACTGGTTCATGACATCGCTGAAACTAGGGGAAAGGCCCCAGAAAACACCTTGGTTGCAGCATCCAATGCAGAGGTGGTAGAGCGGGCCCAGGTGGTAGCTTTATCGCTACCTACCGTGGAGGTCAATCAGCTTGTAGTTCAGGAAATTGCATCATTGCAGGCTGATGCTTGTGTGATCGTGGACACCTGCACCATTGGTCCTGCCGCTGCTGCCAAGAATGCAGAACTGCTTGCCAAAGCAGATCTTGGATATGTAGACAGTCCAGTTTCGGGTCTACGTTTTCGGGCTGTTGAGGGAACCCTCACAAGTATGGTATCAGGTAATGAAAACCAAATTGATCAGGCACGACCGTTGATCGAGTGCTATTCTGCAAACGTATTTGTCGTGGGAGAGAAAGCTGGACAGGGGCAGCAAATGAAAATGATCAATAATGCGCTCTGTATTTCTTCTTATGTAACGACCAGCGAAGCCCTAGCCTATGGTGAATCAGGTGGATTACAACTGACAACAATGCTCGCAGTGATCAACGCAAGTTCTGGACAAAGTTTTGCGACAAGTCAGACCTTTCCCAAGTTTGTAGCTTCTGGCAAATTCAATTCTGGCTGTGAAGCGCACATTATCGAGAAAGATCTGAGATTATTCGTCGAGGATGCCTTGCGAGAGGGAACCAACAACACGGTGATTGCCAAAGCTTTAGAGAGGGTTACCGACTTTGTAGCGGAAGACCGAACTCAGGATCAGTTCCGAATTTATCCCTTTATCAAATCATTAAAACAGGACAGCTGATTTCAGAGTAGGGCTTCCTGAGCCTTCAGCTTTGCAATCACTTGATATGATTGAGGACATTCGTGTTGTTGAGCGAAGAGTGCTGCAGCAACACCAGCTGCTTGTCCGGTGGCGAAGGAAGTTCCCATTACCCGGATGGAACCATATGCATCCGCGTCTGCACCAATAGTGCGGCCTGCCAACCAAAGGTTTGGAATCTTCGTAGAAAGCGCCTCCAGGGGAACCAATCCATATCCTGATCCACCAATTGGAAGATAAGAAGGCTTCCCCGGTTTTGAGTGGTCTTCCATTGGCCAAGCGGCACGGGCGATTCCAGAATCAAATTTTCTGCCAATCTCCAAATCTTCTCGTTTGAGAGCGTATTGAGCCACAGGACGCCAAGCTTCCCGAATACCGATTTGTGGTCCAGTATTCACGATGTGGCAGTGCTCAAATCCAGTGACTTCAGATCGTAGAACTGCCACGCAATCATTGGCGATCTTGCGTCCCATCCACTCTGCTTTTGTCACCAAGTCTTCCCGGATATTACTCAGTCCAAGATCGACAATCATCCATAGCCAGTCATTGGAATTGGGGACCCTCATGAATACTCCACCATCCTGACGTGGGATAGTAAAAACCGCCTGCTGATTGTATACAGCAACAGCCGCTTTGATGGCCTCTCGATCAATCGTCAGATCCTTTGGAAGACCTCCCAGTCGAATGGGAAGTGACATAGACTGGAAATGCTTTTCCTGCTGATTTACTCTGCAAGAGAGGCCGGCAAATCTTGCAAGCTGGCCATTGCCTGTCGCGTCCACAAAGGCAGTTCCTGAGAGTGATTTTTGCTGAAAAAGATCCACCAGATCAATGGCCTGAAGGTGACTATCCTGCTTTTTTACCTGAACCAACGTGGTATGTAGGAGGAGTTCCACTCGATGTGAAAGCACCAGTTGATCGAGAGCATACTTTAGCTTCTCAGGATCAAGTAAGATGATGCGGTTACCAGTTAACTCGGAGTGGTGTGGTTGTATATTTTCTCTCAGCTTTGCCAGTTCCAACAGCGCCTGGTAACCAACACCCCCGATTGCGCGGTCTCCTCGAGAGTCGCATTGATAGAACCCACAATAAGACAGCACCTGGGCATTGGTAGCAGCTCCACCCAGAAAACCATAGCGTTCCAGCAGGGCCACCCGAGCCCCGGATTGGGCAGCTCCAACGGCTGCACCCACACCTGCAGCTCCTCCTCCACAGACGATGACGTCAAAGGATTCCATCGAAACCTTCCTGAGCAGGATAGAAGGAGGAGGTCATTTGAAGAGAGAGTGGCGTTTCCATGGGAGTGCCAGATACTGCAGTAGCTTCAGGATCAGGGTGGTCAGGATGCCGATCAGCATGACTGTGATCAAACCAGCATACATCTTCTCTGGCGCCAGAATCTCCCAGTTGTAGTAGATCAGGAAGCCAACTCCCTTATCAGCTCGGAGAAATTCAATCGCAATGATCACTATCAGGGCCATTCCAAGAGCGACTCGCATCCCTGAAAAGATCGATGGCAAGGAACCCGGCAGGATGACCTTGAAGAAGAGTTTCAAGCCATGTGCTCCATAATTGCGGCCTGCCAGAATATAAATCCCTTCAACATTCTGGACTGCTCCCATCGTGTGAATGGTCATCATGAAAAAGACGGAAAGCGCAACCACAGCAATCCGAGGCGCATCTCCGAAGGGATCTGAAAAGACTAGCATCACGATAGGAAAAATTGCGATCTTTGGTAGTACATAAACTGCTGATAAGATGCTGTCAAACATCAAACGGATCGTCTTGTTCATCCCCATCAGGAAGCCACAAAAAACTGCTGGGACTAGGCCAATCACAAACCCAAAAACTACTCGGAACAAAGTTGCCCAGACATGGCCTTCTTCGATCAATTTCCAGACGCCTTCAAGACCTTGTTGTTGATAGCGTTCCGGGATCATCCAAGGACGACCTAACAGGGTCGTCTCACTGAACTTTTCCGGGACCGTGATTAGCTCCCAGAGAGATGCAAGGATCTTGGTTGGCTCTGGGAACCAAGTGGGATTGATCTTGCCGGTACTGGCGAAGATCTCCCAGATTGAGAGCAGTAAAATTGGAAAGAGCAAGGTGACAAAGCGCTCCGAACTCTTCTTGTATCGAACAGGGACTAACTTCATCGCATCATTGACAATCTTGCCAAAGAGGATCACATCAATCACGAGGCACAAAAGTGCCTGGTTCGTCCACAGGTTGAGAAAGTAGAAAACCAGATTCAGCAGCAGAAATAATGGTATCTGAATGGAGAGCTTAATTGATTTTTCAGGATTCATATGCAGATCTGGTGTTTAGGGAGAAGCAATCATTGCTGGCCGGCCATCGAGCGATCGACCTCCACCGCCAGCTTATCCCAGATTTCACTCCGAATTCTTGTAAAATCTCCACTGTTCATCGTGCTAATGGAGCGGGGACGTTCAATCGTGATTGGATAACGTTCGATGATTTGACCTGGGTTGGCCGACATCAGTAGAACTTCGTCACCCAAAAAAATAGCCTCATCAAGGCTGTGTGTCACGTAGAGAACAGTCTTTTTGGTTTCGTCCCAGAGCTTTAGCAATTCCTCCTGGATCAAGAGTCTGGACTGTGCATCAAGAGCTCCCAAGGGTTCATCCATCAATAGAATTTCTGGATCATTAGCTAACGCTCGGATGATGGCAACTCGTTGTTTCATACCACCAGAGATCTGATCCGGGAAGTAGTTGGCAAATTTGCTCAAGCCAACTTTCTGAAGCCAGTCTCGCGCAATTTCTGTTCTGATTTTTTTTGAAATACCCCTCATCTCAAGACCAAAGGCAACGTTCTCCAAGACAGTCCGCCATGGAAAGATGGCGTATTCCTGAAAGATGACGTTGTTGATTGGCTGATCCTTACCGTCCCTATGCCAGACATCAAACTCTCCAGCTGTGAAGTGGTCCAATCCCGCAATGATCTTAAGCAAAGTGGATTTGCCGCATCCGGAAGGCCCCACGATGCAGACGAACTGGCCTTCCTCAATTTGCAAGCTGACGTTACCAATGGCGGTAAACTCTCCTTCCACAGTGCTGTAGACTTTCTGACAACCTTGACAACGGATCTTTACGGACATGCCGATTTGAATAAAGGAGTAACCATTGGTAATTTTTCGGAGTAGCGAGGTGAGATTCTAGTGAATGGAATTATCGGGTCGAATAGATTGCTGGATCTGGGTTGGCTTAAACGATGATTCAGGGGAAACTTTTAGCACAGATTACAGGTTGAAAGGTATATATCTGACCTAGCAACCCTAGCCCACTGACACAATATTTTACGGCTTATTATCAACGGGCAGGGATCAAAGCTATTAAAGAATTCCGTCTTGAGTCAATAATTCCCCAAGATGCCTAGTGCTTTTTTCGTGAAGCGTTCATCTACTGCATTATTCAGATCCAATTCAGTGTTGTATTCCGTCCGGCCATTCAAACGATGTACACTCTCAATGTCCTTTAGACCTGCCACTGGAATGATGATGTTTGGATCATAGATCAGCTTCTTTCCTGTACGCAGAGCTTTTTCTGTGGTATTGGTGTTCATCATATACGCCTTGATATTTTCGTCGTCAAGGAAGCCATCACCCTGCATAAGGCGGGCTGCCTCTCCCAAAGCAAGTACGAATCGCTCTGCCACATCTGCTCGTTGATTGACAAATTTTCCAGAGCCCACGAACGCAACAGTCATTAATCCTGGAGCCAGATCGGAAGCGAGGACCTTGGCGTGACCGTCATTGATTGATTGGGTTGTGTAGGGAGGTCCTGTCAGGGCAGCATCAATGGACTGATTAGCCAAGGCCTTGGGCATATCGGCATTGCCAATCTTGACCTTCTTGATGTCGTTGAGCATCATGCCGCCTTGTTGCAAAGCCTTTGTCAGAAGATACTCACCTCCACTGCCTGGGCCACCAGCGACACCGATGCGCATTCCCTTCAAATCCTTAACACTCTTGACCGAGCCATTAGTCATCAGATCAGCCCTTGCAATCAGAGCAGTTGGACTGTTCTCCATGGGTTCCAGACCGCCCGGCGCGATGATGCGAAGATCAAGGCCTCGGCTCCAGCCATTCCAGAGAGAAGTTACGATTGCAATTCCTCCAACATCAATCTTTCCTTCTGACAAAAAAGCGATCGCTTCTGTCCCTGATTTCACACGGCGGAGCGTTACATCCAGACCATACTTTTCGAAGAGCTTCCGGCTCTGGGCTACGTACATCGTCGCAAACTTCATAATGGGTACGTAGGCCACCGTTACTTTTTCGGGCGGATTCAAGGGTTTCAGGCTTTCGCTAGCCAATCCGTTTGAGCTCCAGAGCAACCCCAACGCAATTCCAATGATGCTTAACTTGCGCGTCAAAGTCTTGTTGTTCCAATTCATGTCTTTCTCCTTAAAAGTGATTAAAACAAAGCCCTTGTTTAGAGAGCCAAAGCTTTTTGGTCAAGATTTATTTCCTGAACCAAAATGTCTTGAGGTAATTATGTCTGTTGAATTGCTTGTACAAAGTGCATTAAGAAAATGATGGTTGATGAACATTTTCCGTAACTGCCTAAACATAGAGAATCACATGGCAAAGCTTTTCGTTTTACTTCAGGCCTTGATGATGCTGCTCATGGCAAATCTTGCGTCTGCGAATTTTAAATCAAAGGAAAAAGATACTCGCAGTGATTTTCTGCAAAGAGCAACTATCGGCTGGAATACAGACTGGTCTAAGCATTCCATTGAATACCATGATTTGCTTTCAGGTGGACCGCCACGAGATGGGATTCCCCCAATTGATCAACCCAAATTTATTGAAAACCAACTTGCAGCACAATGGCTCAAGCCAAATGATCCTGTAATCGCCCTAGAAATCAATGGAGATGCCCGAGCTTACCCTCTACAAATCCTAACATGGCATGAGATCGTCAATGATGTCGTTGGGGAGATACCAGTAACTATTACTTTTTGTCCACTCTGCAACTCTGCCATTGTTTTCAAGCGAAATCACCAAGGAATCACCTATGACTTTGGCGCCAGCGGCCTGTTGAGACATTCTGATCTGGTCATGTACGACCGGCAGACTGAGAGCCTGTGGTAACAGTTTACGGGTGAAGCCATCGTAGGTGTTATGACAGGGGAGCAGCTGATGATGATTCCCTCTGGGTTGATCGGCTTTGAGCAATTTCAAGCAGCTTATCCAGCCGGCAAGATTCTTTCCAAAGAAACAGGATATTCTCGGGAATATGGACGAAATCCCTACCCAGGCTACGATGACATTCGGAACAATCCCTTTCTTTTTCGGGATCCTCTAGATGAACGACTTCCTGCAATGGCAAGGGTTGTCACTGTGAGTGACGGGAAATATCACAACGCATATCCAGTGGAATTATTGGAAAAATTGGGAGTAATTCATCATCAACTTGGAAATCAAGCCGTGGTGATATTTCATCAAGATGGAGTTAGCAGCGCCTTGGACACAACGAGGATCGCTAACGGTGATGATGTTGGAGCGACTGGCGTCTTTGTTCCCTTAGTTGGGAAACAGGAATTAACGTTTATCAAGGAAAGAGGATTTGTTGATGAGCAGACGGGGAGTCATTGGAACATTGTTGGGCAGGCTATCCTAGGCCCCCTTAAGGGTAAGCAACTTGAAAGGCTCGTACATGCTGATCAGTTCTGGTTTTCTTGGGGGGCCTTTCGGCCTGATACCTTGATTTATCAGGTTGATGAATAGTTAATTTTGTGGAGGGGATCCTTGCACTTACTAAGTATGTGATCTAGCTACATTTTTGGTAGCGCTCAATACAGGTTCGCAAAACATCTTCAGGTTCTTTCTTCCACCAATTATCTTGTGAAAAAATCTCCACTTCATGGAATCCGCTATATCCTGTTTCCTCAACCCAACTACGAATCAAAGGAAGATCAATCACTCCGTCTCCCATCATCCCACGGTCTAGCAACATGTGGCGAGTGTTCTGCAGCCAATCACAGATGTGATAGGCAGATATTCTGGATTGACCAGCTCTTGCAATTTGAGTTTGTAAATCTGGGTCCCACCACAAGTGGTAAACATCGCAGGCGACCCCGACTCCGTCTCCCAGCACATCACAGAGATCTAAGGCCTGTGACACAGTATTTACAACCGAACGATCCGCACAATACATCGGATGCAAGGGTTCAATAGCTAATTGGATTCCAGCAGGTATTGACCGCTCCAATAACCAAGAGATTCCTTCTTCTACTTGCTTGCGAGCTTTTACTAGATCACGTGAACCTTTTGGCAGGCCTCCCGTCACCAGTACCAGGCAATCAGCATTCAATTCAACCGCTTCTTCGAGCGCACGCAGATTACCCTCTAGATTTGCCTCCCACTCTAGTTGAGTATTCGCAGGAAACATCCCACCACGACATACCCCAGATACACGTAATCCAAGCTCGCGAATTTGCTTCACTGTGGCTTTTAGCCCAACTTGGGCAATTTGATCCCGCCAGGGACTCACAGCTGGGATACCGAGGCGAGCTACCAAATCCAAGGCCTGAGAAATCGTGCAACGTTCTCGAATTGTGGCCAGGTTGATGGAGAGCTGGGAAATATTAGGCATCAGCCAACTCCCCTTGTTACAAGCCAAGCTTTCATTCTTGAACAGGCCATTTCTGGATCGATTAGCATTCCAGCTTGATCCGCCAGTCGGAACAACTCCACAAGGTGCAATGTAGATCTGGCCGATTCCTGACCACCAACCATTGTGAAATGTGTTTGGTGTCCATTCAACCAAGCTAAAAAGACGATACCCGTTTTGTAAAATCGGGTAGGAGCCCCAAAAATATGTTGAGATAAAGGTACTGTGGGGGCAAATATTTCATGAAAGCGATCTAAATTTCCAACTGCTAAGTGAGCCAAAGCTGCCGAAGCTGCAGGTGCAATCGCATCAAAAATTCCAAGTAGCGCATCGGAATACCCCTGATCATCGCCTGCAATCAATTCTGCATAGTTGAAGTCATCTCCCGTATACATCCGTACTCTCTCAGGGAGTTGGCGTCGCATTGTGATTTCGGCTTCCTTTGACAATAACGAAATCTTGATACCGTCAATCTTTTCAGAGTTCGCATTGATTATCTGAAGGCAGGCATCCATCGCAATGTCAGTTTCGGAAGAACCCCAGTAACCTGCCAAGGCTGGGTCAAACATTTCTCCAAGCCAGTGGAGGATGACCGGCTCTTCCGCTTGCCTTAATACAGATTCATAAACCTTGGCATAATCCTCAGGGTCATTGGCAATCATTGCCAGGGCACGACTTGCCATCAAAATTACTCGACTACCAGCCTGCTGAACCACTTCAAGTTGTTCCAGATAGGCAGACTCAACTTCCTTAAGTGTAAAATCTTGTGTAGGAATCAGGTGATCAGTTCCTACCCCTGAAAAAACAACCGCACCCTTAACAGAACTTGCTTCCGAAACAGATTTCTGGATCAATTCCAGCGCCTGAGCCCAACTCAATCCCATGCCGCGTTGTGCAGTGTCCATTGCTTCTGCTACAGCCAAACCATGAGACCAAAGGTACCGTCGATAGGCAAGAGTTGCATCCCAATCAATAGCAACTTCTGTCCAAGGATCAGCCGCACTTATTGGATCAGCA
>JACLAC010019410.1_pt1 | contig 27275 bp, 25 predicted proteins | sample 8027881 | NCBI WGS metagenome assembly JACLAC01 (sample SAMN15725517, study PRJNA655200) | protist metagenome | isolation source: fluorescence activated cell sorting (FACS) single amplified genomes of... | place: Spain: Blaines Bay Microbial Observatory, Mediterranean Sea | collected 2016-01-19 | reverse complement strand
ATGGGAATAAATGTTAAAGAGATTAAGATTAAAGCTTTCATGTTTGTGGGTGTTGGGGCTGCAATCGCTGGAATCTTTTCAACACTAATAACTTACACTTTTTTTCCTACCCAAGGCTTTGGTTATTTGCTTCTAGCATTAGCAGCTGTATTCATAGGTGGCACTCCGTATTGGGGTGGTCTTGGAACAATTGCTGGTGCTGTTTTTGGAGTCGGAGTCATTGCATACATGGAAATCGGTGTTGTTGCGGTCGGTATGAGTGGTACATGGCGCCAGTTTTTTAATGGACTCATAATTTTATTGGCTTTACTTGGACATCGTCTTCATGGAGACCGAGTGAGATGACTTCTAACATGTTTTGACAGTTTTTTTCTTCGTTCTGATCTCTAAAGGTAATTCAGAATTCAAAAGTGAGTAACTTTAAAGGTAGTTATAAATTTAACGAATTTGTTGTTATCCCATGTGTCTTTGCTGAATCGAAAATAGATGAGTTGCTCCGTGAGACTGTGCGTCGCAGTCGAGATGAAACTAGTCATCTACCAAAGACCCATATTCTGAACTATGAAACCCATTCTCCAAAAATCTATGAGGAGATGAAGAGGATGAGCTACTCTCCCATTTCATAGCTCTTCATTTTCCTCATAAGATGTCCTCTTTGTTAAAGTCAATGCTGGATTCTGCAGAGTTGGTTTAATATTAAGCTGAACTGGTCGGACCTAACGTCAAGTGCACGCAATCCATGTTGTTTGTAAAGAAATCTGGAAAGCCTAGCCAAGTTTGGCATGAATATGAGCATTCTATTCCGACACGTGTTCGTTCTTTGACATGTGTCTTGATTGCGCTAGATGACGACACGATCGAAAACGGTTGTCTGTGGATAATACCTTGTTCGTACAAGGCAGGGGTACTCTACCCAGTGCATTCAACAGTAAGTGAAGAATATGATGGTGCTCCTAAAGCCTTTAATTATCCGTACTCACCAGACGAAGCTCTCCCAGTTAAAGTATCAAAGGGAAGTGTTGTGCTCTCCCATAGATACCTGCTGCATTCTTCCCTGAAAAAAATCGATCTAAAGAACAATAACGGAGGGCTCTGGTCCATCATTACATGAGCGCAGAGTCACTACTTCCTTGGGATTGCGGAGGACAGATTCCCACCACCAGAGACAATCGTGACATTCTAATGGTCTGCGGAAGGAATCCTTACAATTGGAAGGGCATTGAGGACGTACTTAAGCCATATATCCGTGGTGAAAGTGAACCCACTCAAATCATAGAGAATTCGGCCTGATGGAGATCAAATGAGTAGACCGACTGTTCGCGAATTACTGGACCTAAAGGGAGTTCGCCAACTCTCTGAAGTGCTTGTCCGAACCGAAGATGAAGCCTTGGCTTGTGAAGAAGCTGGAATTGATTTGCTAATTACTGTTGCAGGAGATCAGGCACGCAAGATCAGGGCAGCAGCTCCAAATACATTCCTAACAATGGGGATACTTTATGGGCATTGTTCATCCTCGACAGAAGCAATCAAAGCAGGATTTGCAGCCTTAAATGATGGAGCTGACGCAGTTTATGCTTGTATGAGCATTCCCTTCATCGAGGCGATGTCAAATGAGGGGATTCCAGTTGTCGGCCATGTTGGTTTGGTACCACAAAAACGAACTTGGACAGGAGGGTTCCGAGCTGTTGGAAAAACAGCAGAGGAAGCTCTAAACGTGTATCAAGCCACCGTAGCTCACCAGGAAGCGGGTGCTTTTGCTGTTGAAATGGAAGTGGTTCCTTTCGAAGTTGCCTCAGAAATTTCAAAAAGGATGGAGTTACTTGTGATCTCAATGGGAAGTGGCAATGGCTGTGATGCACAATACCTCTTTGCTGAAGATATACTCGGAACAAACCGTGGGCACGTACCCCGTCACGCCAAAGTTTACCGAAATCTAAGTTTCGAACTGGATCGAATCCAAAAGGAACGAGTGCAGGCTTTTCGCGAGTACCAAGCTGATGTTCTTTCAGGAACTTTCCCAGGAGCAGGCAACACGGTGAAGATCAAAGCAAACGAATACAAAGAGTTCTTGAAAAATATTCCTTCTTATTGAACTTTCAACAATCAAGATTTTCACAAGAAACTTGTCAAAATCAGCTAAGAAATTGATTCGCTTGGGGGTGGGCATTGAGTTGCTAGATTCTCATTGATGATCAACTCCTCGAATCTTTGAGAAAATTTTTCTCCGAGAGGATCTGATTGTGGGAACATGGACTCAAACCTGACTTTAAATGCACGTTGTAACTGTACCAGGCTGTCCCTACTGCATCCTCGATATGCGAACAGCCCTTCAAGGTGTAGTCCTCCACCAACAGCTGCATTTTCAGCAATCTGGTCGTAGTTGCTCTTCAAATATGCAGTGTACATATCGCAAGATGTGGTTGTAGAAGAAAATGCAACAATAATTTCAGTACTTACAATTATCCCTACTCCAGTCTTGGGCTTATGGCCATCCAGATCCGTGTCTTCTTCATGACAAGCCCAACCTTTGGAGACTAAAAAGATCAAAATAATGATTGCTAACAAAGGACTGGTTCTCATTGGAAACTCCTAGAGAAAGTTGCTGAATTAGGAAGTAACCATCTCATGGCTTTGACAAGCCAGACGAAGTTGACTGTTGTTTTGGATAACTAGGCTGATTTCGGAGCGAAGGCTAGTGGGATCATCGGGTGCTTTGAACAATTTTTTATAGTTTTGGCTCAACTCAGTTTTCAACATTTCTATCACGGGACCTTGGCAACCAGCGAACCGAGCTATAGCTTCTAGGTGTTCCCCTCCTCCCTGCGCTATTTGCTCTTGGATTGAGTCATACTGTTGCCACAAATAGGCAGTGTACATATCACAATTTGTGCTGGTTGAACTGGAAATCGTAATGTTTTCTGTGAATTGGAGGATACCTGCACTCTTTCCCCACTTGTAATGCCCCTTACTCAATGCTGTAAAATCACCTTCGTGGCAAGCAAAGGTCGCGAAAGCTCCCCAAGAGATAAAAATCGATACCATGATTGCGAAATGTAAAAATTTTATCATTGTTATTTCTCACTGAACAAAGATTCGTGGTTAAACCAATTGGTAAAAAAAAATCCATTGAAAAAATTAAATTTCCGAGGTTTGTAGAACTTGACAACCATTACGAAGTTGGTCGTTACCCTCAATGAGTTTGTTGATTTCTGCTTCAAGTTTTGGTTGAGAACCTTCACTATTAAAGAGTTCCTGGTAGTTAGCATTTAGCTCAAACTTCATTGCATCCATCAAGGATCCTTCACACCCACTGCATAAAGCAATGATTTCCAGATTTTTACCTTCTCCTTGCGCTACCTGTTCTTGGATCTCCTCATATTGGTCTCTCAGGAATGAAGAGTATCGATCTCTTGAGGTAGTAGAAGAGGTGGATCCAGTACTTCCCTTGGTCATCTGAAATGGGCCAGAGCTTCCACTACCTCTTATAAATTTTGTTCGGCTACTGCGCATAGAATGTCCTCCATCATGTCCCGCATATCCCAAAGGGGTTTCTATTAGACAAAACGAAAACATAGCCAATCCCAATATCAACTTAGTCTTCATTGTTTTCTCTTTAAACTCACTATCAGGTATTATTTTTGGAGCTTTCAAAGTGATCACGCAATTTATCGTTTTCTTCAATGACCACTTTAATAGCTTCTCGCAACAAATCAGGATTCCCTCTCACTTTAAATAATTTTTTGTAATTTGTGCTTAGAGCCAAATTGGTCTCTGCAAGCAATAGATTCACACAACTATTAAATCTTGCGATCACCTCAATGTGTGGGCCACCACCTTGGGCAATTTGTTCTTGTATTTCATCATAGTGAAGCCTCAAAAAATTAGCGTAAGGATCGTATTTATCCTGTGTTGTGCTAGAACTTGAAGAAGAAGAGTGCTTAGTTGTTGAAAAGATATTGGAACCCCTCGAATTCCGAATATTGTCCTTGCTAAATGAAGGTGGCCCTCCATAATGTGTTGCGCTTAGATGATTGCTTGACATTAATAACCCTGCAAAAACCGAAAATACTATTCTTGAGAGCTTTACTGCAAACATTTTTTTATTTAAAGCTTATTGATGTAGCACATTGACAATTTTAGGCAAGAGTTTGTTCAAACATCAGCCATGTCTTATGATACAATTGTCAACTTTTTAAATTTTGAAGCCTTTGATTCTCTCGAATAACCAGATGCGTGTAGGCCAATTGCAAGCTGAAGCAATTAAGGCCAATGGCTTTGCCCCTTCGGAGCATGGATCCAATGATATGCTCATGTTCTGTTTTGTATCCTGATTCCAAGTCTCTTAGCATCGAAGCAGTGAAATCTGAGTTTGGCTTTTGCAGTATGCTCAGGGACTGAGCCTGAGTTTCCTCTGAAATGCGATATTGGCATTTTTGTGCAACCGAGCAGCATTCATTAAACATTTCTTCGGTGACATGTGCCCCAAACTCAGCTGCCATAATCTCTCCAATATTCGCTCGCATTAGAGTATTGATTCCTGCTAAGCTAGCTAAGAATGTCCATTTATCCCACAAAGATTGCTCAATATTGAGACTTCGTACGCCTTCAAAAATAGCCACTTGGACCAGTTTTTCAAGGTCCTTTGCAATTGATTCTTGACAAGCATGCCTTATTCCGAATGTAAATCGATGCAAATCGCTTAGTTGTTTGACCACCCCCTCCTCTGTTAGCACTGCCGCAATGTGGGCCACTCCTCCCATGACTCGTTTTTTTCCAAACTTGTCATCCATCACTTGAAGATGATCAAATCCATTTAACAAAGGTAAGAAAATCGGGTTACCTGAAACGTTGGTGACAGTCTTTAATGCATCTTCCAAATCATAGGCCTTTGGACTAAGCATAACCAAATCGAAAGCATCCACTAGCTCATCCAAAATAACTAATTTGGGTTGTAGTCGAATTCTTTCGCTGGGAGTCACGACAATCAAACCTTGCTTCTTGATTAACTGGGCTCTTTTGGGGCGCACGAGAAAGGTGACATCTCCACCAATTTGGTGGAGTCTTGCTCCAAAATAACCACCTACCCCACCAGCTCCAAGAATCAAAATTTTCATAGCCTGTTTCCTTTAATTTTTAAAATTCAAATCAAAGTCATGCTTATCTTTTTGATTATTCAATTCTTCTGAGTGTGAAGGAATAATCTTTTCAGATTTGAAATATCAAATAGTATTTTCTGACTCAGAAATCAGGTAATTTTAATTTTATTTCAATTGCATTGTTGTTTTGAATTCAATCTAAAGCTACTTGGAACCACATAGCAATTGGTAAAAATAACGATGGCTCTACTCTTTTTCAACTCAACAAACCATTGGGTAGGCATCCAAATTCGGACAGATCATTTTGGCATCTTGCGTCATCAATGTGATCCAGAAGTTTCGTTTATTTGTTAAAACAGTTAAATTCTAAAGGACTATTTCCTAAAATACAGTCCCTGTGTCATTTCAAAACATTGGACTTGAATTCAAACCAATGACAGCCTAGTGCTCCACCAAATTTGTGAAATTTGAAAAAACTGATTTGGTGATAAACAATATTACCTAAGATATTAAATCTCATAGATTAGCAGCAAAAATTACGGAAATACCCATTTAAAAAAGTTGGGTATGGCAAGTGATCTAAAATTTCTTTTCATCAGCTACAGGAACATCAATATTAAGTGGATCGAATACTCGAACTAGTTTCACCACGTCCAAAAGTCTTTCCAGGAGGACTTGAATCGTAAGTCAAAATAAAGAATTTACCAAATGTGTTCAAACAACCTTGGGAGACCCTCAAGTAACGCAGCCAGTTAGCGCGATCGTGGCTAAATTCAGCAAAAGGAATCCGGTTCACTCGATTCAGGAAGTTCTAAGCAACATGAGAAAGTCATCTTAGCATTTACACATCGGTGGGTTTGCATCAGCGGAGCAGTATCTAAGAAATATGGCTGACTATCTTTGTTTAGAAGGTTGGGTCACTTTATTGGTTCGTAGAGCCTTACTATTCTCTAAAAAGTATGGACATGAGAATTCTTTATTTAACAAATGAGGGGCCCAAATGCTGTCCCGAATTCTATGGATTCAGGTCGCGCATTCGGGCCTCTGACTTGGCAATCTTGAGGAAGTTCTTCGATACAATCACAATGGACTATTGGTTAATCACATCGAAATCCGTAAACTTGGGTCAAAGTCGATAAAGTCTATCAAAAAATAAAATCGACGATTTTGTTTAAACAATTCAGCAATCCGTCATGTGCTTAGGAAACAAAATCTGGCGATAGTTTGTCAGAAATTTTAAAACAACTTTGAAAAAGTGATTAGTAAGAAAACATTTAATAATCAACTCGAAATTGACTGAAGGCTTAACCAAAAATTTCCTTAATTTTGTCGTACAGATCAGATTTTTCTTCGATACCCAGTCCTGGTTCCTCTTGTGGCCTGATAAAGCCCTCTGCAATTTCATAATTATCCGCAAAACCACCAAATGGTTGAAAAACTCCAGGGTAGCTTTCAGATCCACCAGTTTGAAGACCAGCTGCAATGTTCAATGCCAACTGATGACCTCCATGTGGAATCAACCGCCTTCTACTCCATCCAAAGGTTTCAACAAGTTTAATAACTTCAAGATAGTGTGTTAGCCCATATGATAAAGCTGGATCTAACTGAATCCAGTCTCTATCTGGTCTGAGTCCACCATGCCTTAATAGGTTCTGAAGCCCGTGTTTTGAAAAAAGATTTTCTCCTGTGGCGATTGAAGGGTTGTACTTTTCCGCCAGTATCGCATGGGATAGGAAATCGTCTGGGTCCAGTGGTTCTTCATACCAGAACAGATTGTAGTGCTGAATTGCTTTCGAAAAGGTAAGTGCTTCTGTTAAATCGAATCGTGCGTTCGCATCAACACACAAATTTTTTCCTTTGCCAACGACAGATAAGGCTGCATCAATTCTTTTAAGATCTTCATCAATAGAATCACCCCCAACCTTCATTTTGAGGACTTTATAACCCTGATCCTGGTACTTTTTGAATTCATCCTTTAGTCCTTCATATCCCTTACCTGGGTAATAATAACCACCACCTGGATAAACAAAGATCTTTTCATCTGATTGATTTTGATTGAATTGCTCTGAAAGAATTTTCCAGAGAGGCTTTTCATACGCTTTTGCATAAGCATCCCAAAATGCCATATCAAGAGCACCAGCAGCAACTGCACGGTCTCCATGCCCTCCAGGTTTTTCATTTTGCATGAAAACTGACCAACACTTCATTGGATCAAGTATACCATTTTCATCAATCAATAAATTTAAATCAGAATTATTTAACCTTGGAATAAATCTGTTCAAAACAATTTCATTTTGAGCATACCTACCATTTGAGCAAAAACCGTAACCGTTTAATAATTTTCCTGAACATAAATAGCTAATTCTAATAATTGAAATAGTCATCTCATTAAAGGAAATTACTGCATTTCTAATTGGAGATTTAATGGAGCATGCAACAATTTCAATTTTGAATCTATTGTGCATAAGTGTTTATCTCTTTGTAAAAGTTTTTAAAGAATAAACCTTTCAGTTTCACTAATTCGTCATAGGAACCATACTCTTTCGGACGCCCTTCATCAAGAAACAAGATTTTATTTGCATATTGAATATTCGAAATTCTATGTGCGATAATAATTGTGGTTCTATTTTTCTGCAAATTATTTAGAGCGGATGTTACTAAACTATCATTCATTGGATCTAAAGCACTGGTAGGTTCGTCAAGAATCAAAATCTTAGGCTCTTTTAAAATTGCTCTGGCGATAGATATCCGTTGTCTTTCTCCGCCAGATAATAATTTTCCACGTTCGCCTACATTTGTTTCGTACCCAAATGGAAGTTGTGCAATCTTATCATGAATATATGAAAATTCTGCAGCTTGAATGACATCTTTTTTCGACGCTGAAGGATTTCCAATTAGTATATTTTCATATATAGAACCAGAAAATAGAAAAGGTTCTTGGGGTACAATTGCTATCATACTTCGTAAAAATTGGACATCATATTGTTTAACATCTAAATCATCAATAAGTATGTGTCCATCTTGAACATCATAAAATCTGGGGATCAACGAAATAAGCGTAGATTTTCCAGAACCCGATTTACCTGTAATTGCAAGTGAAGTGTCAGGTTCAATATTAAAAGTGACATTATTAAGGGCTATATTTTGATCATAACTAAAGGAAACAGACCTGAAAGAAATCTTACCAATTTGTTTATGAGGTTTTTTTGGCTTTTCCGGATTTTTTATTTCTGGTGTCAAATTAAGGATATCATATATTCTTTCTAAAGCACCCTGAGACTGAGAAATAGTAGCCTGCATTGCTGCTAACTTACTCAGAGGTTCAAAAAGCTGTCTTTGCATTAAGATAAATGTAACTAATTCACTAATTTTAATTTCTAACCAGCCATGAATGTATGAAATCGATCCAACTAGTATTACAATCAACGGAGCAGTGTGTACAATAAGTGCGTTAGCTACCTGCGACCAAGAAGTTAATCTGCCCATTGTTGTACTCTTATCCATCAGATTTACACTGAGATCAGAAAATCTTCTATTAAAATATTCTTCTGCAGTAAAAATTTTTATAATATTAAAATTAATAAAACTTTCGACACTTGCAGCAGAAAGAATAGAGTTCTCTTCTTGGGATTCTTTTGCGTACTTCTTAATACTCAAACCAATTTTTCTCAGGATAAATGCATGAACAGGTATCAAAAAGACACTGATCAAAGCAAGAATCCAGTTTGTGAATAAAAAATAAATAAAAATAAAAAATATTACTCCTATATGAAGCCATGAAGTCACCATTACTTCATTAATAAATTGTTCACATCTTGATATGTCAGATATAACTCTAGCAGTTAATTTGCCTGACTGAAATTTTGTAAAGAATGAATGTGGCTGCAGTTGTATATGGGTGAAGAGATTAATTCTTAATCGATTTAGCACGCTTTCCATTGCAACAATGGAGAACGTATTCCTCCAGTAAACAAAAACTGGCGATATTATTATCAGGAATAATGAGGTGATAAAAAGTGTAATTATTTGATCTTGTTTTTCTTGAATAAGGAGAGAATCGTTTTCCAGCACTCCAACAATAGTTCCAATTACCCACGCAATATATACTGGAAGAAGAAATTTATATAAACCACAAAGAATTGCGCCAAATAATTTAAATTTAACAGCCAATAGATATTCTTTTGTAAATCTGAAAAATATCATATAACTGAATCAGTATGGTAAAACTTTCACTTTTGGGAAACAATCAAACTATCAAATAAGATTGATATTTTTTGGTAATATATCTAGATCAATCGTATTATAAATAATTTTTTTAAGTTCATTATAATTTTTTATTGTGCTGGCCTTTCTGTTGTTCCATTGGTGATGTTCAATACAGAAGTAACCAGTATAATCGTGTTCTAGAAAATAATTAATCTCTGATGCCAAATCATAAGAACCTGACAATATTGAACAATATCCTTTAATTGGTTCCCAATTCTTTAGGTGGATGTTTTTTGTGATTGGTAGAAGTTTGGGTAGGAGGACATTATGGTTAGAACATCCAGATTTAAGAGAATTACCTGGATCCCAATTAGCTTGTAATCCTGTAAACTCAGTTATATCTAGAAGATTCTTTGCATTATCTGCCCAGCAATTAGGGCTATTCTCAATTAATAAAGTTAATGAATTTTCTTCACATAAACTCTTAAGGCGTAAAAGGGGTTCATATATATCTTTTGGGATATCAGAGTGAATTGAGACTCTTTTAAAAGTAAAGGTTGAGACAATCTGCACTCCTAATATTTTAGCTAAAGTAAGGCATTGATTAAATTTATTTAGTTGCTTTTCCGTTTTTTTAAAATCTTCTATTTCATGTTTAAAAAAGCCAGGGCTGATCAAAGTGTAATTATATTTGAATTGATCTTTTAGATACAAGAGTTGTTGTAAAGTCGATTCATCAATATCTGGAAATCTTCCCTCACTGAAATTTCTCAGTTCAAAGTTTCTTAAGAAAAGTGCATTTGCAAATTTGGATACTTCTAGAAAATCATCTGAGATTTCATCAGAGACAATTGATATCTTTTGATTGATCCTCTCTAATATTTCATTCATCTTTTGGGAGCATATGAAGTATAAATGGTGTATATCTCATTTGTTGTGCTAGTGCTTTTCCAAGGCCAAGGTGGTCTAAATTTTTAGGGTATTCTCCAATTGTCGGAATTGAATTCCTGAGATACTTCTCGATTAGATCACTTTTAGAAAAGGAATATGCATAAGCAAGACTTTCTATAACCCATTGAGTTTGTTGATATCCTCCTCCCAGTGTTCGTTTCTTACATGATGTATAACGAAAGTGACCACTTAATTCATCGAAGGTATTATCAATAAGCCAAATTGCTCCATTTATAACTGCTTCTTTAACATCTTCATTGTCAGTGTAGGAGTAATATCTGCTTAATCCAGAGAGCAAAATACTTAACATGAACCCTGCTTCACCAGAACACCGCGGAAAGCCACAACCGCAATGACTCTCGGTCAACATTCTGTTCCAACCACCATTGGAATTTTGGTGTTTAAGAACTTTTTCAACAATTATAGCGGCGGCGTTCAGACATTCATTGTCAGTGAAAGCTTCATAATAAGAACAAAGGTGAATAAGGTGCCAACCAGCCTCACGACAGTTGCTAAATTCATAAAAGTTAAGCTTTTCATCATGTAAAAGCCACTTTCTTGTCAGATCAATTGCATCTTTAACACTCTCGTCTCCACTAAGCAAATAATACAGAACCAAACCCTCTACCCAGGTATGTGAAGGTATACTAGTAGTGCCTTTCATCTTACTTTTAAAATATGGCGGTAAATAGCCACCAAGGTGTCCAGGCATGTGCATAGCCTGGGAACCAATCTTTTCATTTTGAAAGTGATCAGAAATCGTATCGACATCAACTTGATGCCGAACTGCTTGGCGACCAAGAGCCAACCATTCTTGATTTCTACTCCTTATAAACTCCACAAGCGAGCACAATGCAGTATCGTACTCATTGTTTCCCCAGGAAAAGCCACTTTCTCCATACCAATCACCAAAGTTAATATGTCCAAATGCTCTATTTTGAATTCGATCATCAAAAAATGAAGAAATAGCCTTGGGCATTAATTCTTCATATTTAATAGATGGGGAGCCAAATTTTGGATTAATGAATTTATAAGCTTTTGTTAAATTCAGATAATCAAGATCAATACAAGGTAAAATCTCATCGTTTAGTTGTTTAAAGTCATCAAAATCAGTAAAGACTCCACCTAAATCTAGTGAAAAGAAGGAAGAGAGATTCATCCCCATCTTTAAAAGATAATTATTATCATCAAACCAAAATCCAAGCCTGTGAATTTCATCCTCATTAAAAGAAAACATATCCTTTTCAATTGCAGGCAATATTTTTATCGATAGCATTCCCGAGGATACGTCAATTGATTTAGGATAAGTTTGCCAAAACTCATTAAAATATAACAAATTTTGTTGCTGTCCTGCCTTTAATCGGAATAACCCTTCAAATCTTTGATTATTACATTCTGTATCCGTATTAGTTTTAACTTTTGAAAGAAGATCAGAAATTTGAAAAATCTCTTGGATTTCATTACTATTGTTGGGATAACTATGTTCTATTGTGTCGGGTTGAAGAAAAGGTAAATTAAATTTAAACTCTTTAATCCTTAAAATTTCATCCTCTTCAGATGATAATCTTTTTTCATTTTTCAAGGAGGATTTATCTTTAAACTCGATACTTGGTTTTATTAAAAGTGTTGGCTGGAGTTTAAAAACTCCTCTAATGTCAATATCAATATAACATTTGATCTTTATTTCGAAATACTCAAAAGTAACAGGAATCATTTCAAAATAAATCTTTGTGTTAGAATTATTCTGATGAATGATCTCAAAGTTTGAAATTTTGCTAACTTTCTGTTTTATCCCATTTGAAAAGACAACTACTGATTCAAGAAATAAATAATCTTTTTGATGATAATTGATAAATACAGGACAGTTTTCCTGAAATGATACCTGAGAATTTTGACTTTTAATGGTTATTTTACCAGGATGAAAACACTTTTCTTCTAATTTAGAATATTTATTCCTTTTCTTTTGTAGGTAACAAATATCGTTTTTAAAATAAGAACTGTTTAAAAAGACTTTAGCCCATTTAATACTCCCATCTGGCCATAACGAAATTGGTTCATAATTCAATTGAGCATCATCATTTTTTGAATTAACAACAATCTCATCACTTATATTAAGGAATCCTTCTTCCATTGGCACGCCAAAGACGAAGGTTTTCCCAAAACTTAAATCATTTGAACTTTTATAAATTGGAATTTTCAAATCGTTATCTTTGTGCGATACTAATTTTTTTTCGTAAGTTTGATGTGATAAAGCTTTATTACCAAACACACTATTTGCGGATATTTTAAAAGTAAATCTAGTTACATCTTGTGCGTTATTAAAATTTACTTGAAAATTCCTCTTCTTGCTTTTATTTTGTAAAATTTCAAATGGTTGATCTGATTCAATTCCTATGCTTGACGGTTCCGAAGTAGTAAAATTGACAATAATAACTTCTGAATCGTTGTTCGGTGTGAATGCTCTTTTAAAATTAATATTCTCTATTTTAAGGTGTTTTGTAGAAGCAGTTGGAATATGATCAAGAAGGATAAACTTTTCAATCCGGTATCTAGAATTTTTCAATGCACGAAATTGAAAAACTTCCATTTCCCCTTCAAATAAAACTTTTTTTGTAGTAATTATTAAATGATAGTTATTGTCATTCATTAATGGTTTATAAAAACCTATCTTTTCGGCACCGAGAGATAATTCAAATTCACAATTATCACCATCATAAAGATAAAAAAGTATACCAATATGTTTCAATCCCCTATGATCACTTTGATTTTCAACAGTACCCCAAAATCTATGGGATAATACGTCAGAATCCGGAATTTTGATATTTTGATACGGTCGAAATATACTTTTTCGAAAGAAAGATGTTAGGCCTATATCTGGGACCCAACCACCAAGTTTTTCCGAATCAACGGCTTCCCACATATATACAGAATTATCTGAAATAATTTCCTCAATTCTCTTGTGATCAGACAAATCAACATGTTCTTCATACAACATAAATTCTCTTATTAAAATAGCTTGGATAGAATGCTTTTTAAGTTAATTTTCAAATTTACACCGTGGAAAATTATGATTTCAGCAAAGTTAAGTTAATACCCCTGGAAGAAAATGAACTAAAACATTATACCGTCAATTCTATCAAGATCTGTGATTTTGCGCTTGATCATTAATTTTACCAGTATCTTTTAAATGAGTTTAGTTCTGAGGATCTTACAGTGATTTTTTTTTGGGAAATTTGATGATATTGAAGAGGGAATGAGGTCTAAATGTACGGGGCTGATTCATTGTACAGTTGGATTTCTATACATTGCAAATGCTATCTTTTATTCTAACTATACATTATTCAAGTATAGTTGAATCACTCTCTCGTGAATGAGTGGATGGGAATAATTAGACAAAATTTTAATCGATATTTCTTTAGATCATTTGATATTAAAAATATATTTTGACCTTTTTATTATGCATTTATCCGTAATCCTAATGAGAATTACTCAATTTCTATTAAATGTATTTTCAACGAGTACATTTAAGAAGTTGGCTCTTCACTCATTTGTCGCCAGCATTTTGAAATATATTTTTTTCGTGCTCCTTTAAAGTGTAAGACTTTTGCGTTTTCAGGAAATTCTAACATTGGCTCATTAATTTCAGATGAATAATTATATTCACTGCATATCAAGAATTTTATTTTCAAATCGTTATTTATTACATCAAAATTTTGATTTATTGAAAAATCTACCATCTTGAATTTGGAATGAATCAAATCTTGATCACCGCCCCACACTTTCTGTTCGTGTTCTAAGTCTAAAAACTGATAATACCAGTCTTTAAAAAACTTATAAGCTTTGTTATTGTGGTTATTTCTCACATAAATTATTCCGAGATTTATTGGCCATTTCTTCCAGTCTCTGAAAGTAAATGCTATGTCAAAGTCCACTGACATTAATTCATCAAAATTATCATTAATTAGGATATCAGAATCCAGAAAAATAGTAGATTTATCAGTCTTTTCCAAAAATTTATACCACGCTTTATTTCTAGCAAGTATTGGATAGCGACTATCTAAATCGTACCTGATTAATTGTGATTTAGTATTTTGACTAAATTTACTTTTAGTATCTGTTAAAACATATAAATCGGCTTCTGGGTATATTCTTTTGACAGAAGAAAACATAAGATTCAAATTTTCTTCATGATTATCATCATTAACAGCTTTTGCGACATTTTGGGCTTCCTTTAAGACCTTTCTCTCAAGATCTACATGAAAAGCAACAAAATTTATCTTTCTTGTTGAAATCATTTTATGGTCTTGCAATTGACTGATCAATGATTTGTTCAATGTCCATTGGATTGATTCCGTTTTTCTTTTCCAACTCCATTAGTTGCTTTTTATCAACTTCCAATTCTGTTTCTATTGGTAGCTTGATTGTTTTTCCTTGATTTAATGCCGATTCTTTTGCACCTGATTCCATCATCATTGACATTACTGCGTCCTCACCTGTAAATTCTGATTCGACATGCCCTTTAATAGCTCCTGTGAAATCAGTGATTGCTGACCTTAATGCTGATCCATAATAATCTCTGATTATATTCTTAGTCCCAGGGCTTGTATATTTTACATTTTCCTCTGAGAGATGATAATTTGTATTGGTGTATGTAATCTTTCCTGTTGGAAGATCAACATATGTTCTTGTCCAACAATTATTTTCTGCTTCATTAATAATAGGATAAATTTCGTCTGCGATAGCTCCGTCCATGAGAGACTTATCTGAACAATTTCTGACTTCACCATCCCCGAACCAATTTCTCGTAGTCCATCGAGAAATTGTTCCTCTAGTTCCCTCAATTGATGTTATTCCTGGTCTTCCAGTTCGTCCCAACATGCCTTTTATGTTGGCTGCCTGATCTACAACAAGTTTGTTTTCTGGAAACCAAAAAAATCGAGAGGTGAATTTTTCGGTCGTATGATGTCGGTGGGCCATTGAATTGTGTGGCATCGTAGCCATTGTGTGATCTACACATTGAACACTTACTGGATATTCGTCGAAAAAATATGTCCAACGAGAATTGTTGTGGTAGCCTGTATGGTCGTGATAGCAAACAATTCTTTTACTTTCTCCGATAAAGTTTGTTTTTTTGATTTCTTTCGCAATTCGATCAAATGGGAATCGAAAAAAGTTTTCTGCGATTCTCATCACTACATTGTTTTCTTTCGCTTTTTCAACCATCAATTTACCTTGTTGGATAGTTGAACACATACTAGTCTCAACCAAATGATGGATTTTGTTTTCAGACAAATAAATTGATACTGCGTAGTGAATATCAATTGGGCAAATTACTAGAGCAGCATTTATAATTTGATCATTAATAAGTCTTTTCAATGATGTGTATGGTTTTACTCCTAACCTTTGTGCATACTCCTCACAACTTTCTTTATTTGGATCACAGACCGCAACAATTTCCATTTCATCTTTTAATGAATCAAAAAGCGGAGTGTAAACTTTCCGTGTCCTGTTTCCAGAACCTATTATTGCTACTTTCAGTTTTTCTGAATTGTTATTCATTCTAAAACTCCTTATTTATTTAATGTCAATTGAGGTAGAAATGATTATCAGTTACTTTAATGTATTGATCATTTTTAGAAAATTCCAACATTTTTCCTAGATCTTCCTTAGTTGAGTATTGCTTTCTAATTCTTTTCGCCTGCCTATCTTTTTCAATTGTGGGAATACTTGCTAAAAGCATTTTTGTATAGCTATGTTTGGGGTTGTATAGTACTTCGTTTGTTTTGCCATACTCCACTAAATTTCCTTTAAACATTACTCCTACGTAATGGCTAATTTTTTCAACTACTGCTAAATCGTGAGATATAAATAGGTAACTTAGGTTATATTTTAGTTGCAATTCCAACAATAAATCAATTATTTGAGCCTGTATTGTCACATCTAATGCAGACAAAGGTTCGTCAGCAACTATTAATTTTGGTTTTAGTGCTAATGCTCTTGCGATGCAGATCCTTTGTCTTTGTCCGCCTGACAATTCATGTGGGTATCGATTGAGAAAGGTTTCGTTCAGTTTTACTTCATTCAGAAGGTCTAAGGCATTTTTTAAATTTGTCTTCTGTCCAATTTCATTGTGAATAAATAATGGCTCAGTTACTAGATAATTAACTGGCATTCGGGGATTCAGTGACGCATATGGATCTTGAAAAATAAATTGAATTTCTCTTCGTGTAGCATTTAGTTCATTTTTTGTTTTATTTTTTAAATTTTCACCATTAAAAACAATTTCACCTTTTTCGTACTCGATTAAATGCGTTATACATCGTGCTAATGTAGTTTTGCCTGAACCACTTTCACCAACAATCGACAATGTTTCTCCACTTTTTAAATTTATTGAGACATTATCAACGGCTTTGTTCGTAACAATACTTTTTTTAAAAAAACCATTTTTTTTAGTAAAAGTTTTTGTTACACCTTTTACTTCAAGCAGTAGTGTTTTATCTTCTAAATTTTTAACAAGTTTTTCATTTTGGAAGTTTTTTCCAAAAATTGGTACAGCCTTGATTAAATTTTTGGTGTATTCTTCTTCAGGCTTGGTGAAAATTTCAGCTACTGTACTTTTTTCTACCAAATGACCATTTTTCATTACTAATACTTGATCTGCGATTTCTGAAACTACAGACATATCATGAGTAATGAATATAACTGAAAGTTTTATCTCATCGATTAGTTTTAAAATAAGACTAAGTATTTCATTTTGTATGGTTACGTCTAATGCTGTTGTCGGTTCATCTGCTATAAGAACTCTTGGGCGGAATAAAATTGCCATTGCAATCATTACCCTTTGCCTCATTCCGCCTGATAAACTGTGAGGGTAATCGTTAATGATTTCTTTTGGCCTCGAAATCATGACCTGATCCAATACTTCAATAATCAATCTTTCAGATTCATCTTTACTAAGTTTCGAATGTACCTTGATCGCTTCCCCTAATTGATCACCAACCCTGTACATTGGATGTAGTGAAGTCATTGGTTCTTGGAAAATCATTGAGATTTTTCTACCTCTTACCTTTTGGATTTCTTTTTCCTTTAGCTTCAGCAGGTCAATGGAATTTTCGGAGTCAATCAATTGAATGCTACCAGACACAAATTCATTTTGGTTTCTTCCAACAAGCCCCAATATAGACTGAGCGGTAACAGATTTTCCTGACCCGGATTCCCCAACAATTGCGCAGACTTCACCTTCAGTGACATCGAAACTGATTTTTTTCACTGCTTCAACAGTTGACTCGTCAGTTTGAAAGGTGATTGATAGATCTTTAATATCTAGAACAGTTCTCGGCATTGCTATTAACTTGACCAGTGATGATTTGGGATTGAAACCTCGTAGATTTGAGAGAATCCAGAACAATCACTCGTGTAGACAACCTTCCGATCATCTGGAGAAAACCTAGGGTGGGGATGTGTATTTTGTGGAGCATATACCTTGATTGGACCTTTGCCGTAAGGAAATGGACCATTCCAGTGTTCTCCCACCGATGAAGAATTTGGTAAGCATATTGTTTCATGCTCAAAATTCTCATCAAAAGGATCAAAAATTTGTAGACCAATATCAGGAAAGTTTGTATCTGCAATAATTCTCTTTCCAGCATGGTTTGAGATAGCATGCCAAGCATTGAAATTAGTCAGTTGCCTTTCTTTTTTAGTGTCAATATTTACTGCTCTCATTCCATTTGGCCAATCAACGAAAGCAATCTCTTTTGTTTTTGGCAGCCAAGACTCGTGAGTAATCCACTCAAGAGGTTTCTTTTCATAAACTCTTTGATTTCCAGAACCATCTCTCCGAATAGTCCAAACTCTATCTGTCAAAGGTCCTGCATAAAATATTTGTTCATCATCATCTGGGCAAAACTGCATGTGTGAAATACTCTCACCTTCCAAGATTGTGGTACTTTCCCCATTTTCTGTGTTAATGATAATAAATCTTGATTTCTCTGCCACCTTACAAGTGACACCCCACCATTTCCCTGAATTTGAAAGGCATGTTGTTCCCATTGCTGCTGCAACCATCCCTTTCTCCATCATTTGATCAGCTTGGAAATCTATTATCTTTTCTTCTCTTCCAGTATCTACCTCTACTCTCCATCCACTAAATGCAGCCGTATAATAGATATATTTTCCATCTAGTGACGGATTAATTGACCACTCATTTAGGTTCTCTAAATCACTAATTTGAAAAAGGTGTAATGAGTCCATGTCTGCAAACATGATCTGGGGCAAGTTGCTTCTATGTGAGATAAAAAATAATTTATCCTGATCAGAATTATATGAATTCACGTGGAAAAAAGGATGATGATGTATAGACTTATCACTTGTTAACTGGGTTATCTCGTTGCCTGTTTTTTCATCTTTCAAAGAGATTGATTCTTTTGGGAACTTTTTTGGTTTCATTTTATCTCCGAGTTTGTTTTGGGTTAAGGGCATCATTAATCCCATCCCCCAAGAAAATAAAAGCAATTTGAATAATCCCGATCGTAACTGCTGGCACAAGCATCAAGTGCGGGAAACTTCTCCACAGCGAAAGACTATCTGACAACATACTGCCCCAACTAGCGTTAGGTGGTTGAACACCTACGCCAAGAAAGCTTAATGATGATTCAAGAAGGATTGCCGCTCCGATTCCTTGGGTGACAGTTACAACAATAGGCCCAATTGCATTTGGTACCAGGTGCTTTCTTATTAAATGACCAAAGCCTGAGCCCATCGAAACAGCAGCTTCAACAAAGACTTGTTGCCTTAAACTTAAAATTTGACCTCTAATGATTCTCGCATATCCTGGCCAACTAATTAGTGCAATTGCCCCAAAAACTATCACAAAATCTACTAAATACGTATTGAGAAAAAAAGGATTCTTAGTTGACTGGTAAAGTTGATCAAAGAAGTTAGAGATTGGTGGCTTTATGGAAGCATTAATCAGAATTGCTAATAACAATCCCGGAACAGACATTGTAACATCAGTCAACCACATTAAAATTGAATCAATTTTTCCCCCGAAAAATCCTGCAATTGTTCCAATAAGAATCCCCAATATAAGACTAAGGATAGTCGTTGTAAAAGCTACAATCGCTGCAGTTCGTGCACCAAATATCATTCTACTGAAAATGTCTCGACCCATCGGATCTGTCCCCAATAAATGATCAAGACTTGGTTTTTCTAATGCTCGATCAATATTTTGAGAAAGAAAGTCATATGGCGCTATTACTGGACCAATCATTGCCACTGCTAAAAATAAGATAACGATGAAAAAGCCAATCTGGGCAAGGTAGTTTTTTGCTAGCCGTGCTAAAGCAATTTCTGTAAGGCTTTTCGTTTTTTTCATTAAATCAGTTATTTATTCTTGGATCTACTAAGAAATAGATTGCATCAACAATTAAATTACTCCCCATTACTACTAACGTTCCCACCAAAACAGTTGACATGATTAGAGGGTGATCAACATCTCTGATAGCATCAATTGTCATTTTTCCAAAACCTGGAATATTAAAAATCAATTCAACGAATAACGCACCATTTACAAGGGTTATCATTACAAGACCTAAAGATGTAATGACTGGTGTCAAAGCAGGGCGTAAAACATGTTTCAAGATGATCTTATTTTCACTAAGTCCCTTTGCTCTTGCAGTTCTAATATAATCTTCATTTTTTATCTCGAGCACAGATGTTCTGGTCTGCCTTAAAATAATCGGCAACGTCGAAATTGCAATTACAAGTATAGGTAAAATGACTTGTGTATCAAATAACCCATTCCACCCATAAGGAACATTCATGATAGGAACAATTAAAACAAAAAATAATAATAAAAGCGGTCCTGTTACAAATACAGGTATTGCGTTGATTGTAACAATAGTTCCGACTATTGTAAGGTCTATCCATTTATTGTGGAATAATGCTGCAATCACACCTAATGGAATTCCAACCAAAGCCATAAAAACTGTTGCCGCAAAACCTAGTTGGATTGAAATCCAGAGTCTCGGTTTTATCATATCTAAAACAGGCCGTTGAGCTCTGTATGAGGTTCCCCAATCACCTTTTGTAATATTTAATAAATAATTTTTAAATTGGACTATGAATGGATCGTTCAAACCATATTTTTCTCTTTCACTATCAATCATTTTTTGATCGAGGTATTGCGTATTCCCGAGTTCATCAAGGAACATTTGCTTAATTGGATCACCTCCTCCATAAAACATCATCGCATAACTTACTAGTAAGACTAACAGTAAGCCTGTTATCCACCTAAATAATCTAACTGAAAGGAAAATTATCATAAAAAAAAGGCCGTCAAAGACGGCCTTAATTAAGAGTTAGAGAGCTTGAGATATTATTAGAACGATATTTCTTATTTCGCGATGTATATTTTCCAAGGTGCGTGTCTCGCGATATCAGGACCACTGTAAACATTCTTTACATATCCTCTCCTATTGATACTTTCTAGAGGTTTACCAAGAATGATCATTGGCCAGTCATTGAGGAAGAGACGCTGGGCCTCATGCGCGAGAGCACACCGCTTTGGATTTGAAGGTTCTACCATCATCGCCTCATCTAGAAGCATATCTATTTTCTCATTCTTGTAGGCTCTCATCATTTCTCCACTTGCAATGGGGCCTGTTGAATGGGTTCCCTTGAAGACATACACAGCTGGATCAGGAAATCTTGCTGCAACGTCATCCCTTGACACGTTGACTTTCCCTGAGTCACCCCCAAAGTTTTGAGGCTTATCTTTAAATTCTACATTCTGAATTCCTAGGACAGTCCTCCATTGCTCCATGGCATACTCCATTCCCCTTTTAAGTGGGGGCCAGGTTGCTCTTGGTGTAACTCTCAGTTTTGGTAAATTCTCTGCTCCACCGTATGATGAGGCTTTTAGCGCGGCTTTTGCCGCTTCAGGATCAAAATCATAATACACAGTACTTTCATCGTAGCATTGAAGGTTAGGATCCATGAATTGTCGGGGCATCACTGATTCAAACTGAGACTTTGGGAAAGCAGCTTTGTAAATCTCCTTTGGATCAATGGCAAGGACCAACGCTTTTCTAACCATTGGGTCATCTGTTGGAGCCGCACCAACATTAAACCAGAAAGAATTGAAGCCGATCCTTGGTGCTGGTTCAAAGACATCTGGCATGATCTTCTTCAAGATCGGTGAAGGTTGTTGCATAGAGAGATCAATTTGTTCATTTTGGAACATCGCCGCGAGCGTATCTCCATCATTAACAAATTGAAATGTAATCTTTTCCAAGTAAGGTCCCTCATCCATCCACCAATTATCATTGGGGGTAAATGTTGCTGTATTCTGATCAGGATTATATTGACTTAAAACATAAGGGCCTGAGAAGGCTGGATTATTTTCTGGCTTCCAATAATTAATTCCTGATTTAGCCTGGCTGCCCTTGACAATATTCATGTGGGCTGTAGAAATTCGCCAATGAAAGATTGGGTCAGGATTATTTAGTTTGACTCGAACTGTTGAACCTTCGGCAATGATACCGGAGATTTTGTCTGTCTTTTTCTCTCGCGCGTCTGCAAATCCTTGTACATTTCCAATGTATCCAACGATCCGTCCATTTCTGGAATCAGGATTCGCCATTGCCTCCCATGTATCTTTTGCATCCTGAGCAGTTAACTTTGTCCCATCTGAAAATTTTGCTCTAGAATCAATATTGAAAGTCCATTCTGTAAAATCTGAATTGGATTCCCATTTATTAAAGACTCCTGGCTGGAGTTCCTTACTTTCATCAAAATACATTGGTGGTACCCACAAAAATGACTGCCAATTTTGGTGGTCTCCACCTCCACTAAGTCCAGTAAAAATAAATGAATTTTCACCTGCGGATGAAGTAGCTATTCTTAATACCTGTTCATCGGCCGCATCGCTTGGAAGGGCCTTGTGTCCACCTGCAAAGGCCTGCCCTGACACTATCGCCAAAGCTACCATAAAGATACTAAACTTTTTCATAATATACCTTTTTAGAGGTTTTGATGAAAGACTTTGAAAGTTTATTAATTGATTGGGTTTATAAACATCCTATGGTGGTCGTATAATTTGCTTAACATTCATAATTTTCTCTGTTAAAAACCTGCTCCTTGCACAGCAGATTTGATTTTTTGATAAGCTGAACCTTCAGGTTTCTTAATCGGTCTTCGAACAGCATCACATTTCAATCGACCAGAGATAAACATAGCCGTTTTCATCCTAGCGTGAGCTTCCCCCGATGGTTCACCGCTTGCGTATACTGCCTCTTTTAGAGGCAGTATCCACTCTTGAATTCTCTGAGCACCCTTCAAATCACCTTTTTTAACACAATCGTAAAGTTCAGCTATCTTATCAGGAATAAATGAAGCGAACCCAACTAAAGCACCATCAACACCTTGGACCATAGAAGCGAGTAGGTATTCATCGTGACAAGTTAAAATCGTAACTCCCTCTCCATTTTCCCTAATAGATTTTATATCTCTTGCATATTGAGACATCTCCCTAGTACCTAATTTAATTGTCGTTACCCATTCCAATTTTGATAACTCACCTAATAACTTTGAATTATAATTTGCTTTTGTCCAAGCTGGATAAATGTGTGCGACTAAATTTAATCCACTTGTTTTTCCAAGGTCTGAAAAATATTCAATTACATGATCTGGTGAAAATCCAAATCTTAACCAATGATGAAAGGGCATAACTAGTAGGCCATCTGCTCCCGCATCTTTTAGCATCGCAGCTTGATCAATTCCTTCTTGAATTCCTTCTACTGCAATTCCTGAAATCACTGGTACTTTCCCATTTACTGCTTCAACGACAGCTTTTGTAACCTCCGCTCTTTCTTTTGGTGACAATGAGAATATTTCTCCGGTATGTCCATTTGTAACGAGCCCATTTACACCTTTGAAATTGACAAGCCAATTTGCAAATCTTTGAAGTTCATCATAATCAATCTCAAAGTTTTCTTTCATTGGACATTGCATTGCTGGCAGTATTCCTTGATATCCATTTCTCATAAATTTTCCTTTCAATAGTTTTCACATGATCCAAGGATTGAGAGAGCTGGGCCTAGTTGGCCTGTAGTGTGGGATAGATGATTAAGATTTTCATCGATGAATGAATCTTTTGTTGAATTCAATTGTAACCCAGCAATACTTATTGCAGCAATTGGATTACTATACTGATCTAATATCGGTGCAGCTAAAACTCTAATTGCTGGTGCTGGTTCACTATAACACCATTTTTGTTTTCTGATGCTCTTAAGTTCCTTAATTATTCGCTCCAATTCAATGCCCTCTTTCGTGTAGGGATCAACTAACATTTGAGAGTTTAAAATTTCTCTTATCTTTTTCTCTTCGAGAAACGCAAGAATACTTTTACCAATTGCCGTGTAGTAGGTTGGTATCCTAGTCCCAATCCTTATATCAACACCCAGTCGAAAAGCATTAGATTGCACTCGATCGATATAAACCACATCTACTTGGTCTAAAATACCAAAGCTAACTACTTGTTTGGTTATTGAAGCCAAATTTTGCAGTTGGGGGCGTACAATTTCACGTATTTCTGTACGACTAATAGCTGAAAAACCCAAATTGAGGATTTTAAAAGTGAGACTGTACCGTTTAGTTTCAGCTGTGAATCTTAGATATCCTAACTCGGTAAGTGTTTTTAAAATCCGGTGTGTAGTTCCAGGGCCATAACCTGTTTTTTTTTCTAATTCAGTAAGAGTTAAATTAGGGCTTGTACTAGAGAACTCTTCCAAAATTCTCATAGCTTTCTCAAGCACATAAATAAAATTTTTGTTTTTTTGCAATTTCGGATACCGAAATAAATTCCAGAATTGAATGTTCGGGAATACTATTTCCAATTTTTACTAAGTCAAGTTTTTTGTCTTACAAAAGATTTGTTTTTTATCCCGAAATTGAACAGAGATTACTTGTGTAAATGAGTAAAGTGTTTTTGGGTTTAGTAGATCTTTTTACGCTTTTGCACACCGAAAAGTTCTGCCTCCACTGAGATCCAATCGACAAATTATCGTTTCCAAAAATGATTCCTCTCGAATTTAGCACAATTTTTCAAACAGAAATCGTATTGATCTTTTTGTTTGCTGGTATTGTCAAAGGTCTAATTGGGTTGGGTATTCCAATGATCACACTTTCATTAATGAGTCTTTTTCAACCTGTACCAAGTGCGGTTGTCATTACTCTCCTACCAAGTTTCCTCACAAATGTATGGCAAGCTTTTAAAGGAGGAAAACTACTGATTTTATTAAAGAAATTATGGGTTTTAATTCTAATGGTTCCCCCAGGTATTTGGGTTGGAACATATTTTCTCGATAAATTTGACCCTCCGTTGTTTTCTGTAATTCTTGGAGTGCTACTACTGATCTTTGCAAGTTTGAGCCTCGGGGGATTCACAGTTCAAGTTCCCAAAGGAAAAGAAAATCCCTGGGGATTTTTTGTTGGCATCTTTGGGGGAGTAATGTTGGGAATGACAGGTATTTTTTCTGTGCCAAGTATTTTTTATATCTATGGTCTTGGTTTGAACCGAGACGAATTGGTACAAGCCTTGGGTATTGTCCTTAATACCGTTACCGTTTTTTTGGCAATCGCACTGTATCAAATGGAAATTCTCTATGAGAAACAACTACTTCTATCCATCGGTGCATTTTTTGGTACTGCCTGTGGGATGCTGATTGGGCAACAAATTCGCCAATATGTCTCAGAGGGATTGTTCCGTAAAATTTTCCTCTGTTTTCTTATGGTCTTGGGTACGTATATTGTGACCAATGCCCTAAATGATTTGGAGGTTCTTACCTTCTCAATAAGTAAGTGAACTTTTACAATAAAGTAATTAATGTCCGAATCCAGAGAGTACCCCAACCGTCCATTTATTGGTGTGGGAGTCGTTGTTTTGAAGGAAGAACATGTCTTGTTGATCCGACGTGGCCGGCCACCAAGAATGGGCGAGTGGAGCTTGCCTGGTGGCGCTCAGTCGATCGGAGAAACTGTTAAAGAAACAGCTTGTAGAGAAGTCTTGGAAGAAACTGGCGTTCAAATTCAGCAACCTCAATTTCTCGAAGTTGTGGATTCAATTATTCGAGACGAAGATCAACAAGTTCGCTTCCATTATACTCTAATCGATTACTGGGCAAATTGGGATTCAGGCATTCCAATTGGTTCTGATGATGCACAACATGCTGAGTGGATTTCTCTTAATCAATTAGAAGAACTGGGCTTATGGTCAAAAACTATTGAGGTCATCCAAAAAGCTAGAAGACTTAGAGAAATCAGTACTTTGTGCTAAAAGCTTTATGATTAATTTCCTTAAGAACATTGTTCTAAAGAAGTCATATTCACCACCTGGGAACAGGACTGGTTATAATTTAGCGCATCTACCTGATTAGAGATACATCAGCATGACCCTTTCGCCTCGCAATCATTCCGTATTTGTCTCCGAAATACTTGTTCTTTGTAGTTTTATACTCGACCAAACCATTAACCAAGTATATGTGGCATCTGCTCCATCTAAAATTGACTTCCTCGCTGGAGATGCGGTGCAAAGTAAACTACAGACATATCCAGCAGTAATCCCAATTGATCGCAGACAGTCAATAATGATTTGAGTGTTATATTGACATACTCCTTTTCTCAGAGCTAATACATCTTCAGGGTTGTATTTGACAGAAGTAACTGAGTCATCAAATTTCATTTCCTGCATTTCGTTGGAGAACCTTTGATCTTTCTATGACTCATCAATACCATTCATTTATGATGAATTTACGAATGTTCAAAACTAAGTATTCTAAAATAGGAAAAATATTTTTAATTATTACTTTCAATAACTTATAGAAATAATAACTAATAATTTTAGCTAAAATATTGAGCAATTTGATAAAGAGATTAGTAATTTCAACTAATTGGAATTTCAAAATTTGACGATTTTTCAAAATTCAGAGATCTGAGGCGTATCGGAAGCCGATGTAAATCGCATAGAAATCTTTTGGTTTATATGCAAAGTGTTTTCGGTGCATTGACTGGGTTCCATACCACCAAGAGCCTCCTTTAATTCGAGCTTGTTCACCTTCTCCCAAAATCCATTCCCACACGTTGGCTCCCATTTCATAAAGCCCATTGACCCCTGTCTTACTATTGCCAGTTAAAGTATGCCCAGTTTTACGACTCAATTTGATCCCATGATCTACTGAGCGCGATGGACCACATTCTCCTAAACAATTTGCACCAATCCGATCATCTCCAGTCGGATAGTCATAGGTTTTTCCAAACTCAAATCTCACAGGTGGCTCTTTTCTCTGCTCATGATAAGCTGCGCTAGCCCATTTTTCATCTGAAGGCAACCGCTTACCAGTCCACTCACAGTAACTCTGAGCTTTTGCATAGTTCAAATGGACGGCAGGTTCCTGATCATTAGCTTCAACTCCATGTGGTCGCTGCCAAGTCCAACAGGGGCGACGCTCCCATCCAGCGCCATATTCAAATCCACCACCCTCTATCTCGGCCTTGGTAATAAACTTTGTTGCTACGGCACATTTTCTAAAATCTCCAATCGTCACTTCTGTACGATCCATCTTAAAACCAGCAAACTGCTGCATCTCTTTAGTCTGCCCTGATTCAATTGGACAAAAAAATGAGATAATGAAACAAAGTAGGCCCACGGTTGTGTTTGACCACGCCATATTCGTCACATTTCTTAATTGAATAGAACAAAGGGGAGTGTTTCTTCACTGAGCAATTTCAGGTGCTATAAAGGTAGGCTATTTAAAGTAAAATCCCGAATTAAAAATTGCTGGTGTCGACGATCTATTTTCATCAAAATTAGATTGATCAAGGATCGATCAACTCAGGTTGTGTTTCAACTTTGATTAGGGGTTTACGACTATCCTTTTCGTGATTTTTATTAGAAAAATCTTTGAATGAACAAATCGAAATAATCTCGCTCTAAAAAAATTCGAAGTGGTGACACATTCGCTT
>JACLAC010001197.1_pt1 | contig 27276 bp, 24 predicted proteins | sample 8027881 | NCBI WGS metagenome assembly JACLAC01 (sample SAMN15725517, study PRJNA655200) | protist metagenome | isolation source: fluorescence activated cell sorting (FACS) single amplified genomes of... | place: Spain: Blaines Bay Microbial Observatory, Mediterranean Sea | collected 2016-01-19 | reverse complement strand
CGTTAAGACCTGACACGGTTCGAAACTTTCGATTGCGCAAAACCCAACCATTTGCAGCTTCCAACAAGGAAACAGGAGGGGCATAGCTGGCGGAAAGGGAGGGATTCGAACCCTCGGTACGCTCTCACGCACACACGATTTCCAGTCGTGCACCTTCGGCCACTCGGTCACCTTTCCGCAGAGTGTATGCTCTGAGATCCAGCAAAATACGAAAAACGCTCTGCGTTTTCAAGTGCTTTTTCTGGAATACCCACAGTCTGCAAAGTTGGTCGAACCTGAATCTGCTGAGCATAAAAGGACACCGTTGGCTCTACCTTGTCAAAGAACATTTGGGGGTACACTCCTAATAAAATAGCTAGCAACGCCAGTGGACTCAACACAACAATTTCACGCAAACCCAGATCAGAACGATGGGACTTGGTAGCTGGACCGAAAAGAATACGCTGCACCATCCAGAGCATGTAAATGGCGGCAATCAGGACACCAACAGCCGCAAACACTCCAAACCAGAGATTGACCTTTGCTGCACCAATCATTGTCAAGACTTCACCAATGAAGCTGTTGAGTCCAGGCAGACCTATTGATCCCATGCTGAAGAGAATGAAAAATCCACTAAAGATTGGCATCGTCTTGAGGAGCCCACCGAAACTCCCAATTTCTTGGCTTTCGCTCTTGTGGAGCAGCATTCCAAGACAAAGAAATAGCGCACTAGTTACGATTGCGTAGTTGACCATCTGCATCAATCCACCCGTTATTCCCTGCTGATTCAGAGCAAATACCCCAAGCAGAATATAACCCATATGTGAAATGGAAGAATAGGCCATCAAGCGCTTTAGATTCGTCTGTACAATTGCAACTAGGCCACCATAGAGGATACAAATGAGTGAAAGTATCATCAGGTAATCACTCAATAAAGCCACCGCTTCTGGATACGTTGGCAACGCAAATCGGAGGAAACCATATGGTCCCAGTTTCATCATGATGGCGGCCATCTCTACAGAGCCAATTGTTGGTGCTTGTTCATGGAAAGAAGGCAGCCAACCGTGAAAAGGGAAGAGAGGGATCTTAATTGCGAAGGCCAAGAACATGCCTAGAAACAACCAAACCTGAGTAGCTACTGGAATCTCCAATTGATACCAGTCTGTGATCTGAAATGACCAATATCCTGCAGACTGATAGAATAATACCGCCGTATAAATCAGAGACACGAGCATCAGTAGTGAACCCCAAACCGTGTAAATGAAGAAACGATTTGCAGCGACCAGACTCTGAGTCCGTCCCCAACCTCCAATCAGGAAATACAGAGGTATCAGCATCAACTCAAAGAACACGTAGAACAAGATTACGTCCAATGCCACAAAGCACCCCAATACGCCACACTGTAGCAAAAGCAGATTGAGGTTGAATTGCCAAGCTCGGTCCTGCATATTCCAGGAGGATAGTAAAATCAAGGGCTGCAGCCAGGCTGTTGCCACTAAGAAAAAGAGATTCAGACCATCCAGCCCAAGAAAATAATCGATGCCAAATGAACCAATCCAAGTGAAACGCTCGACTAGTTGTAATCCCGCAGTTCCTTCCTGAAAAGCTGTCCAAACGAACAAACTAAGGATTGCTGTCACCAAACTACTGGTTACAGCTCCCCACTGTGCTGCGCGTCCCCGGTGCGCATCTCGAAAGGTTAATACTAGGAGCACACCCAACAAAGGTGAAAACACCAAAAGAGAGAGTAGAGGAAAGGTGGAAGTCATGTAGAAGCTAATCTCAAATTCGTCTAAATAGAGTTGTGTGTTGAAGTTGCCAGATTCTAGGACAACCCATCACGAAGGCAAGCCAGAAGCTACAACGCATAGAAGTAGTCAAAGTAAATCGTATGCACCTGACTTCTGGGTAAAATTGGGTCGTGTTCAGAAATGCCTATCGTTGACAGATGAAAGCTTAATGTAAATCGATAGCTCAGTAGCAAACTGGGCACTGCAAACCAGCCCAGACCACCACCAAAAACGAGTGAACTTTCATCCACGTAAGTTTTGGTTTGATCCTCAGCAATTGGACGAATCTGGGCAAATTGGAAACCACTTCCGTAGTGACTCCACCATCGCGATGAAAGTGGAGTCGCCCACCAATACCAGACGTTATTTTGAATGACTTCCAGCGAGTTGTAGTTTTTTCCTTGGTATTGAATCTCTTTTGAAATAGAGACTGGGCTGATTTGTCGCTCATATTCAAGGGTTTTCTTAGGTTCCACATAGCTAATATGAAAACCAATACCATTCGCTGTACTATCACCAAAAGTTCTCGTCTGTCCGTCATTAAAGGTAAAATCCAATCGACGAAATCCCACCCCGAAGCTGACACCACGACCACGGGTTCTGTAAGATTCTGAAAACATGTCTGGTTTTGGTGACAACTTACGAGTCTCCATACTCCGCTCCAGCATCTCTGGATAATCTTCAGGATCTACCTGACCCAAAGTAAAAGTTGGTAGCAATCCTCCGAGCAGCAATAAGCACAAAGCACGTCGAGACATCAGAAGGCTCTTGGCAACGTTTGTTCTGGCAATAAGACCCCTCCTAGAATTACGCTAGCAAAGATTGTTCGATCAACGTATTCCGTCTCTTGTCCTCCGCTTGTTGTAGTTTTATCGACTCGTTCCTCCAGCCTGAGGTTGAATGTCCAACAGTCTGGACGATAACTGAGAAAAACCGTATCGGAAACCAACCGACGACGAAATGCGGTACTAGCAGGATTAAGATCAACTGTTCCCGAAAAACCAAAGGATAGCTCATCGCTAGCTTGGTGGGTATTGCTGAAGCTGAAGCTGGAAGACGCTTCGAAAGTTTGACCGTACGGTGTTGTGTAAGTGCTCTCGTTTTCTCTGAAAGCAACAGATGCTTTGCTATACTGACTAACATTTACGTCTACCGATAGTGAGTATTCAACTGTTCGTTGCTGCTGATGGTTGTACCGATTACGAAAGTTCAGCGCTAAACCTGATCCAGGCTGCAGGGATAGTTCAATTCTCAAGGGCAATAATGGTTCTCCTGGTTCTGTCTCATCACCTTTTGGAGTCGGACCTTGAGACTGATAGTCTTCCTCTACACGCAGGTAGTCATATGGCTGAATCAAATTCAAGCGAGCCAGCACTAAACTTTCACCAATTCGCAAATTTTCCTCTGGCTGATCCTCAGCACGAAGAGACACTCCACTCTCTACAACTGCAAGAATTTGCAGCAACTTTTCCTCATCGAGTTCCTCATCAAACATTGACTCCAACGCCTCCTGTAACTTACCACGACTAGCAAATTCACGGTCTTGTAGGCTCTGTAAACGCAACAGAAAAGTTTCTGGAAATTCTTGTTCCTGCAGACGTAAGAAAGAACGTCCGGTAAAACGCTGCAACGGTTCATACTGGCGACGCTTGGCCAGCAAAATGTTATCTAATCGAAATTCTAGCAGGCGGCGTGTAGCAATGCCTCCTCCGAATGGCACACCAGAAATAGAATCCTGGGGTACATCCTCAATGTAGTCATAGCGAATTCTGGGAGTCATTAGATGCTTAAAGCGACTGTAGAGATCACTCTCTGATTCCCAGACCCTTGACAACGTGGTATTGAATTCCACATCAGCTGTCCAAATCTGGAAAGTATACTGATCAGAGGGGTCAGAGGCACTGGGTGACCAAACTTCGTAAGCGGATATTGAATGCCCAAGCCCCAAGACACCTTTGAAATACTGGAAAATATTTCGTCGGTAACGCAGTGTTGGATTGAGTACCAATCCAGTTCCGTTATAGCCTTCTTCACGGAAGTAGCGGACGAGCGATCCCGCAGCAGACGTTGTCAGATCCACAGTTTGGAAGGGTTGTTCGCTAAATTGAAAACTTAGTGCTGGGAGACGTTGAATCCGGGTAGGATCGGTTGCCCAGTTCAGCAAGGCGATTTCTTGGAAAACTTTCTCCTGAGATGCAGATAGCGTGATACTCCCTGAATCATACTGGTAGTTAACAGATCCAGTAATACTTTGTGCATAATTTGGTTCAGGATTACGAACTCCCTCATATTCTCGTTGAAACTGACTATCACTGTAAACTAGACCGGAGACAATCAGCCGACTTCGCTCGTCCAGCTGTTGGTTGTGGTTCAGAATCAACTTATAGCGTTCTGGGCGCAAGGTATTCGGATTCACATCCTCGGGTGCAAGCTGACCGGACTCTGTTTGTGGATCCCGAGGATCGCGCTCAAAATAGCGTAAAAACTTGAGCTCACCTCGCAAATTCTCGCTAAAAGCATACTGATAATCCAATCCCAATCCCAAACCTCGGAACTGTACCCACTCAGTACGGATTGTGAGATCCTGCTCTCGTTCAATCGCCCAAAAGTATGGGAGGGACAGACGATAGCCTAGATTGAACTTTTCAATACTCGAGGTTTGTAGGGCGTACTCCGGTGGTAGTAGACCTGTTTGCCGTCGTGTAACTGTGGGCCAAGCCAGATAGGGGAAGTAAAAGATCGGAACACCCCGAACTCGCAGACTCGTTGAAATAGCTGAAGAATAATTTTCTGGGTAGTAATGCACTGTACTACCGCGAATTTCCCAGGCAGGTTGTTCAGGAATACAAGTTGTGAACGTACAGTCATATCCGATGAAGTATCCTTCTGGAACACGACGTACCTCACGAGCTGTTATGTAAGCCTCTGTTTTTGCATCGAAGAAGAAGACTTCCCGGAAGACACCGGAGTTGTCACCTAAATTGATTTCCAACCCTTCAGCAATCAGCGTAATCGAACCTTCTCGCAGTCGAACAAACCCTTGAGCAACGATCAGGTTTTCCTTGCGCAAGAACTCGACTTTCTGACCTTCAAGTGCGATAGTACCCCATTCGAAGCGGGCATCTTCATAGCGATAGATTTCTGTTTCAGGATCAAAGATGTAGGAGCGGGCCTCAACACGCAGATCAGTTGGCTGGGCCTGTAGGGAACAAGTATATCCCCAACAAAACAGCCAGACCAACCATAAGCGAAGTAACCGGCTGTGACCGTGATACATGGAGGAAATGGTTGTGGTTGACAGAACAGAACAAGAAGCCCAATTTACGAAGACTCCTGTGGAGATGCAACTTTTTTGCATTCTAATTCCTGATCATCAGGATTCAAATCATCTAACCATTTTCACTAGAAATCCGATGAAGCATCTCATTTTGCTCCTGTTTCTGACTTGTTGGCTTCCAGCACTGCTATTTGCACAGTCTTCTCTACTTGATACAGAGCGTATCCGTAGCAAACTATTCGAAGGAGCCAAGAATAAGACGACTAGTGTAAAAACGAACGCCCCACAGCGTCAGATAGTTAATGGTGTCGTATCTCGTGTAGCAGATTCTGAGAGCATTTGGCTAAGAATCGACGATCGTGGTGAGTTCCGAAAATGGACTTATCAACTCTCGAAAAGTAGTCTCAACCTAAGTCGACAGGAAATTCGAGTCTATCTACAGTATGTATCTCCCAAACTATCGATTAACCGAGGCAAAGAATACAACGCATGGTTCCAGAAAAAAGTAGCTTTTGAGTTGGGCAAGTCTTTCAGTGGTCGATCTGTTAGAGTAGAATATGAGCTGCAAGAAGAGCTTTATCGGCTCAACGGCATCGTTTTGTTTGGCGACACAAACATTAATCTCTGGATGGTGCAGAACGGCTGGTCCTTCTATTTGCTAACAGAAGGAGTCAATCCTGATGAACCGCAATTCTTGGCTGCCGAAGCAATGGCGCGGAACAAAAAAGTTGGACTATGGGATGAAAAGCTGCAGGGCAGTACAAATCAATGAGTCTGAAAGAGCGCCTAACCGAATTGAGTGCTGAACTAGCTGAATTGGCAATACAGGCTGGTCGCTCTCCGGAAGAAATCAAGTTGGTTGCCGTCTCGAAGACTCATCCTAGTGAACTAATCGCAGAAGCTTTCCAAGCCGGACAGTTGCGCTTCGGTGAAAATCGGGTTCAGGAAGCCTCAGAAAAAATTGAAAGACTACAGAACCCAGGTATCGAATGGCACTTGATCGGGCATTTGCAAAAAAACAAGGCTCGCTTCTGCCCTGGGCGCTTCGACTGGATTCATTCCGTTGATTCTCAAGAGTTATTGGAATTACTCGAAAAGCAGTGTGCTCTGCAAGGCCAACCCATGCAAATCCTACTACAGGCCAATCTATCGCAGGAAAATAGCAAAAGTGGAATCAGTGACTACGACAATTTGTGCAGGTTATTAGAGAAAACGCAGAATTGTCAGTGGCTGTACTGTAGAGGTTTGATGACTATGGCTGCGGCAACAGATGACGCAAACACAATCCGTAGAACCTTCTCGCAACTTCGTACTTGGCTTGAAAAGCTCCGCGACGAATTCACTCTGACTGCTTTCACAGAACTTTCGATGGGTATGTCATCCGACTACCAAATCGCCATTGCAGAAGGTGCAACAATGGTTCGACTAGGCACCACTCTGTTCGGGGAACGCACCAGACCCTTAACCATATAATGATCGCTTATCTAATTGGGGATGTCTCGCTAGTAGAAGAACAGCGCTTGGTTCTACAAACTAGTGGTGGAGTGGGATACCTCGTGCAGGTACCCCAAGGGCTCGGTAATAGACACACTGCAGGTGAAGTACTCAGCTTACACATTCACACTAGTGTGCGTGAGGATGAAATCAGCTTGTACGGGTTCGAGACAACAGCCGAAAGACAATTGTTCGAACGTCTCCTCAAGGCATCTGGAGTTGGCCCAAAACTAGCGCTGACCATTGTTTCTGTACTTGAGCCACGAAACCTTGTTCAGGCCATCCTGCGTGAAGACATCAACACTCTCAGTCAAGTCCCAGGCATAGGAAAAAAAACTGCCGCTCGGCTTTGCCTGGAGTTGAAAGACAGCTTCAGCAAATCACCCATCCAAGGACTGGAATCTGCCTTGATAACTGGCAAGGCAACAACACCCGCCATACCATCGGGTGAAACAGCCTCTCTACAATCTGCTCTAAAAAACATGGGTTTTGCAGAAAAAGAGATTCTGACCGTGCTAGCAAGCCTGCCTCTAGAAGCAGAAGGCTTTGAGGCCAAGCTCAGACTAGCTTTGGGATTGCTATCAAAACGCTAAACAAGGAGAACGTATGCTCAATAAAGTTATGCTGATCGGTAGGCTGGGTCGTGACCCAGAGATCCGATATACTCAGTCTGGCAACGCTGTAGCCTCATTTTCTATCGCAACTTCTGAATACTGGAGAGACAAACAGGGGCAAAGACAGGAAAAAACTGAATGGCATGATATCGTGGCCTGGGATCGCCTGGCTGATCAGGCACAATCTTATCTGAAAAAAGGTTCGATGGTTTATATTGAGGGCAAATTGCAGACGCGCAGTTGGGATGATCAGCAGGGTCAAAAAAAATATCGAACAGAGATTGTTGCTAATCAAGTGCGCTTCTTAGACTCTCGAGAAGGGACAGAACGGAGTGGAGGAAGCGCTAACGATGGGCCCGCTGTTTACGGTAATGAATATTCCAGTGGAAGTCCTTCGGACAACCGTCGCAATCCAGCCCCACCCAACACCTCAAATAATGAATTCAACCAAGGAAACAATGCTCCTTATGTTGAAGACGACGTACCGTTCTGAAAAAGTCAGATGTTCGCAGTAGCTGAAGAGGAACGGAATAGACAAACCCTGCAGAAGCTACAGGCAACACAGCAAAGACTGGGTTATCACAGCGATTGGTTGATTGGAGAAGGTTGCTTCCCAAGTCTCCGCCTGGGCTTAATACTTTCGACATACCGCTGGAAAGCTTCCAAAGAGGCTTTGCTTCAGTACCTAAATCTGGGTGGGAATCTGCTGATGCTGGATGCAACTACTGTCACCACGATTTCCAATCACCTTGGAGAACTGCTCAACACACAAAACGTTCATCGAGAAAATTGCTGGATCATTCTGCGTGGTAAGGACACTGCTGATAAACTAGCTCATGAGCTTGGTGTTGGCTGGTGGGATATGATTCTTGACAACGATTCAAAACCCGACAGTAAAACAAGCCGAGCACTTCCACAAAATATCACTTGGCAAACGCTGAAAAGTGGTCATATTTCAAGCTGGACTTCAGATCTGCTACTTGAATGCTTGCAAGGCTGGCCTGATACTCCGTTCGTCACAACCGCTACCTACAAACTTTTTAAGGAGAATCAGCAGAGCCTGCGCGACCATCTCCAAGCGCTGTTAATCTGTGAACTCAGAATTAATTTCCTGCAGCAACAAGTCGGTAACAACTCGCGCTTCAGTCTGACTACTCCTTTGCAGAAAGCAATGCAGACCATTCAGACTCTCGCCGAATGGAATGATTACTTAGTCCACAGTTGGTATCCTGTTTTTCAGCATCAAACTCGAAAATTACAGCAACATAACCTCCAAGTACTCGAAAAATCGAAAATATTATTCCAACATTTTGAAGATGAACTGATGGGTTTGATAGGACTTTTTGAAGAAACACTGTGTCAACGGCAAGCCCTACTTTTGGACAATTTTTTAGAAAAACAACAACAAAAATTGACTGAAGATTTGCCACCAGACTCACAGTTTATCCGCTGGCTAATGCGACAAGATCACGTTCAACGTCTCTGGCTTCCTGTGGGGCATTTGGATCAACTAACGGCAAGACTTGGATTGATGCGCCAACCTCTGCATGTTCCGCTTGCAGCACCCGTCTGATTGTGAGAATCTGCTCGTTTTGATGAAAAGTTTTAGAATCATTCTGATTTCATAGATCTGTAGATCATGGCTGACTCCCGACTATTCTACCCACAGGACATAGACAAACTTCATCAGGAATTCCTTGCAGATCCATTGCAACGAGTATCCTCCGTTGCCTACGCATCGCTGGAAGAGCTACCTCATACAACTGAGGGAACAACCTGTCTAATTGTTATTCGTAGCCGTAATCTTTTCCAGTGGCAATCCCATCTGTCTCTTTATCTTCAGTCTGGTGGAGGAATTGTTGTTTTGGAGGAAGGATCAGCCTTGGTAGCTGAACCTCCAGAACATCCTGCGATCGAATGGTATCCCCTAGCTCATTTAACACCTACGCGTTGGAATTTTCTGCTGCGCCAGTTTTTCAGCCGTCTACATGATAGAACTCGAACACATTCAAATGTAAGCAAATCGGATGAGATTCTCTCCGAGTTAAACGAACTGGGGATTGCTCTATCCAATGAAAAGGATCTGGATAAGCTATTGCGCATGATCGCTGCGAAAGCAATGAAACTTACCAACGCAGATGGGTGCAGCGTCTACCTGATCGAACAGATTCCTGACACCCCTCACGAACAGAGCAATTACCTCGCTAACAAACAAATGCGCTTCCACAGCGCACTCAACCTTTCACGAGACACATCCCAACTGCAGGAGAGAGTTCTTCCTCTCGACTCCAGCACGGTCAATGCCTATGTGGCACGCACCAGTCAGCCGATTCGGATCAGTGATGTGTACGAATTACATGATTCTAATCTGGTCTGGGGTGGTCGTGACTTCGATGAGCAGCAAAACTATAAGACTCGCTCAATGCTCGCTGTCCCAATGTGCAATGAGCGTGGTGAAGTTCTTGGTGTAATCCAACTCATCAATTGCAAGTTCGATGGAGATGCTGTTTTAGATACTGAAGAAGATGTTGACCAAATAGTTATTCCGTTCAGTGATTACCACATGCGCTTAATGGAGTCTCTGGCATCTCAGGCAACGGTTGCGGTCAGAAATGCCTCCTTACTGGAGTCTATCCAAATTCTATTCGATGGTTTCATCAATGCGAGCGTGAAGGCCATTGAATCTAGAGACCCAACGACTTCAGGACACTCCAGCCGAGTGGCCACGCTCACGGTGGCTTTAGCAGAGACAGTGAGTTCACTGTCCGAGGGACGTCTTGCTAATATCAGCTACAACCCAGATCAATTCAACACGATTCGCTATGCATCTCTCCTTCACGATTTCGGCAAAATTGGCGTACGTGAAAAAGTACTGGTCAAATCTAAGAAGCTTTATCCAGAAGAACAGCAAGCAGTGATGGATCGTTTCCGTTTGATTAGGATGGCAACCGAACTTCAATATACCCGTAAGCAACTGAATTACTTGCTAGAAGAATTTCAAGAGAACTCACTTCAACAAGTAGAGTTGGCTCAACAAGAGATGAATGAACGACTTTTGCAGGTGGACGACCAGCTAAAGTTCATCATTCGATGCAACGAACCAACTGTTCTGGACCAGGGAGGATTTGATCAGTTGCAAGTCATCGCAGCACAAACCTTCCCACATCCTTCGACCGGCTTACCCGTTTCGTATCTTTCAGTAGACGAAACCGCCTCACTTTCTGTACCAAAAGGATCCTTGAACCAACGTGATCGTGATGAAATCGAGTCACACGTCACGCATTCTTACAATTTTCTAAAAATCATTCCTTGGTCAGAGCACCTAGAAGATGTTCCAGAAATTGCCTATGCACATCACGAAAAAATGAACGGCAAAGGCTACCCACGCCAACTGTCTGGTGATGAAATCCCACTGCAATCGAAGATGATGACCATCGCTGATATTTACGATGCGCTGACGGCTTGGGATCGCCCCTACAAGAGAGCAATGCCTGCTGAAAGGGCACTAAAAATTTTGGGCTTTGAAGCCAAAGACAATCATATTGATCCTGAATTACTTGAAATATTCATCGGTGCTAGACTGTACGATCTGGTGAAAAGACCAAAAGTCCAACACTGATTATTCGAGCAACTACCTTTATTTTTGAGTTTTCGAATGCCGCACTTATCGATCCTGCTGCTTCGGCACAATGGAACAGGCATTACACACTTCCCCTTGCGTCCTGTACCACTGATTGCCGCGGTCCTGCTTGCATCAGCCTTATTCCTATCCTTAGGTGGGATGCTTATTTGGCAAAGTGTTCAGTTGCACGAACAGCAACAATGGAACGCTCAACGCCAATCACAACAGATTCACATTCATGAAAGAATGGAGATCGCAGCCAGCCAGGCTGAGCGCGTTGAGGTTTTGGAAAATAGGGTTCGGGAACTGCGTGACCAATTGGCAACTTTGGAAACGCACTCCCAAAAGAAGAGTGCCACTCAGCAAAATCTTTTGTACCACATCCGACAGATCCACTCCCTAGCTTGTCAGCAGGGATCTTATCAATGCAGAGCAGTTTTGCTGGACACCAAAGCCCTTGAAGCAGACCCTCTTAATTGGCTGAACATGATCAGCAAAGACTTTCACCATCTGACGCTTTCACAGAGAGCAGATCTAACTGTTCCAGTCAGTTCAGAATTGGTCCAAGAAGAGATTTGGGACTTGAAGCAAAGCCTGAATGCTGCAGAGCAGGAATTAGCTGAATACGCTGTATTGATGCAGGCCCGTGAACAAGAGGTGCGGCAACTTGCAGAAAAAATTCAAGAAATCACAGGTATTCGTTTGTTGGCAGAAGTTCCTGCCACTCCTGTTGACAACGAGGGAGGCAAAGGTGGTCCTTTTCTTGAGGAATCCTTACTCCCTGTAGAAGAGCGGCAATTGAGTGCAGAACCTCTGGATCCACGTGTGATTCTAGAACAAGAGTTAAGTTCCTATCATTCGACTCATAATTCCTTACAGCGTCTTTACGAACAGATTCGTGGTGATGAAATTCTCTGGCGGAGCACTCCTACAATTGCACCGGTTAAAAATGCATCAGTGAGCTCGCATTACGGTAGAAGACGCGACCCGTTCACTAATCTACCAGCTTTCCACAGCGGCATAGATTTTTCAGGACCAGCGGGGACTCCAATCTATGCTCCAGCTGACGGAATTGTCCGAAAAGCTGGACCAGCGACTGGATACGGATTGTTAGTAGAGCTCGAACACGGGCGTGGCATTTCAACAAAAAATTTCAAGCCTACTGACTATGTGACACGCTACGGCCACCTATCCCGCCTCGCAGTACAGACAAACCGATTCATTCAGCGCGGAGAACTGCTTGGCTACACTGGCAACACAGGACGCAGCACAGGCTCACATCTACACTACGAAATTCACGTGAATAAGCGACCGATTAACCCGTGGCGGAACTTATCACACTTCTCGTTTTCCCGCTAACTTTTGGATACGTCTTGGCTCTCTCTTCTCTCTGCCCTACAATTGATGACTTGCCAAAAAAATTCGAACACTCTTGTGTTTTGTGAGGGACAGTGAACCTGTCCATACCCAAACTCGAAAAAGATCAAACTAAGGTCTTGCGATTAAGCAACAAAAATGTTTTCTCAAAGTAATAATCTCATACACTAAAGTTAAGTTTTTCTGAATAGAGTAGCATGCCATCTCTATTCCCCTTCTTAATCGATAATGGAGTATCATGCGGTCCTACTTGATCTCATTGCGACTACCTATCCAGGCCATCGTGATGGGAGTTTTGATTTTCCTGATTTCTCCGCCGAATTCTTTTGCAATTTTCCCAATCTCTAATGAACCAAAAGAACAGCCAATAGCCTTCAGCCATAAGCTACATGTTGGCCAGAACGGTATTGCGTGTCAATATTGTCACCTGTATGCACGCCGATCTCACTCTTCTGGAATCCCCCCTGTGAGTACATGCGTCGGCTGCCACGGACCACATGGGCAAGAGTTGGTGCAGGCCGATCATCCAGAAGTTGATAAGATGAGGGATTTGTGGGCGCAGGAAAAATCTATCCCTTGGATCAAACTGCATGATATTCCGGATTTTGTACGCTTCCCTCACAAGCAACACATCAACGCAGATGCGAGTCGCTTTATAGACGGTGCAGGCAACGGTTGTGATTTAGATGCAGATCCACGCTCATTATCCTGTCGAGTAATGCTGTTCCGCAATGGTGGCGACCAGCGCTGCCAGTCATGTCATGGTAGTGTTCAAGAAATGGAAGTAGCTTATGTTGTAGATCAAAATTTTGGTGGAATGGGGTGGTGCATGCAGTGCCATTTGCAAGTGGAAGGGGTTATAGAGCGCAAGAGAGCTATGAGCACAATGGCAGGATGGAACAATGCCAAAGAGAACGATGCTCATAGAGAGGCCCAAGCATATCTGGTCAACAAGCGAAACTACCATACTCCCAACATGCTTGATTGCTACACCTGCCACTATTGATCTGATCTATCGGAGTTCATAAATGAGAAAAGGCCTCAGTCGACGTAATCTCTTCAAGTTCATGGCAGTAGGCGGCACAACCGCTGTAGCAGCCGGTTGCGAGCAAAAGCCAGAAAAAATTATTCCAGCCTTAGTTCCTCCAGTCGAATTCGAATACATGCCAAACACTGGCTACCAGTACATGACAACTTGCCGCGAATGTGACTCTGGCGCATGTGGAATGATGATTACTGCTCGCGAGTATCGCGCTCAGAAGGCAGAGGGCAATCCTAATCATCCACTAAATCAAGGAGCACTTTGTGCTCTCGGTCAGGCTTCTCTCCAAACTCTATACAATCCAGAGAGACATGCTCAGCCCCGTTCTGGAAGTGAAGTGATCTCATGGGAAGACGCGCAGAGCGAGTTTGTCAGTCTGTTGCAGCAATCTGAGGGTCAGATTGTTTACTTAGGTAGACCTACAGTTGGTAGCGAAGGAGTTTTTGTTGACAACTGGTTGAATGAAGTTGGCGGGGGAAAGCGAATTGCCTTCAGTCTGATCAGTCGAGCAGCGGAGCAACGTGCCTGTGAAATTGCCTTTGGAAGAAGCGATCTTCCAGACTATGCTTTTGAAAACGCTAAATTACTGGTCAATTTCGGCGCTGATTTCATCGAAACCTGGGGGCATCCTGTCCAGAATGGTCGGCGCTTTGCCGATATGCACGCCTATAGTGACGGAAAGAAAAATCGTTGTATTCACATCGGTCCTCATCAATCACTAAGCGGAGCAAGAGCTGACGAGTGGCTACCTGCAAACTCTGGTACGGAAGCAATGATTGCTCTGGCCATGGCACATGTCATTCATCAGCGGGATCCTCGCTATGACTTCTTAGATGATTACCTGTCTCCCTACTCACCTGAACTTGTTGCCAGTGATACGGGCATCTCAGTGGACAAAATCAAATCTCTCGCCGAAGAATTTCACCAGAATTCCTCCTTGGCAATAGCCGGCGGAGCCTGGAATAGCAGTGAGCAGGCAACAGCCACACAAGTCGCTGTGTTTACACTGAACGCAGTAGCCAATAATCTTGGCAAAACTCTCAGATTTTATGAGTCTGAACAAGCCAGTGAGGACACATCGCATAGCCAAATTTTACAATTACTGTCTGATCTCAACGCTGGCAAGATTAAGCTGCTAATTGTTGATGATTCAAATCCGATTCACACACTACCCAAAAGTCTTGGGTTCGATCAGGCAATGAAGAAAGCTAAGGTCGTCGCCATTTCAGCAGGAAAAAACGAGACAAATCAGCGGGCAGACCTAGTACTTCCAGCCCTCACTGCTTACGAAAGCTGGGGAGACGCCAATCCACGCCCAGGTATTTTTAGTATCCAGCAACCCGTGATGGCTCCTGTTAACATGTTTGATGCGAGAGCACGTGAAGATGTGCTAATCGCCGTGGCTAAGCAAATCAATCCGCAGGCTTTTACGGAAATAAACAACTACCGCGACTACATCTATGAACTTTGGGCTCAAGTGCATCAAAATCGTTACTTTGGTCCGTTTGAGAACTTTTGGATCGAGACTCTCGAGAATGGGGGGATTTTTGAGGCACCGCGTTGGAGCAATGCGGTCGACCTACAAAATAAGGTCGATAGTGTTGTGTTCCAAACCCCGTTACTTGGAGGAAGTGGTTTAGCACTAATTCCCGCGCCTTCAATCTTCCACCTTGATGGAAGGGGGGCAAACAAACCCTGGCTACAAGAGACGCCGCACCCAATTAGTCAAATTGTTTGGGATTCTTGGGTAGAAATTCATCCAGACACTGCAAAAAAGCTTGGGATAGCAGATCGAAGCGTTGTGGCGCTAAGCAACTCCCAAGGTAGCCTGCAGGCCACAGTTTACTTGAGCTACACGATTCATAGAGATGCCGTGGCAATACCAATAGGCCAGGGGCATACAGCCAGCGGAATTGTAGCCGATGGATTCGGTGTAAACGTGCTGGATTTAATTCCAGCAAAAACTGATGCGCATACCGGAAATCTAGCCCTGATAAGTACGAAAGTAGACGTCATTCCTACCACTATCAAATCATACACTGTCAACCTAGATGGGAACCCACGCCAGTTGGGCCGTGACATCGCTGCAGCTACTACGGTAGCTGCTCTGACTAGTGAAAAAGAAGACCACGGAGGGCATCATCGCCCAAAAGAAATTGTTGAATTCTACCCAGACCGCTCTGAAACCGCAGGATACTACAAACCCTACCGCTGGGGTATGGTAATAGATTTAGATCGCTGCAACGGCTGTAGCGCTTGTGTCGTTGCCTGCTATGCTGAAAACAATATTCCAGTCGTTGGCAAAGAGCGCGCGGCCGTAGGTCGAGAAATGTCATGGCTACGCATGGAACGCTATCTGGAGGGCTATCAGGATGAAACTGAAACCCGCTTTGCACCCATTATGTGTCAACAGTGTAGCAACGCTGGTTGTGAACCCGTCTGTCCGGTCTATGCGACCTACCATAACCCCGAAGGTCTTAACGCAATGATTTACAACCGTTGTGTTGGAACGCGCTACTGCTCAAACAACTGCATATACAAAGCTCGACGCTACAACTGGTTTGACTATGAGTTCCCTGCTCCGCTGGATCAGCAGTTAAATTCCGGAATCACCACCAGAGCTGTTGGTGTCATGGAAAAGTGCAACTTCTGCGTACATCGGCTGACAGAAGCCAAGTATGCAGCACGTGATCTGGGTCGAGATGTACAAGATGGCGAAGCAGTAACTGCCTGCCAGCAAACCTGCGCAAATAAGGCTATCACTTTTGGCAACCTTGCTGATCCCAACAGCAAAGTATCGCAACTAGCCAAAAGAAAACCTGATGTACTCGCTGACCCTGACAAAGAGAATCGTGATCGCCAGTACGAAATCTTCCCCGAAATGAACTACAAGCCCGCAGTAACCTACTTGCGCAAAGTAAATCACCAAGAAGTTGCAGGTCTCTACGGCAATGAACATGGCTCAGCTCACTGACACACAAGACCATTGACGAGAAAGGAGATACTAAATGGCCTCTACAACAATTCTAGAAACCGTAGAAGACAGTTCACGTAGTCTTCCTTTCCGCGAGGAAATCGACGAACACAGAGGGCACCCCGGTATTAGGGCAACGACTTTCAGCTACGGCCAAATCAATGATGACATGTTGGAGATGCTGGAAAAGCCACATCCCTCCTACTTTCTACTTGTACTTGGTTTTCTCTCTGCTCTGCTCCTAGGTGCAATTAGTTTGGCAATCCAAGTCGATGTTGGTATCGGCAACAGTGGGATTAGCCATCCTATCGCCTGGGGCTTCTACATCACTGATTTTGTCTTCTGGATCGGTATCGGACACGCAGGCACATTGATCTCAGCAGTATTTTATCTGACCCGTGCTCCGTGGAGAACTGCGATCTATCGAAGTGCTGAAGCAATGACTGTCTTCGCAGTACTCACAGCAGGGCTGTTTCCACTGCTCCACACTGGTCGTCCATGGTTAGCCTACTGGCTGATTCCCTATCCAAACGAGCGCTACCTTTGGGTAAACTTCAAATCTCCTTTGGCTTGGGACGTTTTTGCGGTCACGACCTATATGTCTGTTTCCATCATGTTTTTCCTATTGGGATTGGTTCCTGATATGGCTATCTTGCGTGATGAAGCCAAAAGGCGAGGTAAGATTCTTCAGGCTAAGATCTATGCCATCTTTGCGATGAGTTGGCGTGGAACAAACCACCAGTGGATCCACTTCATGCGAGGCTACTTGATTTTTGCAGGACTGGCGACACCCTTGGTTTTCTCAGTTCACTCCATCGTGTCTTGGGACTTTGCGATGGCTTCCATTCCAGGATGGCACACCACAATCTTTGCGCCCTACTTCGTTGCAGGAGCAATTTTCTCTGGACTGGCAATGGTGATGACTGTGCTCATCCCAGTAAGGGTGGTATTCAGATTGGAGGACTACATCAGCAATCACGTAATCAATAAAGTTTGTCAGGTGATTCTGTTCACCTCGATGATTGTGGGATATGCCTATGCGACTGAGTTCTTCATCGCTTGGTACAGTGGTAGTCCCTATGAACGTGCCGTCTTCTATTTCAGGCCATTTGGACACATGGCCACATGGTCACTTACAGGTGATCAACCCGTCTCTTTTCCGCTGTTAGCGTTCTACTTGATGATTTTTTGCAACGTCATTGCCCCAATTCCTCTTTGGCGCAAAAAGGTTCGTAATAATTTGGTCGCAGTTTGGATCATTTGTGGTTTGATCAACGTCGGCATGTGGTTCGAGCGATTCAACATTGTTGGTAGCTCGCTGCAGCGTGATTTTCATCCTTACAACTGGGGAGAGTACTGGCCAACTTTGGTAGAAGTCGGTATCACTATTGGAAGCTTCGGCTTCTTCTTCACACTCTTTGCTCTGTTTATGAAAGCCTTGCCACCAATGGCAATCATGGAATTGAAAGAGGCCGCTGAGCCTCCAATGAGAAAGGGACATCATGAGCACTAAATTCTCAGGAGTCTGGGGAACTTTTGAGTACCTCGACGACACTACAGAAGCCATTGAAGAATTGAGAAAAAAAGGGGTTGAACCAACCGTACTTTCGCCCTGTCCTCGACACGAGATAGACCACGCACTAGGTGAGCCTCAAAGTCCTCTACCTTTCATCTCACTGTTTTTTGGAGCAATAGGCTGTACAATTGGTTATAGCCTACCAGCCTGGACCGCTTCGGATTGGGTTCTGCCTGTGGGAGGAAAACCTGTTGTAGCAATTACACCTTTCACTGTCATCGGGTTTGAGATGACGATTCTCCATGCCGCAATTTTCACACTACTCGGGTTGACAATCTTGATCATCATCGAATCGCTGAAAAATCCGATTCCTAAGGCAGCACGAGAATATTTGCGGTTCCAGCGGGATCGCTTTGGAATTGTAGTCCGGTGTGAGGCTTCACAATGCGAAATTTACGAGGAACTATTGAAAAGGTATCAAGCTGAGGAGGTACATGTCGAGAAAGGCTAAGGCACACATAATTACTACAACCTTTGTGATGATGGCTCTAGGTGGAGTAGTCTTGGCTGTTGATAACTATCCCTATTTCGATCCGAAGGATACCGGTTATGGAATTACCAACGACGATAAACCCTGGTTTGATGGAAAAGACTATCCTTACTATCGAGATATGTACGACGGGAAAAATTTGAAGCCTATGGAAGAGGGAAGCTACGAAAAGTTTCCAAAAGATTCGGTCCCTGTCAAAGTTTCTCTGAACAAGATTCAGCGGATTTACGACCCCTTCATTCCCGCTATCGCAGGAGATGGTGCTGGAAAAGCTGGGCATCCCCGAGAATTTCATCCCCGTAACCCTACCAAGGCCACATTAGATTCGATTGCTAGGGGCGAAGTGCTCTACAATACTTACTGCGCCGCTTGTCACGGTGTAGATGGCCTGGCCCAAACAGTAGTTGTCATGAAGGGAGTCCCTGCACCGGCAATCAATGAAATGGTAAAAATCCCAACCTGGGGGCCACACCTCTACAACAAAATCAAGTACGGCAGCTTTTTCCAAGAGCCTCGCGGCTACATGCCAGCTTTCGGAGCGCAGACCTCTGTGCAAGATCGTTGGGACATGGTCAATTACATGATGAGCGACAAAGCTTTTAGTAAAGAGGTTGTGCAATGAAAGCGGTTATAGAGCATTCTCAGATCGAACTACCCAAGAGTTTGAAGACCTTACTCTGGGCCTTTGTATTGCTCGGCGCGGGCATGTTCGTGATTGGCCTAGCAACCGGCAATGAGGAAGGAATCACACGAACTTGGCAAACCTTACTGATCAACGTGATGTTTTGGGGAGGTATCGCGCAGGCTGGAGTGATCCTATCGGTTATCTGGCAGATCACTGATGCCAAGTGGGGGCGTCCTTTCAAACGCCTCGCAGAAGCCTGTGCTGCCTTCCTACCCGTTGCCTTCGCTATGTTTATTCTGGTATTTTTTGGCAGTACCGTCCTTTATGAGTGGACTCATACTCCATTCATGCACCATGGTGTAGCTGTCAAGGCTGGTTATCTAAATATCGAATTCTTCGTCATCCGCAATGTTTTCTGGCTCCTCTTGCTTTATGGAATCTCATACTGGTTCGTTGTAACGTCTATCAAGCCAGACCTAGGACTTGCCCGACGAATTATGGGCTCCCAATGGGGTGGGACTCTAGCTGACAGGCTTTTGGATGGATACGGAGATCAGGAAGATGAAGTAACGCGTCTGAACCAGCTATCATCACGTATTGCGCCAGCGTTAGCGTTGATATACGCGGTTGCGGGTTCTTTCTTAGTGTGGGATTTCGTGATGACGCTGGATCAAGAATGGTTCAGTACCCTCTTTGGGGTATTTTTCCTGATTGGGAACCTACAAGCAACGATGGGCATTTTAATCGCGATAGCCGTAACATTACGCAAACACTCCGAAGTCCTTGCAGAATACATCACAATCAACAGACTGCATGATCTGACAAAACTAGTCTTTGCATTCTCACTGCTATGGACATACATGGCCTTCTCACAATATATTGTAATTTGGTATGCAGATCTTCCGGAGGAAACACCATACTTGGTAATTCGGTCAAAAACAGAGCCTTGGTCAACTCTATTTTTTATTCTGTTCTTATGGCTCTTTGTGTCTGTTTTCCTGGGATTAATGCCTAGAACTTTGTGTCGTACCCCCAATTATATCAGGTTCATGGGAATATACGTTGCGGTTGGGCAATGGTTGGCTATTTACATGATGGTCGTTCCTTCATTACAACACTTCGGGCACTACCACATTCTGCTCGGATTCCACGAGTTACTGATCACACTAGGTTTTGGTGGAGCATTTTTTCTCTGCTACGTCGCCTTCTTGGAACAGGTGCCACTGCTACCCGTTTCAGACAAGCATCTGTGCAAATCTTGGCACGGCCACTGAGTCATCGAAAAATGGCTTTCGGGATTTACCCGGGAGCCGACCTCACTTTCCTTTCTCCCTATTTGAAATTCCGAGTAGCTGTAGCAATCCATGATCATCCCGCAGTGTCTGGGTAAATTCAAACCGTAGTAAAAAGCTTTTGGGATCCTTCACATGCTGATGTGTACTAATCACCCGACCACTTAGAGACGAATACCAATCCTTTTCAATATCTGGATCTGCATCTGGGAACTGCTGCAGGCTCAATGAACCGTGTGCACCCTTGACCACAGGGCGATAATAGCGAAATGTTGCTCGTTCCAAGTTGATCTGCTGGAGTGCAATAACCCGTGCTTCCTCACCCAGCCTTGCAACGGCTCGAGGACAACGATCTTCCATCTCGCGCCGTGCGGTTTTCCAGAGTTTCTCAAGAGCTTTATCTGGTAAGCCAAGTCGATGGCCGACCTCATAAAAGAAATTTATTTCACTGGGAAGTAGACGACCATCTACAATCATGATTCCAGCCAGTAACTTCAGCATCTCAAACGCCAATTCTCCATCCAACTGAATTGAATGGACTCGAACTTTCTTTTCTAAGCGAGCCACCGACAGCAATTTCTCTTTGAGTTCTCGGCTCTCAACCAACTCCATTGCCTTCTGCAGATAGGGCAACTCGGTATCATCTACTTTACCATCAATCGTGATGATACCGACCATTACTTCTGCCAGCCAGTTTCTCTGCTTTGAGTCCAAATCTTGGACTACGGCAAAATTCATTGCTTGCTCCAAAAACCATCTGATTTTGCACTTCCAGTTCCCCTGAATTTATTGCAAGGGGTATAATATATCGGCCAATTACATTCGATATTTCTGGCACGTGGGTGATTATTCATCTTAGACTACCAGCCTATGCTCCTCCCGAAAATTCAAGAAAATATTTGGTATCTTTGAAAGAAAATTGCACGACATACAGATTGACCAACTTGCTCTTCAGTGAACCGCACACTATCTTTCAAATGTTCCAACGCACCTTTGTTTCCATAAATTGACCTGGGACCAATTAAGATCAACATTTCATCTCATTTCCCTGTTTGTAACTCACTCATGATCCACAAGCAAACATCTCTCAGCCACATTCACTTCAGTGGAATTTGTGGTACTGCCATGGGTTCTCTCGCAGTACTACTCCAAAAACGCGGATACCATATTACTGGCTCAGACCAGAATGTTTACCCACCGATGAGTGATTTCCTAAGGGAGCATAATATTCCAGTTCGTGAAGGCTTTTCTCTAGAGCATCTGGAACCACGACCAGACTTGGTCGTGTTGGGCAATGCGCTCTCGCGAGGTAACCCAGAGGTTGAAGCGGCCCTGGCCCAAAGTATTCCTTATATTTCAATGGCAGAGTTGCTGAAAGAATTTTTCATTCGTGGTCGAACTTCTTTGGTTGTCACTGGCACACATGGCAAAACAACCACAACTTCATTGCTCGCTTGGACCTTTGCCAACGCTGGTATGAATCCAGGATTTCTGATTGGTGGAATTGCTGAAAATTTGAAGACTAGTTGTGCTGATGGCAGCGGAAACTTCTTTATCACCGAAGGAGATGAGTACGACACAGCTTTTTTTGATAAACGCTCCAAATTTTTCCACTACCTGCCTAATCAGTTGATACTAAACAACTTAGAATTTGATCATGCCGATATTTTTGCGTCCCTTGAACAAATACAGCAAAGTTTCCGTTGGCTTCTGCGTCTGGTTCCAGGCAATGGATTCATGGTTGCGAATGGTGATGATGACAACCTCAAACCTGTGCTGGAACAAATTTACAGTCCCTTGTTAACATTTGGGCTCGGACCGGACTGTAATGTCCGCATTGAGGATATTCAAATCTGTGAAACAGGTTCTAAGTTTCGCCTGGAAGGTAGTGGTCAGAAATCTCAACAAATCTGGAACTTACCGATGGTGGGTATTCACAACATTCGTAACGCCACAGCTGTCATTTTACTAGCTCAGCATAACCATCTTAGTGCCGAACAAATTCAGCAGGGCTTTTCAAGCTTTCGAGGCGTGAAGCGACGTCAGGAATTGCGAGGAACCATTAATGGCATCTGGGTTTACGATGATTTTGCTCATCACCCTACGGCAGTTGCAGAAACCATTCGGGCTCTCCGACAGAAACATCCTGGGAAACGCCTTTGTGCTGTCTTTGAACCGAGAAGCAATACCAGTGTCCTACGGATACACCAAGAACAATTGGTCTACGCCTTGGCTCAGGCAGACGAAGTGCTTTTGGCACCACTGCATCGAGCAGAGAGAATCTCTAAAGATGAACGATTAGACATCAAGGGAATAGTACACGCCCTGAACAACCAGATTCCAGCCCATGCGTTGGGAATCTCAGCTATCTTGGAGCATTTGCAGGCCACCGCTACCAGTGGTGATGTAATTCTCATCATGAGCAACGGAAAGTTTGATAATCTGCATGAGCGCTTGTTAAAAATTCTGGACTCTGAGATAGATTTAACATGAAGCCCTTGAACTGGCTGACCTTGTTCGTAGTCGGCATGCTGCCGATTGCTGGGCTAGTTTGGACTTTCCAAACCGATCCTCACTTAGCAGTTCCTGAAGACTCCAAAAACTCTTGGATTGATCCGCTGACAGCCATCATCTTTGTTTATGTCAATCCAAGTTGTGAAGCTGGTCAGAATCTCTGTCCGCCTCCTCTCTGGATGGGGAGACATGAAATCACTAATCAGCAATTCCAGAGGTTCAGGCAGTCGCATTCGAGTCGGAATTACCGGAATCAGCCTTTAGACACTCCATTGCAGCCAGTTGCTTATGTCAGTTGGGAAGAAGCTCATGCATTTGGTGAGTGGCTAACCCAGCAACACAGTGGTCGATATCGCTTTCGCTTACCAACATCAAAAGAATGGCAACAAGCTTGTGAAACTAGAGAAACTCAACCCTGGGAAACTGCTGAGCAAGCTTGCCAGTGGGCTTCAGTGAGTGATGAAGTCGCGGCTGCAAGTTTTGGTTGGAGCCACCCCACTTATCCTTGCAATGACAATTTTGCAGTAAGTGCTCCAGTTGGCTCCTTTCCTGTCAATGCCCACAACCTTTATGACTTACTGGGTAATCTTGCGGAATGGACTAGTGAAAAGGCCGAACTGCCAACTACAGCAGAGCAAGGATATGTCACCCGTGGAGGCAGCTGGTTCAGCCCTCCAGATCAGATTTCCTGTAAATTTCAGGAAGTTTTTTCTGCGCTTACTTCAGATCCTCGTATTGGCTTTCGGCTAGTTGCTGAAGGGCTTCCAACCCCAAAGCAATGAAAGGGAATCATCTACTTTTCAAGTGGTTATTCTACCCACTACTGCTCATCGGACTAGGGACACCACTAGCCGCAGAAACACTGGTACTGCAAACTCTACTTCAGTCAGCTATAACCAAAAAAGTTGCTCAACACTCCTACTGGTTGCGGCTGCTTCACTATCGTTCCACTCCTCCAACCAACAAAAGTGAGATCGTCAGTCAGGATTTTTTCCTGGATCCCAATGGTGCACAGAATCCCCAAGCTGAGTTGAACGCCACATTGCGAGCGTTTTATAAACCAGTTGGTGAGAATCCTGATCAACATGCACAGTGCCGTTTCATTGCACGTTTTCACTGGTTACAGCAACAACTTGAGTTTTCCCCAGCGCCCCCACTTGTCAAATGTCCACGCTTTCAACGCTGGGCAGGACTATCCAAACTTGATTCGCTGAGCGTAGTCTTCGTTTCGGCTTATTTGGACAATCCAGCTTCCTTTTTTGGTCATCTGTTGGTCAAGATCAATCTGAAGGAGGGACTCTTTGCACACCCTCTACTCAGTCCAACACTCAATTTTGGTGCTAGTCCAGATCCAGATGATAACGCTTTAGTTTATGCAGTGAAGGGCATCTTTGGTGGCTACAGCGGTCGCTTTTCTGACGAAAGATTCTATAATTTTCAGCATATCTACGGAGAAAATGAGTTGCGCGACCTGTGGGAATACCCACTGAAACTAACCAAAACTCAGCAGCACCGCGTACTTTTCCACACTTGGGAATTACTGCAAGATGTGCACTTTGAATACTATTTCTTCTTGGAAAACTGTGCTTATCGTATGGCAGAACTGATTGCCATGGCTTGGGAAGAGGAGATCAATCTTTATTCTTCATCTGAGTTCTGGGCCATTCCTATCGATGTTTTCTTTCGATTACAACGTCTGCAAACTCCTGGTGGGCAATCGGTGCTTGGCAAATCAATCCTTGTTCCTTCCCGACAACGCAGGCTTCAGTGGAAAACCCTAGATCTGAGTGAATCTCAACAAGATTGGGTAACCAAAATCCAGCGCCAACCAGAAAAACTAACAGCACTAGAACAATCTGGACTATCTCTGGAGGCCCAAGCCAAGGTACTTGACACGTTCACAGACTTGTTGCAGTACCAAAAAGCACGAGAAGAAATGATCTCGGAAGCTCTTCAGAATCTGCGTCAACAAGTTCTGCTGAGACGTAGCGAACTACCGATACTTGTTAAGGCACCACAACCACTCACACCCGACTCCTTGGAGGGACACCCTCCTTTGAGAACTCAGTTCGGTGGATTTCAAAAAAATGGTGCGGAACGAGGTGTAGAAGTGGGAATTCGTGCAGCCTACCATGATCTGTTGGATCCAGTTCATGGGCATCTCCCCTATGCTGAACTACAAGTTTTGGATTTAAAAGTCCGCTTTAACGAGACAGACTGGTGGGTTCATCAACTAAAATTTTTTGAGATTCAAAATCTTTCTCTCTCCCCAACACGATTAGATACGGTTTCAGGAGTTTCTTGGCGAACAAGCGGTGAGTGGCAAGAGGAAGCTCTTGATAAATCTCAACATAAAGTCATACGACTCGTTGGGGGCATCGGACAGAGTATAGCGCTACAACACGATCTCGTTGGATTTACCTTTGCCGATACAATTCTGCAATCACGCACAGGTTCAATACCAGAAACCGGCTTTCAATTACAGCCTGCTATAGGCGTACTCTGGCAAACGGGTGATCAATGGTCCATGCTAGCTCAATCCAGTTATCGTCAACCATTGTTGGGGGAAAGTGCATTAGGTCTTAGTACCGAATGGGAAGGCCGTTGGCAGGTAAATTCAAAATGGGGACTTCGTTTTACTTGGCAACAGCAAGGAACTGCACAAGAAGCCAAAGTGCTAGTTCATCATTTTTGGTGAAGCATGCATGAGTTGCTCAGTCTCACTCTGTTTCTCTTGGTGGCACTGCTCATTGGCTTACTGGCTTTGCTATTTGGAAGCAGGACAAAAAGCGACGGCATTGGGCTGCGTGGCTCTGCAGCATCATCTTATTACTAGTCTGGTTGCTAAGCGAGGTATGGATCCTTTCGCTATCCAGTGATACTAACATGACAGGGTTACTTGCCAAGCATCAACTGTATTCGACCTTGGCATCGTATCTGACCCTTTGTAGCACAGTTTTGTTGTGGTTCTCTATACAATAAATTGCTCCCATGATTAGGATTGTTATAGATACCTTTGTATTGCTCTTCTTGATTTTTGATTTCTTCACTATCTGGGGAATAGTTTGGATGAGGCACTTGCTTAGTAATCACCAAACCTTTTAATGTCTCCTAGTGGCTTTTCTTGCAGCACATAAGTCAACCTGTTAAACTTAAATTTCAATTTTTGCTCTCCTAAGATCATATGAAAAAATGATGCGGAATCACGTGCTGGAAAATATGCGCGACCATCTACTAGCTCTGACTGCAATTCAGCAGCATCTCGCGCTGGAAGAATATGAAAAAGCTACCGCTGCCGCAGAAAACCGACTTGGTATGTCTTCTTTGAGCAGTCACGGCACATCGCACATGACTCGCTTCATGCCAACAGCCATGCAGCAGATTGTTACACAGATGCATAAGGCAGCCAGCCGATTTGCGACCATTGTACAAGAGGGTGGTTTGGGGGGAAGTACCAACAAAATCGCAGAAAGCCTAGCAGGTGTCGTGCAACAGTGTGCTGCTTACCACAGTTCTTACCGAGTACATCCATGACCAAAAAATATCGATTACGGAGGTACTTCCTATACTGTCTGATTAGTCTTCTTCTTATTTCTTCAACAACTTGGGCAGCCACTTGTTACTCACCAACTCTAACAACCCAAGATCTGTCAATCTTTTCACCGACTAGTTTCGGCTGCCATTCGCAAGCTGACATTAAGATTCATGGAATTCAGTGCGTTCACGACAACCAAGAAGCCCGTCTTCTTCGTAGAAAAGTAACATTACCTGACCCAAATGCCTTCACTATTTTTTCCCCTCAGTTTGCTCTAGTCCCAACTGATTGCTCCACAACCAACACCTGTTTTACAGACTCAATCCAGACTATTCTCGGACAGATCTTTCTTCGAAATAGTATCTTCCGAATTTAAGCTGTCTCGCTACCCAAATTTTATGTGATTTGACAGAAACTTTTGGTTGTGAGTAGCGGCATGGTGGAAACCCAGTTTGATCTGAGGAGAGGGCAACTGATTTCTCTTCTTCTCGCGCTGATTGTCGGGCTATTCTTATTTGAGCCCTGGTCCCTATTATCCAAGCCAATCTGGGAACAGACTCCCAGCATTAAGAGCATTGCCGAAGGGGAACAAGTCTTCGCGACGAATTGTGCGGTATGTCACGGGGAAATGGCAGTTGGCGAAAATCCTCACCATCCGATGGGTGGTATGAAAGATCAAGGAGGTTACATAGCCCCAGCACTCAACGGTACTGGTCATGCGTGGCATCACCCTGACGCAGTCCTCTTCAAGATTATTCAGGAAGGTTCGATTGCTGAAGATTCACCAATGCGTGGCTTTGATGAAAAACTCAGTGATGCTGAAATTGTTGCTAGCATCCATTACTTCAAATCACTCTGGCCAAAAGAAATCCTGAATCGACACAAAGAAATGGTACAACACTGATCAATTCTAAGTTTCATTCCACATTCTCTTACCACGGAATTTCAATGAAAACACTGATAGGTAAACTTCTATTCTTATTGTCACTAATACTGGCTTCTGCTGCTTGGGCCTCCGACATCACGATGTACAAGCACCCACAATGCGGCTGCTGCGAAAAGTGGGCGAATATTC
>JACLAC010015448.1_pt1 | contig 27282 bp, 27 predicted proteins | sample 8027881 | NCBI WGS metagenome assembly JACLAC01 (sample SAMN15725517, study PRJNA655200) | protist metagenome | isolation source: fluorescence activated cell sorting (FACS) single amplified genomes of... | place: Spain: Blaines Bay Microbial Observatory, Mediterranean Sea | collected 2016-01-19 | reverse complement strand
TCAAAATAAATGTTGCGCGGGTGCGTGTACGCCCTTCTGAGCAATGCGTACTGCATGCGGATCCAGAAGTAGCTACCCGGGGTCTTGCAAGACTCGTCGTAGGCGATGAGCTTCTCGTCCAGGCCGCCGATTTCCCACGACCGCCAGCACTCCAGGATCTTGTTGATGTTGCTGCCGATGATCAGACTCATCATGATGAAGCCCGGCAGCAGGCACGCCAGCAGCAACAGGCAGTCGTCCATAATCAGCCACACCTCTGGGTACACTTCGCCCTCGCGCAGGTCGCCGATCGCGTGCCTCTTCAGGTTCAGCCGTTTGGCTTGTTTGCCGAAAATATCCACCTGCGCCTCTTCGAAGATGCCGAAGTGTTCCACGAAGCTCATCAGCATGAAGATGACGCCGACGACGCACGTCTGCTTCACCAGGCCGTCGTAGAGGAAGATGTACTCGTGGCGCTTGTTCTGGATCGCGCGCCGCCACCAATTCGTGAACGTCTGCCCCATGACGCACAGGAAGGCGATCACGCTGATGCAGATGGATCTGACCACCTGGCGCAAGGTGACGTGCTCGATGATCTTCTCGCGCTGTCTTAAATTTGGACATAAATACGACGCGTCCTTGTACAGAATGCAGTAGGTGGTCAGCGTCGCCGTCGCGTTGCTCACCGGCGCCTGCCCCATCCCGTCGGGACCGGTCTGCGTGTCATCGCCCTTCATAAGTGCACCGACGCCAGCGCTGCCGGACTTCTCGGCGGTCGGCGCGCCAGTGGCGGTGGCCGTGTTTTCAACCGGGTCTTCGCGGTGCGCTTGGCCTTGGCCTTGGCCTTGCTTAAACGAGTACGGGTCGACGAAGTGAGGCGCCTCATGCAAACCGCTATTGTACTGCGCGTTTAGTTGCGCCTGGCGGTACCCATCGACGCCATCCTGGGACTCGGCAGACCCGGAGCTGGCGGTACCCGTCGACTCCATGAAGGACGAAGCTGCGGCACCCTCTCCCTCTCCTTCCGTCGTGGTAGACTCGGTGTCGGACTCAGCAGAGGTGGCCTCGGCCTCGCCGGTTGATTGCTCCTCCTGCTGATCTTGACCTGCGACGCTATCGGTTTCAGCTGTTTCCGAGTCTACTTCCAGGGCACTCGAGCTTGAACCGTCGTCGTCTAGTTTGCTCGAACCGATGGCGATGGTGCCGTCAATCGCATCCGGAGCGCCCATAGCTGCGCCTCCATCACCAGAGCCCGACTGATCATCGCCTGAGTAGGTGTTGCCAGATGACGCACCGACACCATCTGAGTCACTTCCAGTTGCAGCGCCTACCCCAGCGGATGAGCCCGAGCCGTCATTCGCTTCTATGTACGGATCAGTCACACTTTCGTCGGTGGGGTTGTCCATGGCGCCCTGTAGACCATCACCAGCTCCGTCGCCAGAGCCTACATCTGCGTCGAAATCAACGTCTTTTCCGACTCCGATGGCTTCCTGAGCCGGCTTGCCAGGAGCAACGCTGCTAGAATCAGCGCCGGATTCGGCGTCGGTGATCACTTGCTCGGACGCGCCGGTTTCAAGGTTGGCGGACACGGCGTAATCGGAATCAGCGGCGGCGGATTCGCGGTCAGCTTCAGGCGCGTCGGTGGCGAGCTGGACGTCGTCTGGCGTGGTCGGAAACAAAAATGGTTTTGATTGGATGTTTGAATTGGCGCAGTTCGGCAATCTGTTCAACAGAGAACTAGTATAAAATAAAGGATCTTTATATAAGCAGCTGTACGACTAAAGTCCGGTTTAGAGGCAGGGGCCTTTGAAGCACCTTATCTGTGACATGAACAGAGACAAACAAATTTAAATACTTTATCTTACCGCCCTTCGTCAAATCGTCGCCCTTCTTCTCGATGACGACGCTGTCCTCGTGGCCGATGTCCGCCTCGTACCGCTCTTCGTTACGCATCAAGTTCATGTCGCTCGTACCGCTCTTCGTGATCGTGTCACCTGATGGAAAACATCGTTTACGATTATTTGTAAATTCAGTTTCAGTAGCTGGCGCTCGCGCTGTAGGAAGCAAAAAGCGTTTTAGATGAGATCAAATAATCGGGATTCCAAATATTATAAATATCCAATATTGCAATTTATTTGTTTCACTTTCAAATACTTAATAACTATATATGAAGTTTACTGCAAACTCCTCTTTATCGTTTAAGCCAGGAGTGTCAGAAGGAAGGGTGGGTTGACCGCGTCTATAATTATTCGCTCTTGTAATTCATATACAAGTAAAAGTATAGCAGGAGATTCAACACCGGAATCAATCTGGCTATATGCGCGAGTGTAGTGTCGCACAAATCAATACATAGCTAAGCATAAGTAAGCAGTCACTCGAAGTGCCCACATCGGCCGCCACCGAGACCACAAGGCACGCCACCAGCGCCCTTGTAAGCAACATCTTGGTATTTCCGTCAGTAAGTACGTACGCTCTACTCCCAAGACTTCGGTCCTACTCCCAGGACTCTGCGATGACGCGTTAATGTGAATGTGTTGTGATCGTAGTCCTTGTAGTTTACTATCGTGATATAATAGTGCCGTCCCATTATAAATATAATTATGTAGAGAAAAAGATACTTATGTAAAAGATAGTAGATACGATACAGTTACAGATATTAATGTTGCCTAGATGACTCTATCTCTAGCTGAAACCGATAGCATCCCATAAACATCGCATATACAACAAGTATAGAGCACCGCAAATAGAGGTTCAAGTGACCAAAAGGTGAAAGAGTGAGTCTATCATTCTGTCATTCGATATCGATGAGATTTCTTCATCACCAGTCGTAGTTTTCGACTTAAAGTTCAAGAACGTGGTCGATTCCTCAACTTCAATCTTTTCCTCACATCCGAAATCAACCCGTTTACCCCCGTCCCGGCTCGATCATCCCGCTGCTCTTGTCGTACCGCATGTACTTCTTCGGCTGTCCCTTGATGAACTTTTTCAGCGTCGTGTAGCCACAGATCATAGGCGTAAACCCTTTCACAGGCGGAGTTGCCGTTTCCAGCACCTTTGGCAATTCTTCTAACAGGAATGGTCCCTGCTTGTCGAGGCACTTGACGATGGCGCCGCGCACGAGCTTCTCGCGCTTGTACTGCTTCTCCGCTTCTTCCGGCGAAATGTCTTTGAAGGCGGCGTCTTCCTCAGCGTCGTCCTCGTCGTCGGAACTGTCCTCCTCTTCATCCTCTTCATCGTCGTCCTCGTCCTAGCGTATAATGTATAAAAATAAAGGGGGCTTTTTAATTTCATGATACTAGAGTGGTCATTGTGTAAATAAAATTTACATTGCTCAGCCTCCGAGCATTCAAACAGAGAATCTAAACTGCAGACAAATCGTGTCCGGTGAGGCGGTAGGATTCAATGAGTTGAGGCTACTACACTAGTACTAACACAAATACAACAATATCACATATCGTACTCACCTCTTCTTCCTCCTCTTTCTTCTTCGCAGCCGCCATCTTCTGCTCCAACTTGCCCTTGTGTTCGGGGTTTGCAGCCAACTTCGCGTCCTGTTGCTGCGTGAATACAAGCAACCTCGTAATCAGTTCGTCCTTTTTGCCGCCTTTCGGCAGCCCTCGCTCCTGACAGCACTCCATGAGCTCTTTGTTACTCAGACCGTCCCAGCCTCGGTTGGGCCATATCCACTTGGGTAGAGCGTCCGCAGCTTCATCCTCCTCGGACTTCTTGACCTCCTTGCCGGCGCCGCCTTCGCCTGTTGATTTTGGTATTGGAAAGTACGATCTAGTCGACGAGATATGTTTGTTGTTTGAATGGTGGAATGAAAAGTAGAACTTAGTAGACCACGAGAAGACACACTCACACTACGTACAGTTAAACTTAAAAGATAAATATATAATAATGATATATTAAGTAAGCAAAATAGTTAAATGCGAGCAGTAGCCGTAGCGCTCACCATTGTCCTCAAGGAACTTAGCCATCTCCTCCTCGTGCCGGGCCAGTGTTTCGTCCAGTGTCTTCTGCACACCGTCTTTCATAGCGCCTTTTGCTTTCTTCAGCTTTTTCTCAAGCTCGTTTTTCTCCGCCTTCTGCTTGTTCAGCAGCTTACTCTTTTCCGCGTTTTTGTCGGACATTTTGATTTTTGATGTGATTATGGTTAAATACTTACTTTATTTGAAGAAATTAAGCTTGCAAATCTTTATTTTTAGCTTTTATGGTTAATCTTAATATATGTCGAAAATGAACTGTTAGCACTACGGTGCGGTCTCGTTATTTTCTAGTTAATATGTGCTATGCCTGAGATGATATTAATGTGGAGTATGGCTACTTTGAGCTACACAAACTACACTACTGTACATTACACCGATAGCAAAAATAAAATGAAAAACCGAGAAAAAAATAAAAATAAAATCCTAAAACGCCCGATGTAGCTTGCAGCTAAAGCCACGGCTAAAACACGAACATGTACTCAACGAAGCTCAAGCTTAAAGTTAAAACACGAACGTATACTCAATGAGAGTAATTCTCAATATTATCGTCATCAACTGCAAGACTTCTGCGTAAAGAAAACTAACAATGAAATCATTGCATCTGTTCGCTGTCTTCGTGATTCCGCGACCGTCGACCGCCTGACGGGGGATGCTGGACAATATATGAATATGTTCTTGACGATGTCAATATATTTCGACGACTAAAAAATTGTTGACTGTTGTAGTTCCATATACTGTAGCTTAGTATTCTAATTTGTGAATCGCGTGCGTGCGCGGGTGACGACATTTAGTACTTGCTAGCACTACGAGCTACTTCGATTGGCCGACTAGCACCACCACTTCATACTCTTTGGCGCTGTGTTCCTCTTGCACTATCGTCCTCAGGGGGCAATCGTATTCGCATTGATCGCAGTAAACTAGCACACATCGATCGATGCACATAGTTTCTATTTCCGCTATCATGTGCAGCACAGTAGCTATGCTATGCTATTTAGTAGAACGACCTCCCTCGCCGCTACTATATTATCGTAACTTGCTGAATCTGAATGCTGTTGCTGCCCGGCTCGACCTAAACCTAAGCCTTAGCGACCGACCAACTCTACCTGAGCAGCACAGTGTCATCCTCTGAGTGTGACTAAATACTTACGTTTATTACATTGTGATGGTGATCTCAAAATCGCTGCAGTGTGAAACCAAGTCTCATACGACAACTGTTCATACTTGACTGGCGACTGAACATCCTGCTACTAATTCAAAATAGTAGGTTTCAAGAATCGTGTAGCAAAGATGAGAGGAGTGTACGTACCTATCAATCTACAACTGGTATTGTTCAACCTTCCTCTTCATATTTAGTTATAGTATATAAAACTAACTCTTGTGATTATATTCAATCAGAGTACTTATGTTTGCCTTCTAGTACACGCGCATATCTTTAGAAGGCGAACTTTGCAGCTATTATCCAGGCCCAGGCACATCACATTACTCTTAGTGCGATTAACGTGAATAACGCGGCGCCATCTCGAGCACAGTTGAGAGACTCCGACACCGACGCGAACTACCTAAGCATGTCCGTCAGCGGCTTGCCAAAGTGAAAGTGCTGACTAAAAAGCCAAAGCTAATTATTTATTACACGTACTTCTACTGAACTGCAAGTGCAACTGCGCAACAACAACAGCAACACTTACATTACCACATCTACTAGTTCAACTGGCCATACCTATACCTTCTGTGCAGAGGCAGCAATGCCCATTGGTATGACCACGACTTTCGCTCCTAATAAATTTTTGTGAACGTGAGTGTAGTTATATATGTGTATCTGTATCTATGAGTATGACTGGAGCTGGTATCGTAATAGTATTTATACGTATAGGTATTTTTTTTTTCATAAGCATTCAGTTTGTCTTAGGAGACACCTACCATTGTAGGCTCTGCCTCTTCAGTCTGTCTACATCGGATTCTTCTCAGGTTTCGGTTCATGAGCGCATACGCCCCGGATTCATAACTCAAAGAGATATACACCCACTCTGTAGTTTTTTGAAAAGCATTCAGTTTATCTTTGAGTCTGTCTGAATCGTTTGTGAGGGTGAGAGGTTGAGATTTAGACCTCAGATAGACGTACTGTTTTCGAGTACTCGACCTCGGGTTGTACAGCACAACAGCAACAGGCCACCCGTGGACTGAAAGTCTAGATCAGTATGAGTTGATGGTGTTGTATAGCAGTTGTGACGATTTTAAGATTTAGTAATTTCGACCTCTTTGCGATTTTAGTACTCGAACACATTAATATAGTGGAGCAGTGAAAGGTGATACTGATAGTGAGACTCAAAAAAATTAAAATATCTATTTGATACTGGTACAGTTACACTGTACAACTACAAGCTAAACATCTATATTAACTGCACTACCAATTCTCAACATTTTGATTTCTGGTCTTAGAATTAGTTCATATCATATGCTCTGTGCTCAAATAATCTGCTTAATCTTACATCCGAAAACCAGCAGAAACAGCTCATCCATCTTTGCCAGGTACAGGCGCGACAGCAGGCCGGATAAGCCAACCGCGCGCACATTTAGCAATTGGCGATTGCATCAATTTTAGTAGGCGTTCGGGAACAAACTCTATAGGATTCATCATTGTATTATTGGCTGCACCGTACCTGGTTTTGGCGTTCTGAATCAATCTGCTAGTCCAGTCAGAACCTGATTTTGAGGCCAAGCCCAAGTCGGATTTGAGAGGCGCCAACTCAGGCTGGTAGCGAACACGCTTGATTCTATAGACGGCCGCCTTTTCTACGACGACGATGTGCACGCCATGCCCACGGTGTACGGTTGACTGAGAGAGTGGTAGTCTGAGCAGTGGCTTATTTACATGTCTACGTGTTGACGTCCTAATCAAGTGATGATTATTTTTGGGCTTTGACTGTTTCGTAAGCGATTGAGAGCCACTGGCTGAAACAAACATTGTCGCAGCCAGCTCTCCATTAGAATCAGAAGAGCTATATTCCATTTCTTGAATTTTAGCCTTCTTCACTTTCTCTTGCGCTGTTTGTAGTGCTAGAGATGCCTCCACCCGATCTAGCTCCGCAGTAGTTACCCGCAGCGCCAGCCAGCCGTCTTGTTCATCTCAGTCGTACTTACCCTGGTTCTGGTCGTGATCCTTGGTGTCATCTTGCTTTTCCTGGACTGGCACTTGGTCCTCCGATTCGGCGATTTTGCCAGTAGCGCCCAACAGAACGCCAGTCAATTCTCCATCGTTCAGAGTGATCACGTCGCCCGATCTGGGAAGGTCTTGCATCACCGCATCGCTCGTATTTTCTTTTTCAGTCTTCGGCTTTTCACTATCACTTTCATGATGATGGACTCGCTGGAAAAACGCGGCATAAGGCAGGTGTTTAACCAGCTCAGGCGGGTAGTAGAAATTGACGAACTTCTTCTAAACTGTATCGTTCTGCTCGTCGACGTCGGAACGAGCACTACCGAATAAGCTGCACACGAGTCGCTCATAGTGTTGGTGTACGACTGACAGTTGCAACGAAGCCTTCAGTCGGTTTTGATTTTGCGCATTCGATAAGCTCAAGCTCAGTCTCGATGTTCCATCTTTCCGAAGATGATCACGAATGTATACGTTAACATTCGCGTCATGATCTGCACTCACAGACAGAATAGGAAACAGTGCCCATTTGAAGGTGTCTGAGAGCTCCTTGGATTCTTTAGGCTTTTCGTCTTTGACATTGACTTTATGCAGCTTTTCGTCCAGATCAATGAGGTATTTCTTGCCCAGGCGAGGGTCCACTTCTACTTCAGCCTCACCACTATTTCAACCTCTATAATTACGACCTTTCACTGGTACACCGGCTTCCCGCACGTCCGTGACGCGAAATACAATCGATGTGACATGACCCGTTGGCAGATGTATGATGGTCTCCTCGACGTAACCTTTGCAATTGTGCCATTCGTGTGTAGTGTCGTAACCTGAACGAGAGGAACTAGAGTCAATTTTGTTGTGCTTCAGCTGAATCAGATCACCCTGCTGCGGACGCCTTTCTTTGTGCACACGCTTATGCAGCAGGCGCATTTCCTCTTCTTCGTCGCGATAGACAGGAGTCAATCCCCAGGATTCCGTTTCAATAGTAGTAGTGAGCACAGCTTTGAGTTCGACCAATCCCGTCTGTACATTTGTTGTCGGTTCCAGTATCTGCACGCGAAAGGTAAATTCTTCATGAGCTGGGTTAAGCAGCTCGGCACTTACGTTGGCACCGTCAGACGCCAGCTGCATACGGTGCTGTTCGCTCTATTTTGCCACAACCGCCAGGTGTACTGGATGTGTGTCTGCAAGATCCATCGTCTCGTCGAGGAGCGCTTCCAACGGCGTATCTCACGGCTCAGACTGTCATGCGCTACGCTGCATCGATTCTTGGTACTCAATCCGTTCAGAATCGGAGACGTCAGACCCAGGAGTAGGATAAGCAGAACTGCTCTCGCCTTGTTTCATCTCTCTTTTCATTCCACCGACGCGTACCGGGGTTTTCTTCACGTACCGTCGTTCCACCACACCAACGATGCGCGCCAGAGATCCATTGATCGAGTACCTGGCCACATGGTCGGCAAAGAACGCCGGCTACTCGTCTTGGTCGAAACTACTCGCTGTCCCTCCGCAGTCGTCGGCGGCGCGCATTTTCGTAGGCGTATGTCCTGCACAGGAAGAACCTCCGGCGTTGCTGGCCGGCGGGCTTACGTCCACACTGGAACTAGGTGGAGTTATAATGTCATCTATCTCAAGGGTCGACGATGTCGAGGCTGTGTATTGCTACGTGTGATCTCCTTCGCGGTCGCGCTGCGCATCATGGTGTAGCCTCAGAGCGTTCCAAAACTGCGCGTCCTCATCCTTAGGCTCCGCATTTTGCTTGTCGACCAGCCGCACTAAGTACTGGCTAGGTCACTTGTAAGGTCGAGGTTCAGAAGATTCAGAACCAGCATTTGTTCGAGTTTGAGTTTCCGTCTAAGTCCAGTCGGGAATGAGATTCCGAGGTAGCACATCACCCGTCGGGCGGAAAAACACTGGTTTGCCTCGATTTTCGGCCTTGTTCACGTCAGACGGCACCCACGTAATCCGTGGAGAAATGAGTTTTTCTCTAGTAGCATCAGCAAGCTCGGGCTAGATATTGTTCACGGCCGCCACCGGTTCGAACGCCACTCGATTCTTTACCAAAGGACCTTGTCGCTCTCGCTCCAAACCCAAAGGATTTCGCCAAAGGCGAATTACACCTCGATTCTTGGCCAAACAATCAACAGCTGCCATTGTCGCTGGCGTCAAGGACACGGCTGCATCTGAAGGATCAACCTCTTGTTCTTCCTCATCGAAGCGACCGTCTTGTTGGGCAACTCGTTCCTTCTGCTCCTGTAACTGCGATTGCGATACTTACGCCTCCATATAATGCGATAACTTATGCTTCCGGCCTTTATCTGTTCCTAGAGCTAACACTGCTGCTACCTCTGCTGGTACTGCTACTTCGGTGTCGTAAAGGTTTTGGACGAGCTCCTCGTCCGAAGGCTTTCACTGCTGCGGATGAAACTGCGATGCACGAGCCTCTGGATGCGATATAAGCGCTTCATCTGATGTGTGGCCTTCGGTGGAGACACCGTCCGTGGTAGTTACGGCCAGTTCTGACTGCATCGCTGGCGGCGGAGTCAATGCACCAGGACGTGAACTCAGAGTCAGAGAACTCTTGGACGTGATATTATCATCATCTTCTCCCTCAATACGAAGGCCAGGTGAACGAGGTCGACTACTTGGAGTTGAAGTTGAACCTATGGTACTCGTTCGACGATCTCGCACTCGCTCTCGCGGACGACGAAGATCATTTCCCACAGAAGGCAATCCCTGCTTTATCCGCCACTCATTTTTCCTATCGTTTTCTTGGTCAGTATCATAGTCAGTCTCAAGAGTCATATAGGATTCATAATCAGAGTCAGAATCAGCATCAGAATAGGGCTCGCTGTCATAGTCACCACCACCGCGTCCGGGTCGCGTACTGAGACGACAACGAGCTCGCAAATTCACTGCCGACACGGACAGGCCCGCAAGTAGTAGCTGCAAAGCCAGTGCAAATGCTATAGCATAAGCGGGCAGTGAATTAGCCTTCGTTAGTGGAAGGGCCATGTTGTTGATGGTCATCTAATTCGTTTGTCCTTTACCTTTACACATAGATACGTATTATTTTAAGTATTAGTATGAATGAGATGTTATTTTTGATAAATAGCTGCGGTGTAGATGTAGTAAACCACTCGGCGTACCAGGTGAGACAGAACAGTAGTTTTAGTTTTTATATTTTTCAACAATATTTATTCTTGTAGTACTTTTTTAGGTGTCGCTGAAGTCGGGCTGAGCTCGCGGAAGCTTTCAACCACCACAATAATCAATATGGATGGTGCACTCTTCTACAACTGCGTATGCGTTGGCTTATTCCGACTGGTGAACACGCGATATAATTCTTTACCTGCTCGTTACTCGAACTATTTACTCGAATGCGCTACTAGGACCAACGTATAAACTCAACGTCTATCTCTATTTCACTAATTAGTACTACGATGTACAGCACATATTATAGAGCGTAAATAAGCTCCCAAAATTTTTTTAATAAATATGCTTCAAATTGTCGTGATACGAACAATAAATTTTCGTGATACGAACAATATAGAAGGGTGAATCTGAATACTGTATAGTGCTTTTATATGGTACTCAATAATATTATATAGTTCTACTTCTGGTACTAGTGCAAAATACTTCTGGCTAATTTTACGCGTAAACGTCAAGCTCAAGAATTCCACTTCCGCAAAGGGAAGGAAGGTGAACGGTGATATTGATTGATACTTCTGAAGATCTGGTAAGCAATTAGAGATAATAGTGAAGGTGACTACTCGACTCCTACTCGATCCTTCTCAGAATGTGAACGATTCGAATATTTCTCGATGGTGACGGCTATTTACTGTACTTGCACTACACAGCCTCGCCCTTGATGGCTCATGCTAACTGCTGCGTACAAAGATCTTCTTCGTTTAGCTAATAGTAATAGCTCAGCTCTACCACTGCTCTCAAATAGTCTCGACCATAAAAATAGGGAGAACTTGAAGCGGAGTGAGGTGAAGTGAACTGGTACTCAACGTCAACTCTGTGAATGAAAACTCTACTCTATAACTAAGAATAAAAACTCAAACACTCTATTATACTACTCTACTCTGGTACTCTGCGCAGGGTTGTGAAGTGTTGAAGTGTTGGTCAAGAGCGGGAACAAGGCTATGTTCGCAATAACAATAAGAGAAGCAGCAAGAAAAAGGAGTATACTTAGTCAGAGTCAAGAATTGAATTAGAATAGGTCGTAGCAGGTCATGGTAATGCAAGAGTTGTAAGATTAGAAAACAACAATAAACGCTATTAAAGGGCGCACTGTTAAGAAGAAAGCTCACTGTAGGAGTAAGACAGAAGAAGTCGTAATGAGCAAAGCTACACACCAACTCAATAATTAAAGTATGCGGTAAAATTACGTTTACGATGCATGTAGTGTCGAGATAAACAAAGGCCAAAGCTTGATTAAATAGTAAGTGCAACATAAAAACTAAAGCGTCAGTGAGTGGAGATTCTATCAATCAGTTTTAGTCGTTCACGTAGTCGTAAAAACCGAAGTTCACAAGATCAAATGGTTAAACTTTAAGTCTCTTTTTTGAACAATTGATGATCTGCTTGACACATCGACATCATCACTTGTTTCCACTACACTATTGATTCTACTTGTGCCTATAATTACTTACTCCATCTCTTGCGCCGCCGCGTGCCCAAACGCTTTTTCCCACTGACGCTTGAGTTGGACAAACTCTTGATCTACTTTTTTCGTCTTCCGCGCGTCCAAACCCTTACCTATCGACCCCATTGTTCCAGTCTTACGATTATCCCGCTCTCTCAGGCTAGAGTCTGTCGCTGCGCCGGCGCCGCCGCCTCCGCCACTCGCTATTGACTTAGTGTTTGTTGCAGACGCTTGAGCTTGAGCTTGACGCTGACGAATAGTGGCGGCTTTCCCTATAGTCCGTTGCGCCGTTATACCAACACCTCCTGCACTAACATGCGTATCCGTCGTCGAAACTCCTCCACTCGCACCACGAGCGCCATCCACCACCTGCTGCGTTATGCCATCGCCTTTGTATACGTTCGACGCTGCGTTCGACATCGACGCAGACGCCGTGGCACCTCCACCTACTCCTCCGTGCAGGTTCATCGAGTGGATCGCCTCCGCCACGCCCATCTTGCTGTCTCACCCTCACGGGTAGCGCCAGCCGAAGCCTTCCTCGAACAACAACAACCGACCGTCGTGATCGGTCGCTACGATACTCTCCGGCGTGGCGCGGTAGCCACACGGCGCAAAAATGGCGCAGAAGTCCTCGAGAGTGAGCTCGATCTCTTCGGAGGAAATGACGGCTGACTTGGTTACGGTGATAGGAGCGTTTCCGACGGAAGATGCAGTCTTGGTGACCGTGTTTTCTTCGCCATCAAAGGCTCACCCATTATTCCCATTAGCATGAGTGGCGTCGACTTCACCTGCACCCGTTGCACCTGAAGATGTAACTGCATTCACACCGCTGTTGCTGAAGCCGATCCAGCTCAGTGCCTGCTCTTTGTCCAGCAAGTTGCTACTAAATCAGTTCCGCGACAGAAACCGTACCTGAGTCGTCTCAGTCGAAGTACCGGAAGTTCTCGATCAGTCCGTTCAACTCTTCCTCCGGCAACAAATCGGGCGTGCTACTACCGCTACAGGCTGTTCTGGTGCTCGTCGATCCAGCTCTTCATCTGGTTGATGTGCGTGAAGCTCGCACTCAGATACAGTAGCTTGAGCATGTCACTAAAGCACGAAACTGCTCTTCTTGGACAGGAGTCAGTTGAACACGCGCTCGACAACTTTGGGGTCTGGTCTCTTTTCCGATGACGCGAACATATTTATGTTTTTCTTCTCGCGTGTCGTCCCTGTCCGACCGCGGCCGCCGTGCGTGCCGTCGGCGCCACTACCAAACCCTCCCTACACGAATCCGCGGAACTCTTCTATCCCAACGCGACTGCTCCTGTCGTTGTCCATGCTACTGAACTTCTGCCATGCACTGATCACCTCTTCCTTGGGGCCGATCGCCTCCAGGTAAAAGTGCTCCCGAAACACGTAGTCGACGCCGAAGAAGAGCAGCCGTGCGGCACGGCAGCTTTCCACTTCTTCCTTGGAGAAGGCATGTCCATGTTGTGTGGACCCGTGCAGGCCGCCGACGCCGATGCCGTGGCCGTATGGATCGGACTGAGAGTGAGAATCCTTGCCTCACTGTCACGCGCGGTCTATTGCCAGCTCGTCGAGCACTTGAGTCCAATTTGGCTTGGCGTTATTCTGCTTCTTATCCTGCTTCCCGGCCTACACGGACTTCGTATTTCCCATTGGCGCCTCCGACTTCGTTTTGCCCACCGAAGCTTGTGACTTCGTCTTGCCGACCTGCATTTGAGAAGGAGAACCTGACTTGTTTATGCCGAAACCTGCACATCAGCCAACACCCGATGCATTCTATCATTCTAAAAGTGACTCCGCTGCTTGTGCCTCGCGTTCCTTCCGTTCGCGCTCTTCCTCACACTCAGTATACTCCTCTGCATAGCTTTTCGCATCAAGCCCCTCGCCTCACAGCACCCGCGACCCAATATTGTAGGCGTGCTCACGAAACTTGTTCTTCCTCTTTTTCAACTCCTCGAGCTGCCGTCACTTTACGACATGATGCTACTCAGTGGCAAAGAAGGCCGACACAGCATCAGTCGGAATGATAGACATCTCCCGGTAAGCTGCAGCGCCTGCGCCAGCTGCGCCAGGTTGAAGTTGATCGACACACGAACCGTCGCCTAGTCAGTCTTACTCTCAATCCAGCGTGAGTGTGAGCCTATCTTATTGATATTGCTGCAGTTGCTCCTCCTTCTGAAACTCGCGACTCATCGCATAGTATGATCAAGTCTGCGGAACGATATTAGCGCTGCTACGCCTATTTGACGATTCTTTCATTCAGCCGCCGCTTACTAGCTCGTCCAGAAAGTCTTCCTGCGTTTACCTGCGGGACGGCTGTATGCTACCCCTTCCAGCACCATCACCAAACAAGTTGAATCATATGTCGTTACTTGCACGCCTGGAGGAAGCTGATACACGACGCCCGCCACCACTGGCACTGCTGCGACGAGCAGTCGACGTTCTCATTCCGTTGCCACCTGCTTGTGCTTCGTCACGGTCTACATCTGTAGAAGCATTAGCAGCACTACCGCCCACGCTCACGTTCAACTGCTTACGAAGATTGTAGTTTCACTTTTCAGCTAAGGCTTTCTTCGCCGCGCGGTGTTGCATCTGCGATCGTTAGCTGGTGCTTTATTCGCGCGCAACTACACCCACTCCCACATCGGACGAGCCAACACTCGAGCGCCCAGGACCGAAGAAGCCGCTGCCATCCGGATCCGCGTGTTGATACTGTGCAACAAGCCGAGATAAGTCAGTGCCAGCCGCTGCCATCCTCGTGTTGCGCCGGCCGTTAGCATGGTCAACAGACGTTTGCGTCGCATGTCGCGCACTGCGCCGACCGCTCGGAGTTGGACTCGGATTTGCCGACTCGCTGTTACATTTGTTCGGAGGAACTGTCATACTTTCGCGCTTGCTACGCCGACCGTGCACTCCAGTTGACAGCGACTCACGACTACGCGGTGCCTGTGTAGATGTTGAGGTCGGTAGTTCTTTTAAGTTTGAACATCATCTACCACCGCCCAAGGCACCTTCGTTATCCGTTTCCGACATAGATGTGTCACTTCGCAGACTGCCGCTATTGCTACGTCGCTTATTGCTGCGGAAGACCAACTTCTTTTTCGAACTGGCGCCTGTCGGACTTGGAGCTTCGCTCCCAGTACCAGCATTTTGTTTCAATGTGGACTTTCTTCTTCATGCTGCTGGAATAGTCGCATTTACCTGCGCCCGGTCTTGACCGTGAACGTGAAGATGGGTATGCTGATCGGTGTCTTCTGCTATCGATTCCATCATGGTTGTGAGTTTTTTGCGAGATGCTGATGACGGAGACGAACTCGACTTGGCACCAAGAAGACCAGGGCCGACAAGCATTTGACTCTATCGGCGTTGCCGCTCAGCGAATACCTCACTCACCGTACCTGGCATGGGTACGGCAACACTGAACCGCTTCGATCAGTTCAGATTGCGCTCAGTGTGCGTACGAATTGACTCTTCTTCACGCCGTGCTCAACTGCTGCTGCGTGTCTATTCCACACCTGCCAGTGTTGAAACAGTACCGCGGGTTCCAGGGCTGTGGCTGCGACCACGATCTCGCTCCCCAGACATTGCTCTGTTCATCATGCTGAGTGCAGTCACCCTGCTACCAGTGGCACTCCCGCTTGTTGGCTTATCGACGTCTATTCCAACAGCTCCTGCGCCTGGAGCGGAAAAGTTGTTCGCTCATAGCCATTCTGTCTCGAACAATTCGTAGAAGTTGGTGAATCTCATGATCTTATGCTCGTCACAATCCCGAGAACCGAGACCGGTGCGCCGTCCATCGAATCCGTTCCTCATCCCGCTGCGCTATCGTGTATTCAATGCGCGCTGCTCAGCTTCTTCTTGTCGAGCGAGTTCACTACTTTCTACGTTACAACTCCGCGCGCATCGTCAATGCAGACGTTATCGGATTGTTGCTGCCATACGTCGTCTGTCGCACCGTGAAAGTGGCGTGCGTCTGCCCTCCGTTCGTAGAGGAGACCGTCACGACAGGCACAGGGGTAACTTGTACTTCTTCCTGCTGTTCTGCCACAGCGAGTCCAAGTTGAACGGATTCGCGCTGCTTCTGCGTTCACAGAGCCTGCGTCTCCATGAGCAGCGTGCGCGGCGACGGAGGTGGCAGCACCATCTCAGCAACCTTCATCTTACCGCTACGCGGACTTGGAATGCCGAGCGTATGCGGCGCACTCTACAATGCGTTTATGTTCACACTGTTCGGAGTAAGGGCGCCGCTGTCGCTTCAGCCGTCGCCGCTGCGCTACGTTGCCACGCTTTGCGATGGACTCTGCGTGACGCTCAATGTCAGCGCACCACCTTATTTCGACTTCGACTTCGGATCCGGCTTTTTCGTCACACTTTTAGCACCGGCTTCTGCCTCTGCTTACGCCTCCGCTTTGGCAGCGTCTCATTTCTAACACCCCATACTCATTCACATTGCGTAAACCGTACCACGCCCTTTACCTCGCGTCACACCTCACCCTGAGCCAGTCTTTGGCGCCGACAGCAGCAGACGCTAGGTGGAAGCCGGCGGCGTCGGAGTCGGCAGTAGCTTGTTTCCAATGCCGTTCCCTGCAGAAGCAGGAAATTTTTTCAAAGCACCATCGAACTTACTCACCGACAGTTGCATCGTGACGTCTTCCTCTTCCACCGTCTCGCGCCCTCCACCTAAGCGTGCTTTCTTGCCGATCGTTATGGACCGCCCGACGGACAAGGACAAGGAGTCCAAACCGCTACCGGTGTGCTGTCTAGCCTTTCAGTTTTACGTTTATCATCATCGGCATCATCATCACTTCGATCGTGCTTCTCACGACTTTCTCTCCTTTTCCGCTTGCTCTAACTCGAGCTCGCGTTCCCGCTCCTCTTCGTCTTTCTGCGCGTTGTTCTTGCGGTAGATGCGTTCGCTTTCCCGCACAAGTGCGTCCAGGCTTTTCAGTCAGTCCAGCTGTGTGAGCCGCGTTTCCTTCCTGCGACCAACCGCTTTGGTTTTCCGCTAGAGGAACGAACCGTCGTCACCGCGCGCACCATTTCACCCACATGTCTTACCACTGCCACTACCCAATCCGGCGTACAAGTCGTCTCCAAGCGCGACAGGCGTTATCGCGTCGAGCGCCTGGAGGTCCCACTTGCGTCGCGACGTGCGCTCGGCCTTGTAGGTGCCGACGATGAGAGGGCGCATTATTCGTATGTCGATCGGAGTTGATGTCGATTTGAGACTTCTTTGTACTCACTTAATCTACAAGAAGCAAGAGGGTGGAAAAGGAAAGAAGCTTATAACATAACAACGTAAAAATGGGGACAATATGGGAGAGACTGATACTCGAAGCTGAGGTTTAGCACGAAAAATTTTTGATCGATTGCAGAAAACGTTACACATGATAAGTATAGAAAGGCCGGATCGAACTTATGATTGTAAACTCTCTAGGTCGTCTCTCTGGTGTAACGACGCAAACATCTGGACGGAAAAGACACTTGTGCACTTGCAACTAAACCAAAACCGATGCATTATAATCAAGCATTCTGATACAGAACATCACATGAAAATCTACATGAACATCACGGGAACAAAAAAGGTAAGCTTCAAGCAGTCCTTGTCTGTTAGATTTCGCAGACTCTTCTTCTTCGCAGGTCACCCACTCCCTTGGAGTGACATCGTGTTCGTGAGTCGTTCCAGATTGTACTAGTGTGATGTATTGTAATACGTGACAAAATTGAGACTTCTAGTAAACGCATTTATTTTTATTCTCCTCGCTCGTGGCATGGTAATGATGTAGCTGTAGAGCTGTGTTCACTTGAACATTGACAACCTTCTGTTTGTAAATAGATCATGTTTTCATGACGTTGAAGATTACCCCCTGTTTCCATATGATCCAATTCCTACGAACGTTGTTCAGATTCACTTCACCTCCTTCGAGATGTTTACTAAGCCTATCCTAATAAATTTTACACGGGTGTCTATTTCTGCTTTTAGACATTGAGATTGATTAAGCTTTTTGTGATGTTGATGAAGCGATCTTATTTATTTTCGAGTTTTAGATGTTGATGAGTCGGGGCCGGATCTTACGGTCTATCTCTAAGTCAACCTATTGTTGGACTTGCACTTGTGTCTTTAGCTGTACTTAATAGAACCCGAAGTCCAGTCTCGCCGACGTTTTCATTTTCATGGAAATGCCCTTTCTGTGTGGATCTCATCAACTATTTTACCCACCCGATCGCGATCCGAACACGAAATGAGTCAATGGTCTACTTAAAATGAGAAGTTGCAATCGTCCAACACTCCTTTCATTGAAAAGTAAGTAAAGTAGTCTTCCAGTGATGAAGATCATGGATAAGTACGTAGAAGTATGTACGTCGGAGTAAGGACATCGCGGTTGTCTAGTGTATTTTTAAGCAAGCGAACTCAAACCTATTTTTGCTTCCTACGTCTAACGTAGATGTGTTAAATTATCCTTATTGATGTACTTAGCTCATGAATAGAAACAGTATAATCTGTTTACGCGTACTTTAGCGTGTGGAGACGTGAATGTCAAAAAGTCAAATGCTGCAGGCTAGGCAGTTCTGCGGACACAATTGTGCTTGCACAAGACAAGGACAAGCTAGTCACAGTCCTATACCAACCCACTTCTCTTTCTCTGTGAAATCGTACGTACGTACACTAGAATTGTTTGTCTCGTATGTACTGTCGAATAGAGGTAAGTCTATAGTCTAAGTCTTAACGTTTGTACTAAAGTATACTGTAAGTGTATGTACATTATAAACTTCAACTAATCTGTCTGTTGTCGTTGTGTCGCCCATCTCCGCGACTGATGACTACAATGAAAAAGATATAGACAACCTACTTCGTTGATCTCATATCCTGTTTTCAATCATCTCCAAAACTTAGTGTACCTTACCTATACTCAATAAAAAATTATTATCAAACCGAGTATACTACTTAGCTACCGCGTGTACCACAGATTGCTTACTCACGCTTACCACAGCGAGCTCACCGGCACTCTCTTCTTCTCGTTGGCGTTCTCGTCGCAGTCGAAGTCGTCCACCCCCGCCGTGTCGCAGTCGTAGCCGTGGTACACGTACTCGCCGTCTTCGAACCAGAAATCTGTTTACACCACGATAAAGTCCTCCCCGTCCTTCGCCTCCTCGAACAGGTCGTCCACGTGGACAAACTCCTCCCAGTCGGCGTCATCATCAATAACAATATCGTCAACGTGGGATGGGGACGAGGTCGTACGGCCCGCGGGCGTCGTCGCGTCGCCTTCGTCGAACGCGTGCATCTTCGTCGTATCGCCACTCGTCGGCGTGTCGCAGATGGCCAGCGGCGAGCTGCGGATCGCCTTCAACAGCGCAAAGCGCGCGTTGTCACCGAACGCGGACGTACACGGCATGGGGCCAACGAACGGCGTCTTGTCGAGCGGCATGGGGCCGATGAAGGGCTGGTGCTCCGCTCCGGTGCTCGCGCAGCTGGTGCTGGGCGTGAGCGGCAGCGCCGCCGCGTGGCAGCCACGGTCGAAGATGAACGCGTAGTCCAGGAAGTTGCACCTCAGAGCCCTTTTTTCCGCCTGTGCCTTGGCGTACTCGGTCAGCGTCATCTTCTCCTTGCCCTTGCCTTTCTTCGCTTCGGCGGCCGTCGCGCTGTTGCGCCGCTCCGGCTCCTGCACCTGCATGCCGTGGCCGTGGCCTTCCTTCTTCAGCGCGTTCGACAGGCGCGCGGTCATGCTGCCGTGGTTGTTCCTGTTGCGCATCATGTCTTCCGCGTCGGACTCGTTCAACGACTTCTTCGCCTTCTTGGACTGCTGCTGGCGGTCCAGCGCGTTCAGGTGCATCTCCATCTCCGGAAACCACTCTACGGGCTTCGTCTGCGCCTCCGCCTGCTCCAGCTTGCTCGCCGCGAGCGCCGCCGCCAGGTTCGAGCACGCAAACTGCTCCAGCGCCTCGCGCTGCTCCGCCAGCGAGAAGCTCTCCTCCGTCCGCCCGATCTTCAGCTTCACCACCTTCAGTTCCGGACTTGCGGAGCGCGCACGCTTCAGCGCCAAATTGGAGTCCTCGTACTCAGCCACCTGCCGCCTGCTGTCCACGCCGAAGTGCGCGCCCTTGCGGTTCGAGCCGCACCCCGCGTCGGCCACCCACGCGTCGCCCGACGCGTTCGACAGACTTGCCGCCTGCTGCTTGCTCACCTTCTTCCCGCTGCGGTTTCCCGCCTGGCGCACGAAAAGGTCGTCGTCGCTCGAGAAACTCCACGCCGCGTTCTTGCGCGCCGGCGAGCCAGCGCTGCCAAAATGAATGTCACTTGCGCCCTGCGCAGCGGACACGCGCGCACGCCTCTCCCGCGACACGTCGCCCGCGCTCGCGAAGAACTCTGCCTTGCGCAACAGCTTCTCGTTCTTGCGCTGCTGCTTCTTCGTCTTCTCGCGGCCCCGGCGCTCGTGGTGGCGCGCACCGAGACTCTTTTGCAGCGTGAAGTCGACGTCACCCCAGTAGTCGTCGCCGCCACCCTTCTTGTTGCGCATGCCGTTGCCGTTCTTCTGCTTGCTGTTGGCGCCCATTTTGAAGAATAACTTCTAGTCTACACCTCGAACTCGTAGTCGTACTGGTACTTGGTCTATTTTGTTTTTGTTTTTTCTGACCCTGAAAAGGAAAATCTCTATCTATTTACCGTTTGAACCTGGTATTTAAACCGCAGGTCTAAATCCGGTGGTTCTTGTAGTTGTAGTTGTAGTGATGTAGCAGCTCGACGATAACCTAGAAAAGGTCGTCAGGTAGTCGAATTGCTATTGATGTAGTCGTCGTACTTAAAAAGTTGATAAGGTTGCTATAGACCCAGATGTCGAAATCTGTACACTGGCAATGCCTTGTGATTTTTGATAAGAACCCCAGCGGGATTTCAGACTGAGTCTTTTATGGGTGTTTGTGTTTTTCTATGCGTTTGTGATATAAGAAGTCTTGTAGTGCTGTACAGTTGCAGATGTTTGTAGAAGATGTACGGTCGACACTATCGAGGACAGACAACTTAGTCCATCAACTCTGATCGGTCTCTTACTATCTGTATCTTCTATCACAGTACTTAACTGAGCTATGTGCTTGCGTGCCCTACCTATATGTACAATTGTCCCCTGAGACGAGCTGACGCTGCTATTTATGAATAAACCCAAAGATTCGCCCAAGTCGTTCGCTTGCCTACTCTAATATCGACTACCCTAGTGCTCCCGAGGGGTGCTGCTATCCTTACACTGATGAACGAGTGGGGTCGTGAAAATTCCAAAAAACTCTCCAAAAAAAGCTGTGCCTACAAAAGCTAGCTCTATCCAGACTCGCTTTTCGCGTGACTATTTCTTATTTCTCTCGGCGGAGTCCCTCTATTCACTTGAACAGCAGCTACTGCTGACTTTCCTCCCCTAATTATTAGTCTAATCGACGATCTACTCTTACACGCGAACGTGTGTTGTCCTGAGAATCTTTCAATCTGACTAGACGTCTACTGTTGTTAGCGAAAAGGTGGATTCAACGAGATTCCAAATAATCAACTCTCGGTCCCGACTGTGCTGGCTCTGTTGGTTCAAAGTTTTTTTTTTAAAAGTTGAGAAACAAACTCGAACTATTGATCGTGATGTACACACTGACTGTGACTACACAGACGGAACAAATTTTCAATGGAACTGGTGAAGCGACAGACTGTGACTACACAAAAAGACAAACGTAAATGAAGAAGAAGAACTGACTTGCATTTCAAAAAATACTTTTTAGTTACTTCATCTTCTTCTTCTTCATCAAACAATAATATCATGGGCTTTCATTGCAAGTGTGCTACACCTACAACATCTCGAGTGTTCAAGTTCATTTTATCGCCCTCGTCAGCATGCATCTCGTAAGCCGCGACCTCATCTTTCTTTGGACACGACTAGCCAATATCTATGTCAATGTCTATGTCAACCCGTCAGCCTTATCCTCAGCTCCGCCCACCAACCGTAGCGTGCTTGTGCGAGTCTAGCACGTGTGGAAACCGCTTCTGCAGTTCACTCTCAGCGTTCTTCGCGCTAAATCCCTTCGCGCCCAGGTCCGCGGAGCCCGCCCCGCTCGACGATGACAGCTGCATGATGCTCGCGTTCTGCGCATAGATGTCACTATCAGTCCATCGATCGGCCGGGCATCACGTCGTATCACTCCCGCAGCCCGTAGCCCCGCTCGAAGTAGTTCCGCCAGATGTACTCGGGCGACTCACTAGAACAGCTTGTGGTTGGCGCACTCCCACTTGTACAGCCGTTCACAAGCAATCTACAGCGTCACGCCCCACAGACAGCAGGACATCTGCCAGCTCAAGGGCGGCAGGTCCACGCGGCCACCGCCGAGGAACTCCGGGAGAGCGAAGCGCCAGCGGCGAGCGGCGTCCTCGTCCGGATTGCGGCTGTCGAACTGCGCGTAAGAGGAGCTACCGCTAGCTCTGCTACTTGTGCTGCTGCTGCTGCTCGATGACGACGTAGAAGCTCCATCCAGCTGCGCATCCGCCGCCGCCTTCGCTCACTCTTCACGTGCTAAGCGCGCGTCTTCTGCACGTTCCCTCGACGTCTACCCAACGCGCACAAAGGGGGTCATCCGCATCTGCGGCAGGTCACGCGGCTGCTATCGCGCTGGCTCTTCTCAAGGTCTATGTCAGGGTACGTGCATTCGATCTGAGAGCGTGGGAATATTTCTGCGTGCGCGGCGAGCCGCCATGACCGACGCAGCGGTCTGCCTCTGCAGCGGCTGCTCAGCGTTTCGCTATATTCGTGAAAGTGAATAGATGAGCATCTTTAACTATTGGTATTTCTATTTCTTCTTGTACTTGTTCTTCCCTTTTTTTTTATTTCATATTTCTTTGTGAACATATACAATGCCCACAACTAGCAATTACTTCTTTCTATGTTGTGAGTATAAGTTCTACACCTACAACTACATCTGCATTGGATGGCTATCTTGTTGTACTTTTCACATCGTCTACGTCCTCCCGGTCCCACTATGTATACCACTACAACTGCAGTTATAAGTACTTATTATAACACTGCACACGACGAACGTTATACTATTACCATTTACGGTCTCCAACTCCATCACAAGTAGTGACACTGACATCAACATCTTCAACAATTATCAATATCAACTACTATACTTTGTCTATGATTCCTACGCTTTGTCATTACTGGAAGAAGAAGTTACCCCCAAGCCGTTCCTTTTCGTATATGCTCAACGCGCGCTCGAATGCGCTTGTCCGCATCGCTCCCACCTCCAACTGGCGGCCCTTGAACTCAAACCTTCCCGTACCAGCACGTTTCACTTGCCGAACCAGCTCTAGCAGCTCACTCCCATTATCAACATAGAGGAAGTCCTCACCCTCCGCGAAAAAGTTCTCCACCAGGTTCCACGGATCCCGCAGCACTGCCATCAAGCAGCCCTGCGTCGCCGCCTCAAAGAGCCTGGACTTGACTTGCGGGAGGTAGGCGTAGCTCTTCTGTTCTCGCTCTGCGTCGGTCATGCGGTACAGCCGGTTGTGGAAGTCGCGGAAGGTGCGCGTGTTCGCGTGGAACTGGCCAACGGTCTCTTTCACTTCACCCGTGCTCCCCTCAAGCTGCACGTTCATGCGCACCCAGTCGCTGATGTACTCCAGCTGGTGGTCTTCAACCACCACCATGTTGTGCACAAGGCACACCTTACTATCTCCGTCACAACGCCAACTTACTATCCCAAATCAAAGGTGGTTTCGAAGCGCACGTTCACCTTGCTTTTCACCTCATACTGCTCACTACTCATTCGCGAAGTGGCGGTTGTAGAAGGCTTGGTCGCTTCCCGCGAACACCAGGCTGACCGCCTCTTTGCCTCCTGACAGTCCGGCTCTGCCTGCTCCGGCCCCGGAGTTCCATTCGGTGAACCATCCTTCGTCCTGGAACCTTCCCAGGTGATTGCCAGTGTACAGCAGGTCGATTCCTGACCTGTCTGAGTGGACGATGCCGGCCATGGCAGCGGCGTTGCCGGGCGTGTCGTGGATGTTGACGCCCTTATCCGGCAGAAGGTTGAACTTGAACTTCTTCAGCTCCACGTACCCCACGTTCGGAAACGGGACGGTGTGTATGTTCGTCGTCAAGTTCCTTTCTAAGCCCCACAGCTTTTCCATAGGGTAGGGCGATGGCGCACGACCGTACTGCCACAGACTCACGCCGTCCCGCGTCTGTCCAGCGACGAAGTCGTCGTTAAAGAACGGACAGAGCACCGAGATGTCGGTCGGCTTCACCAATGTTTACCTGCGGTGCGAGCCTAACAGCGAGATGTCGGACGCGATTCGGTCGTTCTCAAACTGCACTCTAGCCGGCACCTCGAGGTCCAGGAGCGAGCGGTTTCCAGGGAAGACTCAAAGCGCGACATCACTACCACTGCCACCACCACTGCCACTGCGTGCATTTAGCAACCCGCGCACCATGGCTGACATTGACTCTTGCATACCCAGGTCGTCTCGCTTCTCTCCACCGCCGGCACCGCTACTACCAGCACCTTCAACACTTTCTTCACTCTCATCTTCCTCACTGCTCTCCGCTCAGAACAGGTCCGCTCAACTCACGCCAGGCGTCGTCACGTTCACCAGTCTCAGGTAGTCCTGCACAAGGCTGTTCACCTTCACGGTTTCCTAGAGCTTGCCATCCAGCGCACTGTAGAAGTTACTAGTTCGCCTGCTGCTTGATCTGGAAGAGCTGCATGCTCCAGGTGGTGTTCATCTCCTGGCGTAGGTCACTATCACACGTCGTACTCGCCGCCACTACGCATGTTGATGCGTTGCACCACGGGCGAGTGGACGAAGGTGAAGCCTCGTCGGCCGGAGCTGTACGCTTCCACGTACGCGAGCGGGTCGAACGGGTCATCCTCGGGATTGGCTTCCGCACCAGTAGCTGCAACTGAATGTGCACCCGTCTGCGTCAGGGTCTGGGTCTGCTCGCTCCTCTACATCAGCTCTATCAGCGGCCGATCGTGCTGCCGCGCATGGTCGAACAGTCAGTTGCTCAGCAGCTGCCGCAGTTCACGGACGCAGTTGTCCCACGCATTCTTGCCATACACGATCATGTGTCCCGGTTTCTCCGCCGGGCAGGTGACGTCCAGACTGCGGATCGGATCGTATGGGTAGTTGTCGTGGAACCAAGTGCAAATGAGCGAGAACTGCGATGATTCTGGCATTTCCTTGCCACCGAGTCCTCACAGTCACCGAATGTCATCGTCCTTTTCAATCGTGTCCTTAACTCGCGAAAAAAGCACGTGCACCTCGCGCTGCATCGCCCTCGCTGCGAACGAACTGTCGATTGTACCTCAGGCTGTACCGCCCTGCTTCTGAACTCGTGTCCACAGTCAGCCGCTCGTGACTGAGTTACTATATCTGCGCGACCAGTCCTCGCTTGATCAAATCGAGCTACTTAAGTTGCGCATCGAAGTGATCTTTCCAGCGCGACCGCAAGTTCTGCAGTTCGAGCAGCTCGTTCAACGCAGCAGAGCTGGCAGAACCCTGTGCGGCAGCTGCGTAGTCGTATTCAGGCTCTTCTCCGAACTCAAACTCCGACGCATACCCGGACCCACGACCTCAGTCTCAGCCTCGCCCATACTTGCACCACTGGAGCGTCGGCCGCAGGTACTTCCACTCGACCTGCACGTGACCGCAGTTGTCCACTCAGTACAAGTCCTCCAAGTACTTACGGCTCTTCTGGCAGCCGCCAAACTGCAGCGCGACACTACTAGGTGAGGCCTTTCTACCGTTCCTGGTCCGCGACCCGCTGCAGGATGTTGGAAAACGCTGGGTCATCATCTTCCTCGTCGTCGTCGCTCCCGTTTCCCAGCGGCATATCAGGTTCGTTGCTCACCGCCTCTTGCATGAGCGTCCCTGCAGGCGGTCGAACCTCCCACATCAGGCATTCTCCAGGCTCCAGCAGCAGGTCCACACCGACTGTGAATACACCTGCGTCGAACTTTTCACTACTAAGGTGGAGCTGACCGTACTATACCGCCAGTTGGCGAGAACACGTGGAACTTCACCTCAATGCTGTTCTGTAGGTTGGGATTGCCGGTGAGCACGTCAGGCAGCACGACGAACTTGACGAGCTTGGCGAGGACCGCGTGCAGGATGTTGAAGTTGCACGTGCCCGCGTGGAAGGCGAAGAACGACTTCGTGTCGCCGAGGTACACGGGGAGGGGCATCTCGATTCTTGAACTTGATGTGTCTCTGTTATAAATATAATATTGTAGTTATCGATATTATTACGTAGACAGCAGCTGCAGCAGCACTGCACTAGTACGTTGAATTATATTATTCGCTCTCGCTCTTGATAGCAACCAGAGGTAGGACAATGAAGTTTTCAGCAGAATCGCTGGACGGATACGATAAGCTGATGAATATAAATACTTATATAATATTGATATAACGTATGACTATGAGGGAGAGGGAAGCAATCGCAAACAACGGTTTCGTCGGTCACGACACGAAGAGACAAAAAAAAAATTTGCAGTTTAGTGATGTTGAAGGCGCTGTCGTTCAGCGGATTTTACTACAGCGTAGTGCCACATTCCAGTGCCAGCTTCAGAGCGACCGTCTGGAAAGAGTACAGGAATTCGCGACTCCTGATCGAATTCGCCTTCGAAATTACAAGGATACACGTAATTAATAAATTTAGACCTTCACCGCTCAATAGACAATATTGCTGCACGAAACTAACAGAAACAGAAATATCTCAAAGTGTGTTCCTGTTCTATTTATTTTAGTTAGAAGCAATATCGGATACCAAATTCCAAGCCCCGAACTTTAAGAAATGCGATGAATACTTAAAATTAGCAGGACGGTACATATGCTCACATACTATACACATTGATTCATCAACTTCAACGAATAAAACAAATCACATAAAATTGATTTTGACGTCTATATCACGTTCATATGTCCTCCATTTGGAGCCTCGCTATCACGCATTCGCATTCGCATGCATTGCACTCAAGCATAAGTTGATTACGCTTTCCCACTCACATCGTAGCTGTTCGGATCCTGATCCGCCGTGTACGCCGGTCTAGCCACTACTGGAGACTCGCTCCCTTCTCGAACGACTGGCATACCTTGCGCGACGCCGCTTCCGTCAGGCGGCTCGCTCACGTCGCCCTCCCTCGCACTCGCGGGCACGCTGTGGATCTGGTACTGTTCTGCAGGCCCTTGGTGTGCAGGCCCTTGCGCTCGTGGGTGCTGCTTTGCGTTTGCTGCACCTGCGCCGCCCCGTCTGGACTGCCCATGCACATGTCCCTGCTACACGATCATCTCGCCCGTATTCACGTTCTGCGCCACGCCAGGCGCCAGCGGCTGGATCGGTGCGCCGACCACGCGATTGGCACTGCTGCTTCGGTCGTTAGGGTCGTCCTGACCCATTTCGTACATGATGACGTCAGGCGGCGAGCTTCGCGTCCCTCGTCCATTACCATTTCATCATGTGCCAGTCGCGCCTTTAGCGTTGAAG
>JACLAC010009809.1_pt1 | contig 27295 bp, 14 predicted proteins | sample 8027881 | NCBI WGS metagenome assembly JACLAC01 (sample SAMN15725517, study PRJNA655200) | protist metagenome | isolation source: fluorescence activated cell sorting (FACS) single amplified genomes of... | place: Spain: Blaines Bay Microbial Observatory, Mediterranean Sea | collected 2016-01-19 | reverse complement strand
GGTGCCTGAAAGTCGCGTGATTTTCGTGCTGTACATGCTCGTTCGTCATTATTTGAGATCGTGCGTCCTCGACCAGCATTTTCGCGACGCTACAATGCCCACCCCATTTTTGATTCAACATCACCTCGTTGTCCTGTAGCCAGAATACGAGTAGCGATTACAGCAGATCGAAAGATGCCCTTTCATGGAGATTGTAAAGTACGGACATCCATCTCTGAGATGGAAAGCCAAAGAACTCACCGAACTCACGCCGGATTTCAAGGCGACGGTGAGGGCCATGTTTGACCTGATGTACGATGATCGCGGAATCGGTCTGGCAGCAACGCAGGTGGGACTTCCGTACCGCTTCTTCGTCGTCAACACAACGGCCGATCCGGAGGAGACTGAGGAAGAACTCGTCTTCATCAACCCGGAAATCATTCGGAAGAAAGGCAACGTCGAAGGTGAGGAAGGCTGTCTGAGTCTGCCAGAACTTTACGGTGAAGTTGCCAGAGCCGAAGAGATCGTCCTTGAAGCGTACGACATCGATGGGCAGGGTTTCGAAATGGAATGTTCGGAAATCCTTGCGCGAGTCATTCAACACGAGAATGATCATCTTGACGGCGTGTTGTTTATTGATCGCATGACTCCGGACAATGTCGCGGAACTGCAGGCAAATCTTGATGACCTGGAAACTCAATTTCGCCAGGCTCAAGCTGCGGGCACACTTGCCTCTGATGAAGGATTGAAAAAGGGTCTTTCGGAAATGGAGAAGACATTCGAGTTTCCGATTAAAGCGACGATGAGTGCTGGCAGCGAACCTGCCGACAGCGATGATGAATAATGGTCGTGGCGACCCGATTCATTGCGATTAGTTTGGGCCAACTAAGGATCGCGAGGACAGCTTTTGAACGAACCCTCGCCAGCGCGATCAAACGCCGATAGCGTCGACGTTGACGTCGCTACCCACATCTTACTCGCCTCTGAACGGTCGGTCGCTGAGGACCAGTCGGCGACGATGAGTTCGTTCGGGCGACTTCCGGCGGCAACGGTTGTGCTTGGGCTGGCAACGGGAGTTCTGATCGATCGGTACGGAAACTTGTCGCCCAGCCTCCTGGTGATTGGTTTTTCCATAGCGTGTTTCGTTTGGAGTTTCACGCAGTGGAAGCGGCGTTTTCGTGAAGCTGCGGTGGTCGTGGTTGTGATCTCGGCGTTCACCGGCGCAATTTATCATCACTACGTCTGGCATGGCCTGCCGTCGGAAGACATTGCCCCACTTTTGTCGCAAGAGCCTGTTCTGATTCGGTGCGAAGGGGTTGTTGCCTCCGCACCAGTCGTGCTGCCGCCTCGTGAGAATCCATTCAATGTCGATCTGCCACCCGAATCATCAACTCGATTTAAACTCGATGTCGAAACTCTGAATGTGGCGACTGGCCAGCGGAAAGTTACCGGCCAGTTGCAGTTAGTTGTTGATGGAAATGCGGAAGGGATCACCGCAGGAGACCGTGTCGACGTTCAGGGGTGGAGTCAGGCAAATCGCCCGCTGATGAATCCCGGCGGTTTCAACGTGTCAGACTACGCGCGAAGTAAAGGTTTAAGAGGCCTCGTTCGAGTCAGAGATGCCGAACTGGTCAAGGTCGTTGCAGCCAGTTCGTCAGCCTTTGAAAGGGCGCGTAGCACACTTCGACGACGCGCTGACGCAGTTCTGGAATCCGCTGTTTCAGATGATGTGCGGCCTGTTGCCGATGCAATGCTTCTTGGCGACCGTTCCATGCTGCCGCTTGAGATGCGTACGGCATTTGTCGAAAGTGGGACGGTTCATCTGCTGGCAATTTCCGGTCTGCACATCGGAATTCTGATGTTGTTTCTACTGACACTTGGACGGGCGATTCGCCTATCAAATCGGTATTCGATTCTACTCGCTGTTGCGGTTCTATTTATCTACCTGCAGATTGCTGATTGTCGTCCGCCGATGATTCGCGCGTTTGTCATCATTGTCATCTGGAGTGTCGGTCGGCTGGTTCGTCGTCCCGCGTTCTCCGCCAACAGTCTTGCTTTAGCGGCAATTGTAATTCTTGGGATGAATCCGACGAGCCTGTTCGATGTTGGTTCTCAACTCTCATTTCTTGCTGTCGCCGTCATCTTCTGGCTGACATCGCCAGGTCGGCTATCGAGTGACGAGCCGGATGTGGCGGTGAAGCCGGACCCGGGTGAAGCAGAATCGGAAACTTCTGTACCGACTTCCGCTGCATTACAACGACCATGGATTAGATCGCTCAAGGGCCTGGGGAAAACTATCGGGGCACTCTGGCTGGTTTCAGGGAGCATCTGGCTGATCTCGGCGCCACTTGTCATGTCTGTTTTCAACGTTGTTTCCCCAGCCGGCCTGGTCATTAACGTTTTGCTTATTCCCGTCGTCAGTGTCGGTTTATGCTTCGGTTTTGCATCGATCCTGATTGGGATGATCTCGCAGACAATCGCGTGGCCATTCGCATTTGCTTTCGGTTGGTTTCTAAAAGGGCTCGTCGCGTTCGTTGAGTTTGCAGCTTCGATTGATCTTGGGCATGCCTACGTCCCGGCACCGCCGGTTTGGTGGCTGATGATTTTTTATCTGGTCGTTGCGACGGCGATGCTGGCGACGACGTTGCAGCAACGGCCGGGTCGAGCCTGGTGTGGCGTCGGCATCTGGATTATTTTCGGACTAACGCTGTTGCCATCGAATCGTGAAGAGGCGTCCCTGCGGTGCACTTACCTTTCGGTTGGACATGGGCTATCCGTGATCGTTGAAACTCCTGCCGGGAAAACTCTGGTGTACGATGTCGGAAGTCGTGGCGGGGGCGAGTTCTCGGCGAGAGTTCTCAAGGATGCTCTGTGGTCTCGTGGCATTTCCAAAGTTGACGTATTGATCGTCTCGCATTCCGACATTGATCACTACAACGGTGCGATTGATCTGCTGAAATCTGTTCCGGTTGGACACGTGCTTTGTTCGAGACATTTTCCGGACGTGCGGCAGCCTTTGACTCTACAGATGTTTAAACAGACCACAGAGTTGGACGTCGAATCGACGATTGTTGCGCAGGGCGACCGCATCCATCTGGATGATTCGGTCGCGATCAGAGTGCTCCAACCGGTCGCCAGCGCTTCGTACGAATCTGACAATGCTTCCAGTATCGTTCTGGAAATCGAGTATCGAGACCATCGAATTCTGCTGACCGGCGATCTAGATGAAGATGGCTTGGAAGAGCTCTTGCAGCAGCCACCGAGAGATGTCGACTTACTGCTTGCACCGCATCATGGCGAGCCTGGTGCCAACCCATCTGCACTCGCTGAATGGGCGAACCCTGATTGGGTTATTGCCAGTGCCCCGACGCCGGCGTATCGGGATGACCTGGTCGCAAATTACGGCCCGAGTGTACGCGTGCTGATGACATCGGAATCAGGAGCCGTCACTGTGATCGTAAACGGCGACGGAACTCTGCAAGTCGAGCCGTTCTTGAGTCAGGACGACTGAATACCTGAGCGTCAGGGCTGCCGACGGAACGCATTTTGAAAAGTGCTGGAGCCTACAGTTCAGATTCGACCCAGACGGGAAGTGTGATGGAGAAAATCTCGTCGATTTCATCGGGACTGCCGTCGACAAAATCACCGGCGTCAGCACCGGTTCCGCTTCCACCAGCAAGAATATCAAAGCCACTTTGGCCTTTGACGATATCGTCACCTGACATACCGATGACGAGATCGTTTCCAGATCCACCGTACATGCTGTCGTTGCCCGAACCGCCAAACATTGCGTCGTTCCCGGCTCCGCCGTTCACGATGTCATTCCCGGCTCCGCCGTCGAGCCCATCGTTGCCTGCGTGTCCAAACAGTTGATCGTTGTCGTTGCCCCCAACGAGCGTGTCGTTGCCTTGTCCACCGTCCAGCGTGTCCGCTCCGTCCTGCCCAAGCAGGCTATCGTCGCCAGTTCCACCGTTGAGCAGATCGTCGCCTGATTCACCGGTCAACGTGTCCTGGCCATCGCCTCCGTTCAGAACGTCTGAACCGTTACCGCCGAGCAGGTTGTCATCGCCGCCTCCACCGTTGAGCAGATCGTTACCCGATTCGCCCGAGAGTGTGTCCTGTCCGTCGTCTCCGTTAAGTGAGTCGTTACCCGCACCACCATCAAGTTGATCATTGCCAGCTCCGCCAAAGAGTTCGTCTCTAGAACCACCCTGCCCTCGCAACCGGTCGTTGCCATTGCCACCGTCCAGGTAGTCTCTGCCGGCCGAACCAAGGAGCGTGTCATTTCCGTCATTTCCAAACAGTCGATCTCTTCCCGCGTAGCCAATCAGGATGTCATTGCCCGATCCTGAAACAAGCGTGTCAGCTCCGGCAAGCCCCCGCAGAATGGTGTTGCCTGAAAATCCGGACGCGTCGAATAAATTGCCCGAGAATCCGCCAGCCAACTCAACTGTTTCCAGGTTTGCCAGCTGATCCGTTCCGATACCGATCAGGAAAGCGTCCGTTAACGTGAAGTCGACATCACCTGATTCTTTGAAACTGTCAGAGCCGTCTCCGCCGTCGATGGTGTCGTTACCCTGCCCACCCTGGACAACGTCATCGCCTGACTGTCCTCGGATGTCGTCGTGGCCGGCTTCGCCTTCGAGAGTGTCGTCGCCGCCTCCGCCGAGCACGAAATCATCATGATCGCCGCCGAACACTTCGTCGTCATCCGCACCGCCATTAACGGTATCGTTCCCCAGGCCACCGACGAGACTGTCATTGTCACTGTTGCCAAAGAGCTGGTCATCGTTGTCGGATCCGGTGATCGTGTCGTTGCCGGCTCCGGCGTTGACCGTAACGGAACCCGTGAACAGACTCGCATCAATCGTGTTGGCTGAGTCGCCGCCGGTGAGCAACGCCTGTTCAATTTCCAGGAACTGGTCGTTGCCGACTCCTGTGAGCGTCGACCCATCAATGGAAAAATCGACATCACCTGATTCGAGAACCGTGTCCGTGCCGGCCCCGCCACCGAGTGAGTCGTTGCCGCCTCCACCTTGAAGTTGGTCATCACCGTCGCCGCCGGACAGGGTGTCGTTGCCACTTCCGCCGATGATTGTATCGTTTCCAGCATCTCCGTTGAGTATCAAAGCGGCTGCTGTGGCCGCTGCATTGACCGTGTCGTTACCTGATCCGCTTTGGACTTCAATGGCCGCTGTGAATTCCGAATCGATCGCGAGAACGGTGACCGAATCATCGCCTCCACCAGCGTTGATAATCACGGTGCCGGCAGGATCGACGAAGTGAACGGTCTCACTCGACGAAACGCTTGACAGCCGCATGATCCCGTTGCCGGGTGTGCCTTCGTCGTCAAGCGTGATGACGTCGGCCGTACCGCCGAATTCAAAGACTCGATTTGTCGCCAGAATCGAATCGAAAATTGGCTCCAGCCCCGTGTAAAAAACAGACGTGTTCGACGCGTCGGCAATCAAAACAGAACCGTCACGAGCATTCGTGAAGCTGTGAGTAACGCTGTTGACTGGACTGCCCTGTAGAGACACCGAGTCGTTTCCTGGCTGTCCGTTGTAAGTAACAACGTCTGCCACTGAATGATCGATGTTCAGAAGATCGTCGCCGGCGCCACCATCGACCAGGATTTCTCCAGTGAAAGCAGAGTCGAGCGAATCGATCGAAATTGAATCGTTGCCATTGCCACCAGCAAGAAACAGGTCACTGGCTGCAGTAGTAAAACTCACGGGTAGATCGCCATTGAGTACAAACTCTGATAATCCGTTGCCGGCTATTCCGTCATCCTGAATGACGAGCGAGTTTGCCAGGTTATCCGCTAGAAGAATCGTCGGCAGATAAGCGTCTCCTCCGTCAACCTGCCACCCAAGATCATTCAGGCCGGCGTAGTCGAGAGCCGTCAGATTTTTCCGAACACCTTCGGCAAGGTCTGGATCGAGTGCGACTTCGGCACCATTGTCCATAAGATCCTGTCTCCAATGTCCAGGGTTTTCGAGAGGCACCGGACCGGCGCCGTCGAATTCCAGAATTGACGAAGATCCAATAAACACGCCGCCGGAAACCAGATTGTTGAATGACGGTGCCGTACCGAATCCAATGACGTGTGCCAACTCGTGTATGGCGGTCGAAAAGAAATCGAACTCACCAGAATCCAGACCAGTTGTGTCCAGCCCGAAGTGCCAGTTCGCACTTTCGTCAAATGCGATCGACCCTCCAAAGGGAGCGAAGTCTGTATGCGCATTGTCAGGCCCAAGCGCTCCCGCCTGGCCTCGCCCAAGGACGGTGTCGACCCACTGCTGAACGCCTGAAACGCTGCTGGCAAATCCAGGCCCTCCACTTCCCAGTGACCCGCCAAGGTTTCGTGCGCCAACGTAAACACGGATGAGATTTTCGCCGACGATCAGGTCTTCGACGTCAAACTGGCTGCCGTTAGAAGGATCCTCAAACGTTGCTGTCCACGTATCGGCGACGTTGAACTTGTGAGGAATGATTTCGAGGATCGTATCCTGAAGGTGGCTGCCCAGATCATTCCCGGCCTGCTCAAGCGCGTCACGCCGCTCGGGATTGTTGATCGGATCAAAGAAGTTGGTTGCGTCCAGCGAGTAGTCAAACTGGAAAGTGATTGCAGGAAGAATTCGGATCTGCAGAACTTCGATCTGAGAGCTGACAGACTTCTCGTCGAGTTGCGCACGACGTCCCTGTTGAATTTGGCGATTCAATCGACTTCGAAACAGGTTAACCCACTTGCTCATCAGCACTCGCATCTGCTCCCGAAGTCGTCGTTTAAACTGTTTCGATTGAACGATTTGCAAAGCGATGAATTATGTCAAACACGGAGTCACAACCGAATATGCATCGCCGCGTTAAACGGAAGTATTGAATCGCGAATACGTCTTGAAAGAACTGATCGCCGGTATATTTCGAAGGCTTGAGCAACCTTGCTCGAAAAACTTCGCCACAGAAGTTACCCATATGTGAGGGGCGAAGTGATCCGTGAATTCCCTGACTTTTCCGAAATTTCAGTACTTCATCAGTCTGCGACGTTCAGGTCGTCCGCTGAGTTCCACTAAAGTTCAAGTTACCGGCTGAAGTTCAACAAATATTGATCGTCCACGGTCGTTAGAGACAGTTTGCGACGCTGTTTTCGAGAAGCAGCCGGTTGTGTTCAGTCTTTTTCAACAGAACGAATTTTGGACACGCGAATCCATAACTTCCAGCACAACAGAACGGCAAGTTGCTTATTCCGTCGCGCGAAATCCGAAACCAAACGGATTGCTCCGTTCTGCGGTCTGTTCGCTTCTCGACAGCCCCCGATTGCCAGTATCATGCTTTCGCTGATTTTGCAGGTCACGTACTTTCTGTGACCGGCATCTTTGGCGCACGAAGGAATCGTTACATCATTCGCCGAACTTGTTTGGGGATGCCCGAGGCGGCAGCGGTCACACGCTCATCATGATTTGAGCATTCGTGAAGCTGCGATTTGAAATGTCGAAGGAGTGTCATGTCAGACGCCAGCGTCACACAGGAATCGATTGACCGGCTGAACAAAGCCTGGACTCAATTACGCGAACAGATGAGTCAGGTCATCGTTGGACAGGACGAAGTGATCGACCACCTGCTAATCTCACTTTTCAGCCGAGGCCATTGCCTGCTCGAGGGTGTGCCGGGACTTGCCAAGACTCTGATGATCAGCACTCTGGCCCGTTGCCTGTCGATGTCGTTTGCGCGGATTCAGTTCACGCCGGACCTGATGCCGGCAGACATCACCGGCACCGACGTTCTGCAGGAAAACCGCGATACCGGCGAACGCGAGTTTCGCTTCATCCAGGGCCCGCTGTTTCACAACGTTGTCCTGGCCGACGAAATCAACCGTACGCCGCCCAAGACTCAGGCCGCACTTCTGGAAGCCATGCAGGAACGCCAGGTCACCGTCGGGCAATCACGACACGCTCTCAGTGATCCGTTCTTCGTGCTGGCCACACAGAATCCGATCGAGCAGGAAGGCACGTATTCACTGCCGGAAGCGCAGCAGGACCGGTTTATGTTCAAGGTCTTCGTGAAGTATCCGAGTTTTGCCGAAGAACGCCAGATCGCGAAAGCGACGACAGCCATCCAGACCGACGAGATCAAGCCGGTGCTCAGCGGCGAAGAAATCATCGAACTGCAGAATCTGGTGCGCCAGGTTCCGGTCACCAACCACGTTGTCGACTACGCACTCGCTCTGGTTCGTCAAACGCGAATCGGCGAGCCCGGCGCTCCGGAATTCGTTAACGAGTGGCTCAGTTGGGGAGCGGGTCCGCGAGCTGTTCAGTTCTTACTGCTTGGTGGAAAAGCTCGAGCGCTGCTTCAGGGCCGCAGCCACGTTTCAACGGATGATATTGCCGAGCTGGCTCGGCCTGTGCTGCGACATCGAATCGTCACCAACTTCTCGGCCGAGAGCGAAGGCATCTCTCCGGATCAGGTGATTGACCGGCTGGTGAAAGAAACTCCGTCAAAGGAAGGCGAGCTGACCAGTGACCCAAGGCTCCAGAAGATTTTTGCGGCCTGAGGAAATCTCACGGATTTCCCGTCTGGAGGTCCGGGCTCGTCGAATCGTCGAAGGTTTCTTATCCGGTCTGCACCGCAGTCCGTACTTCGGCCAGTCGATCGAGTTCGTACAGCACCGGGAGTATGCGCCGGGAGACGACGTCCGCCACATCGACTGGAAGGTCTGGTCGAAAACCGACCAATACTTCATCAAGCAGTACGAAGAGGAAACCAACCTTCGCACGACTTTACTTGTCGACCTCAGCGAGTCCATGCAGTTCGGATCGGGTGAGATTACCAAGTACGACTACGGCTGCACGATCGCCGCGGCACTTACTTACTTACTCCTTCGGCAACAGGACGCTGTTGGAGCGGTCACTTTCGACGAAGCTATCTGCAGCCAGGTACCGCACCTCAGCAAAACGACACACCTCAACGCCGTACTGGCTTCACTCGATTCTCAAAAGCCAACTAAGAAGACAGACATCTACGGAATCCTGCACAAGGTCGCCGAGCAGCAGTCTCGCCGAGGATTGATCGTTCTCATTTCGGACCTGTTCGTTCCTCGCGAAGGACTATTCAAAGGACTCAATCTATTGCGTTACCGAGGGCATGACGTGTTGCTCTTCCACGTGCTCGACGACGCGGAACTTGAATTTGACTACTCAGGCTCAACACGTTTCGAAGGCTTGGAAGAAGCTGGCGAACTGGTCTGCGATCCACGATCACTCCGCGAAGGTTATCTCGAAGCGATGAACCGCTACCTCGAAGAACTCCGTCGGTTCTGTTCCCGCAGCAGCATTGACTACCAGACAATCAGAACCAGTGAACATATCGACGCCGTCCTCGCCCACTACCTCAACCACCGCATCGGCATGCAGCGATCGGGAAGGCAATAGTTAAGTCATGGGAGAACTTTTCGTTACAACATTTGCCTGCGTCGCTGTAGCCGCGGGTGCGCGGATCGCCTGGACTTTGGTCGTGGATGGACGGAATTTCGCTCGCCATTGGGATGCCTGTAGTGAAATACAGCCGCCTATCAGCGACGAAGAATTCGCTCAATTGTGCGACGCTGCTGTGAACCGTGATGTCGCGTTGCAGCTTCGAGCCGTGATTTATGACTGCACAGGAATTGACTACGACCGGATATAACCAAACACGCAGCTGATACAGGATGTCTGGTAAGTTTTGCGGACCCGATACTCCTGACCCTCATCTTTTACCTCTCGACCAGAAATCAATGGAAACCTGGATCGCTTCACATTTTTTGAATCCAGCATTCTTGCTCGGCGGAGCGACTCTTGTCGCATCGCCGATCATTATCCATTTGATAAATCGAATGCGCTATCGCCGAGTTCAATTTGCGGCGATGGAGTTTCTGCTACAGAGTCAACGTCGCAACCGTCGGCGAATTCTGATTGAACAGCTGCTTCTGTTGTTGCTGCGAATTCTGATCGTGCTGACCATCGTTGCGTTGATTTCCCGGCTCGTACTCAACCCAAGCGAATTGAGCCTTTTTCAGGGCGCACAGTCGCACCACGTCGTCGTGCTGGACGACAGCGGATCCATGCAGGATCAGGTTGGGGATTCGACTGCCTGGGATGAATCAATTGATATTGTTCGCAAACTCGTCGCCGAAGGCGCACGCCGACCGGGAACACAGAAGTTCACGCTGTTGACGCTTTCGAATCCCGACCAGCCGCTGGTCACACAACGAGATGTCGACGAAACATTTCTGGTGGAACTCGATGGCAAACTGCGAAATCAAGAATGCACGCACCAGACACTGGACCTGGTAAAAGGCCTCGAAGGTGCCAGCAACGTACTGCTGGAAGACCGTGCGACCGTCCGTCATCTGCACGTGATCTCGGATTATCGCCAATCGGACTGGCAGGAGCAGCAATCTCTATCGCAGATTGTGAATGAACTGGATTCAGCCGGGGTGACGATCAACCTGATCAAGACAGTCGGGCAACGAAACGGCAACCTGGGTATTACCAGCCTGTCTGGAGATCTCCAGGTGGCTTCTGTCGGTGTGCCCGTTCGGTTCGCTTTGTCGATTCAAAACTTCAGCGACCGGGTTGCGACAAAGGTTCCGGTCAACATTTTTCAGGACGGCCAGAAGTTACCACTGACAGTCAATTTTGATCGTGTGGAAGCGGGCGTTTCCGTCGATCAGGAATTCGATCTTGCATTTGATTCTCCCGGTCGACACCGAGTCGATCTGCGGCTCGGACCAGATTCACTGATGGCTGACAATGCTCGATTTATTTCGGTCGAAGTTTCGCCCGTGAATCGAGTCCTGATCATCGAGGGAAATCCAGCAAACGATGACGGCGAATACCTCGTCGATGCTCTGGCGGCCGATCCGGGAATCACGGGTTACTCAGCTCAGTTGGAAACCGTCGACTATCTTCGCCGCCGTGCGATCGACGAGTTTCAAAGTGTCTTCATGCTGAATGTATCGTCTCTTCCAGAGGACGCGCTGGCACCGCTGGAAGAATTCGTCAAAGCAGGCGGCGGTCTGGCCTGGTTCCTGGGAGATGAAATTCAACCATCTTACTATATCTCAGAACTCTACAACGGCGGAACGGGTTTGTTCCCCGTCAAGATCGGGATTGTCGCGGAGCGGACTCAATCGTCGGGAGATTCAGAACCGGATACCGAATTTTCTGAGCATCCAATCTTCGGAGTTTTCCAGGGGCAAGAGAATCCGTTTACCGAGCTGACTCGCGTCTTTGAGTACTTCCCAGTATCCGCCGACTGGGAACTCGAAGATCAGCAACGCGGCAACAACGTCCAAACAATCGCTCGATTGACGAACCGGCAGCCGCTGGCATTCACGTCACCGTTCGGAAAAGGGACAGTCTTCATGTGTCTGACATCCTGCGGACCAGCGTGGAACAACTGGGCGCGATACCCGAGCTTCGTACCTACCATGCTGGACCTCGAAAAATTCATCGCTCGCCGCGACCGAATTCTGGAAACTCGCCAGGTTGGTGAACCAATCCAACTTTCACTGAACCCTGCTGAATATCTCGATGAAGTGGAAATATTTGATCCTGGCGACACGGACAGCCCAACGAGGTTGAAAGCCGCTCCTGCCAACACCGCGTCGAAAAATTCCGATAATCAGGCCGCAACCACACAGCCGGTCCGGCTTCAGGCAACGTACCGCGACACTGACACTCCAGGAATCTACCGCGTGCGACTGCTCGATCAGAATCAAACGCCCGTTGAGCGATGGGTTACCTTCAATGTGCCGGTTGAAGAAAGTGATCTGTCGCTGGCGGGGACGGAGCTGATTCGTAAACAACTCGGAGAGAACCTGGAAATTCAGATTCACGAGCCCGGCGAATTCTCATGGATCGCCGGTCGAGATGCGGGTCAGGAAGTCCGCTTCTGGTTACTCGTCATTCTGTTCGTCATTCTGCTGGCTGAGCAGTTGCTTGCCTGCAAACTCAGTTTTCACCCGAAAGCCACGACTGCTGGTTCAAAGAATTAGACAAATGCAAAGCACGGATCGAGCGATCTGATTCGGGCTGTAATGGATACCTTGTGACTGAAACTCTTACACAATTCGCCTTTCTGGCCGTCGATTCGACCGGTGCATTTCGAGCGATCGAATACGATCTTCCGGAGACGCCCTTTGAGTGGACGGTCTGCCTTGGCGGATTGGCGTTGATACTGGTTTTCGGCATCAGAATCCTTCTACAGGACACAGCCGAACTGAATCGGTTCTGGCGATACTTCCTCATGTTGCTGCGCATGTCTGCCCTGGGCGGGCTGATCGTTGTCGCTTTGAATCCGCAGGAACGAACACAGAAGCTTGCGTATCGACCGTCGCAGGTCGCAATTCTCATCGACCGTTCATTGTCGATGAAGTTTCCGGAGCATCAGGCTGATCCGAACACTTCGAAATCGGATGCCCCGTCGACTTCCAGCAGCGACAACTCACGATCTCGTTCGGCCGCTGTGGCCGAACTGCTCGGTGATTCAGGGCTTCTTGATGAATTGCGAAAGAACCATGCGGTCAGCATCTACAGTTTTGACTCCGCCCTGAACGGTCCGCATGCTGCACTTCGATCACAAGATTTGAGAGCTGTCGCGAAGACGGCTCTTGCAGGCACGGACAACGCGAGCGCCCTGGCGGATACCGAAGCTCAGTTTGATTGGGATCAGATTGTCGACCCCACCGGACTGGAAACTCGGCTCGGTGAATCTCTGTTGGAACTCATTCGTTCGATCAGTGGCACTTCGTTGTCGGGCATCGTTGTGATCACGGACGGTGCGTCGAATTCAGGAATCGATCCCACCAAGGCAATCGATACTGCGAAAGATCAGAAAGCTCGCATCGTTACGGTTGGTGTTGGTAGCAGACGTCAGCCTGTCAACATTCAGATCGCCAGCATTCAGGCTCCGAGCGACGTGCACGTCGGAGACGCGTTTGAGATCGCAGCTTTCGTTCAGGCTCAAGGCCTTGCGGGGCAGGGGGTGAAAGTCGAACTACTGGGTCGACCGGAAGATTCGGAAGGCGATGCCAAGCCTCTGGACACAAAAGACATCGTGCTGGCTGATGATGGTCTTCCTGTGCGAGTTTCGTTCGAGCAGCTTGAGAACGTTGCCAGCGCCTGGGAGTACTTCGTACGAGTTCGTTCCGATCAGCAGATTGTTGAACTGAGCGATGATGATAATGAGCGACGTAAATCGATCAGCGTTGTTGACCGAAAAACTCGGGTGCTGGTAGTCGCTGGTGGTCCGATGCGGGATTATCAGTTTGTTCGGAACATGCTTTATCGCCATTCAGCCATTCAGACAGATGTCTGGTTACAGACGGCTGACGCAGCCGGCGCAGTTAGTCAGGAAGCAAACAAAATTCTCACGTCGTTTCCGGAGTCGAAGGATGAGCTGTTTGAATACGACGTGATTGTCGGATTCGATCCTGACTGGAACCGCCTGAGCCCGCAGCAGCTTGAGTTAGTCACCGAATGGGTGTTTGCTCAGGCTGGCGGACTGGTTGTTGTCGCCGGAGATGTTTACTCATCAAGTGTCGCCAGTGATGCAAAACTCGAAAAAATTCGAGAGTTGTATCCGGTTGTTCTGAATCGCTTCGTCAATGCTACCGGCAGAGGACCGCAATCTGTGATTCAATCGTGGCCTTTTGAGTTTACTCGCGAAGGCAAGGAAGCAGGGTTTCTGCAGGTTACCGACGAACAGGTTTCATCAGCAGAAGTCTGGAAAGAGTTTCAGGGCGTCTACTCTGCTTATCCAACCAGCGGTGCCAAAGCTGGTGCGACGGTGTATGCCTACTTCTCGGACCCCCGAACGCAGAGTGCCAGTGGACTGCCAGTACTACTTGCTTCGCAGTACTACGGCGCCGGCCGCGTCATCTATCTGGGTAGCCCTGAAATGTGGCGGATGCGTGCGATCGACGAAGTTTACTACGACCGCTTCTGGACGAAGTCAATTCGTGAAGCCGGTCAGGCTCGACTGAAACGAGGCAACAATCGCGGAACGTTGCTGTTGGAGCGAAACCAGTTTGTCCTCGGTCAGACCGTGAGAGTTCGCGCACAGCTCACTGATCCGCAATTCGATCCACTGATGGCAGAGTCGGTCATTGCGGAAGTCTTTGATCCCAACGGAAGACCTATGATTCCGCAAGTCCGAATGCAACGGGACACAAATCGTGCGGGACAGTTTGTGGGCAGTTTTCGAGTCAGCTCACCCGGTGTCTGGAGGATTGACGTCCCTATCCCTCAGTCCGGCGACCAGTTGTCTGAAAAAATTGATGTGGTGTTGCCCAACCTCGAAACCGACAATGCCCGGCAGAATGCTCAGTTGTTGCGAAGAATCGCAGAAGATACCGGCGGGGCCTATTTTTCTCTCGCAGAAGCAGCGGACAATGTCCCGAAGCGACTACCTAATCGAGGCGAAGAGTTTCAAATCGACCAGCAGCTCAGAACTTTGTGGGACCGAGAGTGGCTAATGTATCTGCTGATCGGTCTCCTCTCGATCGAGTGGCTGACGAGGAAACTGCTGAAGCTGGCGTAACGTTGTATTTGCCATAGAAATAGGTTCATGTCAGAACTTCGTACAGAATTACAGTCGGTACTGTCGCAGCTTCGCAGCCGGATTCGTCGTTACGTCCTGCTGGAAGGTGCAGCACTGATCCTGACGCTGCTGGGTGGCTTGTTCTGGCTTAGCCTTGCGGTTGATCACGCGTGGTTTCAGGTTAGCCGATTAGAATTGCCACGGTGGTTTCGCGCAAGTTTCGATGTGGTTGTGGTCGGACTTGTGGTGTTTCTACTGCTGTCCTGGGTTGCGCTGCGACTGCTGCGAAGTTACCGAACGAAGGCTTTGGCCCTCGTGCTGGAGCGACGGTTTCCCGAACTTGATGACCGACTTGTGACGGCAGTTGAGTTGGCGGAAGTAGACTCAGCAAACCAAGGCAAGCTGGCTGTCGCGATGGGGGGTCGAACGATCGACGAAGCGGTCAAGGTGACGCGACAGTTAGATTTAGCGAGTGTATTTGATCGTGGGCCTTTGCAACGAGCACTTGTCGCCGCCGCAGTCGCCGTTGCATCAATTGGTGGGTTAGCCGTTGCCAGTAATTCGACCCTGCAAACGTGGAAAGACAGCTTCATCGATCTCGACGCGGAATATTGGCGCCGTGAGACGGGATTAGTCATTCGAGTCATCGCTCAGCCTGGTGACATCGTTCGAGAGTTTGATAACCAGTTTTACAAACACGCTCGCGGAGCTGATCTCACCATTCAGATTGATGTTGAAGAAGGCCGCAAAGTTCCCGAGCGCGTGCAATTGAAATACCAATTGGCCAATGGCCGAGGTCGGGGAACGGTACTGTGCTCACGCGTCGGTGATGACACGTTTCGCCATTCGCTGGCGGCATTGCTGGACGATGTTGAGTTCTATGTTTACGGCGGTGACTTCGTGAATCGAACTCCGTACCGAGTCCAGATCGTCGAACCGCCGCAGCTCGAGCAAGTCGAACTCGCTTGTTTTTACCCGCCGTACACGCGGATGCAGAATCCGCAGTCAACGGTTGAAAAACCACTTCGGGATAGTGTGTCTGTTCGCGGGACGCAGCTTGAATTGCCGAATGAAACGGAGTTTCTACTCAACGCAACCTGTAACAAACCGTTGACTCAGGTTCGAATACAATTCGGCCAGTACGAATTGACTTTTGCCGCTTCAAGGCAAGGAGAGTCGCGGCTTGTTCAACGTAGCGACGAAGACGAAGTTTTAGAGAATCGATATATTCCTGCTGATGTCTTCAGTCGATGGATTAGCGCAGATGGAACACGAATTTCGGTGCCGTTTGTGCTGACGACTTATGAAACGGAGGCGGCCAGGGCCCGTGCGGATTCCCTGGTAACAGACGTTGGAAAGCCGTTTATCCTGGCCCCTGAAACAAATCTGCGGATCTACCTGGAGGACGCTGACGGGATTCTGACGGCGGAACCATCTCGGATTCAGATCGGCGGTGTCGTCGATGAATCACCCGTTGTTGAGACAAGCCTTCGAGGGATCGGCACGTCGATTACCCGCAAGGCCTCCATTCCGGTACTCGGTCGGCTGGTCGATGACTATGGACTGGCAAGTGCCCAGTTTGAATTCAAAATCGACGAGACGGAAGATTCGAATACCCGTCCGTTTCAGAATGCGCTGACAATTGACAAAGCCGGCAGCGGTCCAAGGGAGTTCGCACTCGATCGCGACGGTGACGAAGAGTTTGAACGATTCGATGTGTTGCCACTCGATCTATCATTGGGGCAGAAGTTGGTTCTCAGTGTCGTCGCGACGGACGAAGACGATCTCAACGGGCCACATTCGTCGCGTGGAGAGAGGTACGCCTTCAAAGTTGTCAGCAACGAAGAGTTACAGTCTGTGCTTTATCAACGTGAGCTGAATCTGCGTGCACAGTTTGAGCGGATCATTACGGAGACAAAACATACTCAACAGGATTTGCTTCTACACCGTTCACGGTTGGACGCGAAGAAACGCCTACTTGCCGACAAGCAAGAATCGGAAACAGCCGACACAGCAAGACGGATCCGCGAAATCGAAATTGCGGTCACGGCGTGCGCCGAACGGTCGCTGCATGCGGTACGGAAGAATGCGAATGAGACGGCGTCAGTCGAAATTTCGTTTCGGGATATCCGTGAGGAGCTTGTCAACAACGGGCTTCATACTCCCCAGACTCTGGAACGAATCGATGATCGTATTGTCAAGCCCCTTGGTTTGATCAACGCGAACGACTTTCCAGCCGTTGATGAAGCTCTGGGAGTCTTCCGCCTGACGAACGAACGTCGCAACGATGCGACGGAAGCGATCGATCACAGCGTTGACATGCTGCGAGGCATGATCGCGCGAATGGAGCGTGTACTTGCGGAAATGGAGAAGCTCAAGGAGTTCCAAAAGGCGGTTGAGGAACTGAAGTTGATCCTCGAACAGCAGCGAGGACTACTTGAGCGAACGAAGAAAGAACGAAAAAGAAAGCTTCTGCTGGAATCGTTGCAGTAGACTTGGATTTCTAGTTTTCGATTAAATCCTGCTGCTGAGTCTTTAACAACAGCGACGGCCGCCTTTCGGAGTCGAGCTATGAGCCAGAACTTTAAAACGACGTTATTGTCACTCGCTCTGCTGTCGTGCCTGTGCGATGCAGAATCGGTAGTGACAGCGCAGGACGCTAAGGCGGAATCCACATCAGCAACTCGCAAAAAATTGCCGCTGGATATCGGCCAGCAGGCTGTCCTGAGTCGCTTCGATCGATTTGAAAAAGAACTCGTGCAGATGGCCGAGCAACTTCGGAGGGCAGATCCGGAACGAGCGGAATTGCTTTTTCGAACTCATAGCAAGAGCCAGCAGGAACGCGTTATTGGTCAAATGCGTATGATCCACGAACTGCTTGCCGATAAAAATCCGCAGTTTGGAGATTCGATTCAGCGTCAGGAAGGACTCGTGGCAAGTCTTGTCACGTTGCTGGATCTTCTGCAAAGTGAAAACCGCATCAGTGAAATTGAAGCCGAACGTGCTCGTGTGAAAGCGATTCTGAAGAATGTCAACAAAATAATCGGCAAAGAGAAGGATGTTCGGGCAAATACAGAGCGAGGTTCTGATCCGAGTAAATCGGCAAGCGATCAGGAAGGTGTCGTGAAAGACGCCGACGAGTTGATCAATAAGATCAAACAGCACGATGCAAAGAAGGAGGCCGAGCGGGAATCTAACAAGCCGCCGAGCGAAAAAAATTCTGCAAAGCCAGAAGGCGAGAACACTGAACCTAAGGATCCTTCCTCACCAAAGGATGGAGACGCGGAACCGAAGGACCCGAAAAGCGGTGATCCGAAGGACGGAGAGACCAAACCAGCCGAACCAAAGGACGGTAAGCCAAAAGATGGTGAACCTTCAAAGGGCGAGCCGAAAGACGGACAACCGAAAGACGGACAACCTGAGTCGGGCGAGCCAAATAATCAGCCGCAGACACCGGGTCGCGAGGATTTGGAAGAAGCTCGACAGGAGATGGAGAAGGCGATTCAGGAACTGAAGGAAAAGAAGGATCGCGGGAAGGCATCGAGGCATCAGGACGAAGCGATTCGGCAGCTGCTCGAAGCCAAGGAGAAGCTGGAAGAAATTCTGCGACAACTTCGCGAAGAAGAGAAGAGCCTGACATTGGCGTCGCTGGAGTCACGGTTCCGCAAAATGCTCAGCATGCAGCTGTTGGTCTACCAGGAAACTCTTCGCTTGGACAAAGAATCCGAAGATCAGAGTGACAATCTGAGTGCTCGTGGGAGGCAACTGGCGACGCAGGAAGAAGAGATTCTTCAGGAAGTCGATAAGGCACTTGTTGTGTTACGGGAAGAAGGCTCGTCTGTCGCGTTTCCGGAAGCTGTCCAGGCCATCCGCGAAGATGCAGCTTCGATCGTTGAGTTACTCGATCAGGGAAAAGCCGGTGAGTTGACGCAGACTCTTGAGCAGGCAGTCATCGAAGCCATTGAAGAAATGGTCGATGCGCTGCAGAAAGAAATGGAAAAGAAGAAAGACGAAGAGCAGAAGCAAAGCCAACAGCAACAAGGACAACCGCAGGATAAGCCACTGGTCGATGCATTGTCTGAGTTGAAAATGCTGCGTTCGCTGCAGTTACGAGTGAACCGGCGAACTCGTCAGTTGGGGCGAATGATTGAAGGCGACCAGGCAGGTGCACCGGAATTGCGCAAGCAGTTCAGAACGCTTTCGGGTCGACAGTTGCGAATTCAGCGGGCGACGTACGACCTTTCAACCGGTCGAAACAAGTAGTCTTCTGACGTTGATAGCCGAACGAGGCCGCTGTCGATCAACTTGTGCAGGCTTTGCCACAAACGGTCTGAATTCTGGCCCGTTGCGGCGCCTGATTGTGCCGTTTCTGAGAGTTTCATCGCACACACAGTTGTTTCGTTGTCAGCTCGGGCAGGATTTCCATGCTTGCCTGTCAAAAGAGAATCTAAGCTGAAACTGTTTGCTGAAGTTTTGAAGCTATTGTCGATGGCCATTCTAACGTGACAAACCGGATTAAATTTGAAATCGGAGCGCTACAGCAGGATGCGGTCGTAGCGTGTGTGATTAGAAGAGTAGATACTCGAAATTATTATATTTGCAGGCTCGAATGATTTTTGACGAGCTATCAGACGCATCTTGCGACACGGTTTCGGCTGCTGTACTGTCACGGTGCAGCCTGATGACACGCTGCCACTTTGTGTCCTCGACGGTGTCCATCGCCTTTGAACAACCTGGCGGTCACGCTGCAGCGATTGATTATTTAGTTTTCTGAGATATTGAAGTGCCGGGGATGCATGTCCTTGTCCACGCTGAGCTGGAGGCTCGCTGGCATCTGCTTCTGCAGATGCACATCTTGTGACGTGAGAGGTCACCATCCAGATGTTCTGCTTTTGCGGGCCATTCCGATATTTGTTTCGTACACCGCGGCGTCGGTCCAGGAACCGATTTGTTGCGCGAACTGGTGCAAATTGGAACCTGCGGTCAGAGATTCTGGAGTCGCGATTAGTGCTCGCAGCGACCCTTGATCCAGCAACTGGCGTCTTGTCGATCATCGGGACAAATTACGGCGATCATGTCATCGTAGAGTCATTTGATGCGTCCGAGATTCGAGTCACGCATAACTCAAAGACATCAACTTACCCACTGGCGTCAGTCAGCCTGGTGTCTTTTATGGGAAAAGGCGGCCGCGATCAGTTCGAGAATGTCACTGCGATTCCGTCCGCAGCAATGGGAGGACCCGGACCCGACACTATGACTGGTGGCGCCGGTAACGACACGCTGCTTGGCGGTACGGGAAGCGATCTGATCTCCGGAAATGCGGGCGATGATATTCTCAGTGGGCACAGTGGGACTAGCGATACGTTGGACGGTGGTCTCGGCAACGATCAACTTACTGGTGGACTGGGCAGCGACGTACTCAAGGGTGGAGGTGGAGCGGACAACATTAATGGCGGCGCCGGTGACGATTCCGTTGCGGGCGGCGCTGGTGACGACACACTGATCGGCGGCGGCAATCGCGATTCATTGGACGGCGGGAATGGTGATGATCTCATTCAGAGCGTCTCGAGCATTGAACAGAAAGTCGTTCATGTAACGACGTTGTCGCCAGACGGTCCCGGTTCGCTGACAGATGCCATCTCACAAGTTAACCGTCATGTCGTGTTCGATGTTGGAGGTATCATTGATCTGCGCAGTACTTCAGTTGAACGTCCCGACTACGAGATTCTGCTGACGAATTCCAACATCACGATTGATGGCAGCACCGCTCCATCGCCTGGTATCTCAATCGTTGGAGCTCGAATCCTGATTCAGAACGCGTCGAACGTCACGATCAAGCACATCACGATGGTCCAGGGTGATGATACGGTCGGTGTGAGCAACCGTGGGCAACGAGACACGTTGACGATTCAAGCGTCTGAAGACGTACTTATTCAGAACGTGTCGCTTTTTTGGTCCCAGGACGAACTTGCCGATATCTGGGCGGGATCGCGGCGAGTAACTTTCGATCGAGTGTTGTTTGCCGAGCCGCTTGACAAAGACAACCACGCGCATGGCTTGCTTGCCGGGGCGGGTGCCACGGAAGTTACAATCAGTAATTCCGTGTTTACCAGCCCGCGAAAACGTGCTCCAAAGTTTGCATTTGGCACAGCTCTGGACGGTCACACCGGCGGGCTGATGGTCAACAATGTTATCTATAATCCACTTAGTCGGACGGTCCTTGTGGGCGATGGCGCTCAAGTTGCGGCCATTGGCAATCTCGTAATTCCGGGGCCAAATTCGCAGGGACACATCGCGTTGCTGGAAGCTCAGCCGGGTGTCGGTGTCGGTACGGAAATCTATCTTGCGGACAACTTTTTCCAGGCTGCCGATCAGGTCATGGAGCCAAACGAGGGACGGACCACGCCGTTGTTTACCACTCCCGTAGACTTTGACAATCAAGAAGCCTACGACTGGAATGTTTCCTATAAGGCGGGTATCGGCTCGATTCGAGGTTTGACGGCTGACGGCGTCTACGATCCGGAAGTCAACGAACCTCCGCAACAATGGATGATCGATTCTCTGGCGGCGATGAACGTCTTGCCGGTCAACCAGGTTTACAACCACGTACTGACAGCTGTCGGTGCGACGCCCTGGTCACGGACTGTCGGAGACTCGCGCGTCATCAGCGGAATCATTAACCGAACCGGTCGAAAAGTAGAGACGACGGCTGATGTGGGAGGTATGCCGGAATACGTGTTTGTTCCTGCGTCTCCAGAATCAGCACGGATTGTGACTTCCGGAGAAGCTGATTCGCTTTTTGGCGGACCGGGAAACGACACGCTCTTCGGCGGTACCGGAAACGATCACTTGAATGGCGAATCGGGGGACGACGTCATCTCCGGCAGCGCTGGCAATGACCATCTGATTGGCGACTTTGGAAACGACACGCTGAGAGGCGGAGCCGGCGATGATGTGTTGCGCGGTCGCGAAGGAGAAGATCAAGTGTCTGGCGGTCTGGGCGACGACATCGCTGCGTGGCGGTCTGGCCACGGTGCCGATGTTTTTGACGGTGACATCGGAGTCGACGTACTACAGATTGTCGGTTCTGACGGTAACGATGTGATTGATCTGTCGGCAATTGACCACGCACTGCAAGTCGAAATTGGGGCAACGCTACTCAACGCGACAAGATTCGAGGCAGCTACGATCGAAGGTCGACATGGAAACGACCAGATAACAACCGACGGATTGACAGGCTTTGCGAGTAATTATCCGACTTACGAGCTGAACAACTTTGAGTTTTCGATCAGCGGCGACGGTGGCCAGGACACGATCGATGCGTCGATGTCGACTGACGGTTTCATCGGATTCACCATCAGCGGAGGCAGGGATGCCGATTTAATTTTATTGCCCGCTGCACCGGTTGCTGGTACAGGCACGTCGATACATGCCAACTCAGCATTCGGCGGAGGCGGTGACGATACGATTTCAGGTGGCCTTGGTGACGAGACCATCGACGGTGGTGATGGCAACGACAGTCTCTTTGGAGCTGACGGGGGTGACACACTGTTGGGCCAGGCCGGCGACGATACCGTGACAGGTGGAGCCGGAGCCGACAGTGTTGAAGGACACGCCGGTAACGATCTGCTTAACGGCAACGCTGATGAAGACACGCTCGATGGTGGTGACGGTGACGACCGGCTTGTCGGCGGTGGCAGCAGCGACGTTCTTTACGGCCGCGCGGGCAATGACGTGGTGCTTGGCAACTCCGGAAACGACATCCTGTTTGGTGAAGCTGGCTCGGACACATTGGACGCTGGCGACGGTGCTGACCAGCTCGTCGGTGGACTTGACGGTGATTTACTGGTCGGTGGCGGCGGCGACGACTTAATCGACGGCGGTAGCGAGCAGGACACTCTGGCGACGGGTGGCGGTGTCGACACGCTTGTAGACACAAAGGACGACGTTATCGACGAAACGTTTGTCAATTGGTACGTTGAGGGCTTTATCGCTCCGTAGAGCATTGGCTGCTACGATGAGGCGACACTTTGGAGCATCAACGGGACGCTTGAGTTCAGCCTCGGTTTAAGAATTCTCACTCGATAGCTCGTTCTCGGAAGCCCACGTTCGTGATATTTGCTGACAACCCTCTGCAGCCTTACGAGGCATGGATGCGCCGCGCGATGGACGAAGCAGCCACGGCCTGCGAGCTTGGTGAGGTTCCCGTTGGAGCAGTGATCATTTACGAGGATTCGATCATCGGAACTGGCTATAACCAGCGCGAGACTCTGCAGGATCCGACCGCGCATGCGGAAATCATCGCTATCACTCAGGCGGCTGAGTCACTTGGCTCGTGGCGGCTCACAGACTGTATGCTGGTCGTGACACTTGAACCGTGCCCGATGTGTGCCGGTGCGATCGTGCAGGCCCGGATCCCAACTGTGATTTACGGCACAACGGATCCGAAAGGCGGGGCTTGCCACACGCTGTACAACATTACGGAAGACGATCGCCTGAATCATCGATGCACCGTCCTCGGCGGCGTGATGGAACACGATTGCCGAGCGATTCTGCAGGAATTTTTCCGGGCACGCCGAGCCGAAGGCAAGAAGTGAATTGCAGCTCGGAATCGTGTAATGTTTTGACTCTCGTGCTCGCCAGGGCGACCTGGTAAATAATTGTCGTATCCGGATTAGCAGAAATTCGGCCCGTCACGCACTCCTTCGTTGACCATGCTCATCGCTCATCTTGCGAAAGGTTCTTCACCATGACGAAGCAACTTGTCATAGCTGCTGTCGCGTTTTCCGCAGTCGCCACTTATGGTCATTTCTCCGAGGCCGGAGACGTAAACGCGCTGACGGAAGCAGAGTCGGCCGCGGGTTTCGAAACGCTCTTCAATGGCAAGAGCCTCGACGGTGGCTGGGAACACAAAGGGAACTGGAAAGTCGAAGACGGAATAGTAACTCGCGAAGGCAAAGGCGGCAGCCTTGTTTATAAGGCGAAGAAAATTCCAGACGACTTCGAATTGCGCTTCCAGTGGAAAGTCGCCAAAGGCAGCAACAGCGGCGTCTACTATCGACCGGGGCAGTACGAGTACCAGATTCTCGACAACAGTGTGCACGTCGACGGAAAGAATCCGCGCACGAGTGCGGCATCGCTCTACTTCTGCATGGCTCCGTCACACGACGCGACGAACCCAGTCGGAGAATGGAACGAAGGTCGGGTCGTCTGCAAAGGCAAGATCATCCAGCACTGGCTGAACGGTAAGAAAGTCATCCACTTCGACTATTCCGATTCGAAGTGGGGGTTCAACGTCGACATACTGGAAAAACGCGGAGCCAAACTACCGGCACGCGGAGCCCATCTTTCGCTGCAGGACCACGGTGACCCGGTCTGGTACCGCGCAATCAAACTGCGAACTCTGCCAGCCGGCGAAAAGCTTGATATGAAGGAAGTCGCACCGGCAAAGATCGCTGATGACGTTCTGGAAGCGGAGCGAAAGAAACTTGAAGGTATCGTCAATCGCCGCAGGAAATAGCATGGACTGAACTGCTTTCGGAGCACGACCTTATCCTTCGCAGAGAGAAATTCAAGATGTTCAATTTAGCTTTGAGATTTACGGCGTTTGCCGTGGTTACCGTTTCGTCGTTTGCAGGGATTTTTGCGCACCGGTCTGACGCAGCGGACAAACGACCAAACATCCTGTTCATCATCGTCGACGATCAGTCGCCGTTTGATCTGCAGATTTACAACCCGGATTCCAAACTGGACACGCCGAACATCAACCGCCTCGCTGCAGAAGGCATGGTGCTCGACGGGGCCTACCACATGGGTTCTTTCAGTGGAGCGGTCTGCACGCCGTCTCGTCACATGGTGATGTGTGGTCGTACAGTCTGGCACCTGCCGAACTGGAGAGGGGCGATCGAAGCCGGGTTGTGTCCACCGAATCTTGAGCAATCCTCAATGGCTGCAGTCTTTAACAAGGCTGGCTACGCCACGATGCGAACCTGCAAGAGGGGCAACAGCTACGAGGGCGCCAACAAGCAATTCACCGTTCGCCACGACGCGACAAAACGAGGCGGGACTGACGAAACCGGCAGCGTCTGGCACGGCGAGCAGGTCATGAACTACCTGAGCGAACGCCAGACCAGCAAAGACGAGAAGCCGTTTCTGATCTACTTCGGATTTTCGCACCCTCACGACACGCGAGACGGCACACCCGAGCTGCTCAAGAAATACGGAGCCGTCAACCACAAAGACAAACAGAATCTTCCGCTCGCTAATCCGAAGCAGCCGGCCTTGCCTGTCAATTATCTGTCGAAGCATCCTTTTCACCACGGTCACCCCGGCCTGCGAGACGAAGTGTCCGTCAGCGGCGTCTGGGAAAAACGAGACGAGCGAACTATCCGCAACGAACTTGGCCGCGAATTCGCCTGCGACGAGAACATCGACATTCAGATCGGGCGGGTTCTCAAGCGGCTCGAAGAAACTGGCGAACTCGACAACACCTACATCGTTTACACGGCAGACCACGGAATGGCGATCGGTCGGCACGGATTGCAGGGCAAACAGAACCTTTATCAACACACCTGGCGAGTACCTTACATCGTGAAAGGCCCGGGCATCAAAGCCGCCTCACGTTCTACCGGCAACGTTTACCTGCTCGACTCACTGTCAACGATTTGTGATCTCGCCGGCGTCGACGCACCAGAATCCAGCGAAGGAATCAGCTTCAAGCCCGTTCTGACAGGCAAGAAAGAAACAGTTCGAGACACGCTTTTTGGAACCTACAGCGGCGGCACCAAGCCGGGTATGCGTTGCGTCCGCAAAGGCGATTGGAAACTGATCAAATACGACGCGATGGCCGGCAAGGTCCGTGAGACGCAACTTTTCAATCTCGCTGAAAACCCACACGAGTTCCTCGCCGAGCACAATCGCCGATTGCCAATGGAAACAAACCTCGCCAGCAACCCGACCCATGCTGACAAACTCGCCGAAATGGAAGCTCTGCTGCTGGCCGAGATGCGTCGCCTCAACGACCCCTACCGATTATGGAATCAACCCGACGACGGCCTCGAACCGCCGAAACCGGCTCCGCCTCGGAAAAGAAAACCCAAAAAATCCAGGTAGTCCTTGATTCAGGTCGATTCAATATGCAATTAGTGGTTTGTGACGCCGCATTCCTGCTACCAAATTTTCGACCTGGATTTCTTGCGGCCAAGCGGTTTCTGACATTGGCCGCCTTTGTCGCGTCGATGTGTCGGTAGATGTGACCTGGGCACGACTTCTGGAGGCCAGCGAATCAAAAAACGGCATTTCGAATCCACCGACTGAAACGCTCTTTGACTGTGTACTTTGTCAAAGGTTTCGCCTTTTCGTGATTGAGCCGTCAAACAAGCAATGATTGAATCACGTTTCCGTGGACGTCGGTCAGCCGATAGTCGCGGCCCTGTTGGCGAAAGGTCAGGCGGCGGTGGTCCAGGCCAAGGCAATGCAGGACGGTTGCGTTCAGGTCGTGAATGTGGACCGGGTCGCGAACAATGTTGTAGCCGTAGTCGTCAGTCTCACCGTGCACATGGCCGCCTCGGAATCCGCCACCGGCCAGCCACATGGAATAACAGCGACCGTGATGATCACGACCGTAGTCGTCCTTCAGTCCACCTTGTCCATAGACCGTGCGTCCGAATTCTCCACCCCAGATGATGAGCGTGTCGTCCAGCATGCCCCGCTGTTTCAAGTCTGTAATGAGTGCCGCCTGTGGCTGGTCAATGTCGCGGCACTGCTTCGGGATGTTGCTCACCAGCCCGCCGTGCTGATCCCAGCCTCGGTGATAAAGCTGCACGAAGCGGACACCGCGTTCCAGCATTCGTCGCGTCAACAGGCAGTTGGCCGCAAACGTGCCCGGTTTCTTTGAATCTTCACCGTAAAGTTCGAACGTGCTGGCGGATTCCGCTGACAGATCGGTCAGGTCCGGAACCGATTGCTGCATGCGAAATGCCATCTCGTACTGGGCGATCCGCGCGGCGATTTCGGGATCCCCGGACGATGCCAGTTGTTGCTGGTTGAGTTGAGCCAGACCATCCAGCATTTGTCGACGGAAGTTGCGATCGATCCCTGGCGGATCCGTCAGGTACAGCACGGAATCGCCGCTGCTGCGAAGCTTGACACCCTGATGACTGGACGGCAGGAAACCGGCTCCCCAAAGCCGCTCAAGCAACCCCTGATTCGCATCCTTCCCGGACCCGTGTGAAATCAGCACGGTGAACGCCGGCAGGTCGTCGGCTTCGCTGCCCAGTCCATAACTGATCCAGGCTCCCATCGAAGGGCGTCCTGGTTGTTGTGACCCTGTCTGGATCAGTGTAATGGCAGGATCATGATTGATGGCTTCTGTGTGCATTGACCGAATCATGCAGATGTCGTCCATCACACGTCCCGTGTGCGGCAGCAGTTCACTGAGCCACGTGCCAGCCTCGCCGCATCGCCGGAAGCCGAACTTTGGTGCGATAACGGGAAAGCTCTTCTGACCGGACGTCATGCCGGTCAATCGTTGGCCGCGCCGAATCGAATCGGGCAGCTCAGTGCCGTGGAGATCCCTCAGTTTCGTCTTTGAGTCGAATAATTCCAGATGAGATGGACCACCGGATTGAAACAGGTAGACGACCCGTTTGGCACGCGGTGCGAAGTGTGTCCCGCCAAAGATCTGGCCGTTCGTTGCGGCCACTCCGCTTTGAGACATGAGCGAAGACAACGC
>JACLAC010022923.1_pt1 | contig 27297 bp, 28 predicted proteins | sample 8027881 | NCBI WGS metagenome assembly JACLAC01 (sample SAMN15725517, study PRJNA655200) | protist metagenome | isolation source: fluorescence activated cell sorting (FACS) single amplified genomes of... | place: Spain: Blaines Bay Microbial Observatory, Mediterranean Sea | collected 2016-01-19 | reverse complement strand
ATATGCAGCCCTCTTGCCGGACTGGACGCCTTAAGAGGAGAGCGATAATGCAGGATCTGCGAATTGGTGTGGTGCAGATGGTTTGTCGAGTTGGTGAGCCAGACGCCAATTTGGATGCGATCGACCGCTTCAGCGAGGAAGCCGCCGTACGGGAAGTGGATATTGTCTGCTTTCCAGAACTCTGCGTTTGTGGTTATAATGCCGGGGATACCACCTGGCCAGAGCCAGAACCGCTCGATGGGCCGGGAGTGGAACGGCTAAAGACCATTGCGGCGGGCAGGGGGATTAGCTTGATAGCGGGTATTTTGGAACGAGGCCTCAACGGAATCGTCTATAATACTCAAGTGGTTTGCGATCCGCATGGCGTGGTAGGAGCCTATCGAAAAACCCACGTGCCGACTACCGAGATCGGCACGTGGTGCGATGGAAGCGCATTGCCGGTTTTTACCCACCACAAAGCGCGCTTCGGGATTGAGATCTGTTACGATTCGCATTTTCCCGAATTGAGTACTATTCTGGCCGAAAAGGGTGCGGAGATACTCTTCTTTCCCCATGCATCGGCGGGGGGGGGAGACGGCAGAGGCGAAGAAAACGCGTTGGCTTCGCTATATGCCCGCCCGCGCTTACGATAACACGGTCTATGTGGCTGTCTGCAACCAGGCTGGTGCAAACGGTGTGGGTCGGCATTTTGCCGGGGTGTCCTTTGTCTGCGATCCGTTTGGAGCGATTATCGCCCAGGCGCAAGGCGAGGGCGAGGAACTGGTCGTCGCCGATACCCTGGCCGCTGATCTAGAGCAGGCGCGCAGCGTGCCGGAGACGTTCTTTCGCCACTTTCGACGTCCGGAAATATATGCCTGCTGGCAGGGAGAGAGCGAATGAGAGCGAATGGTCATCCCACTTCTGCAGAACGTTTTTTCTTCGACAATAATGGCTATCTGGTGCTGGAGGATTTTTTGGACTCGGATCGGGTCGCGGCGTTGTACGCGGCATTGGAAAGAGTGCTCGAGCGGCGGCGTTCACCCGAGTTCAAGCGTCTGCACGAACCTGCATTTGCAGATAGACTCGACTCGGCCAATGCGCGGGTTATGCATCTATTGGCAGAGGATCCGCTTTTTTTAGAACTGCTCGACTACGTGCCGATGATGGATTATGTGCACGGCCTCTTCAACGATATGCCGCACCTGCATTCTACCGATGCCTTTTATGAAGTAGAAGGGGCAGAATATCACGGTCGGGGGTGGCATATCGACGGTATCCAGGACGGATTTCGCAATTTAAAACCTCATATTCCACTCTTGCAATTCAAAGTGGGATACTACTTGAGTGATATGAGCGAGCCGAATCAGGGCAACCTGACGTTGGTTCCTGGGAGTCATAAGGCGCTGACCGAACCGGATTCAGAGGATTTACAGAACTCGGAGCTTTTTCCCGGCGCTTTGCAGGTCTGTGGGGGGGCCGGAACAGCAGTGCTGTTCCATAATGCGGTGTGGCATACCGCAGGCCCCTTTGTTCGCAAAGAGGGTAAGCGGGTGATGCTCTACTACGGCTATGAGCATCCCTGGATGCTGGCCTGTGCTGAGCAGTGGCGTTACGACCAGGAGTTTTTAAATGGGCTCTCGGCGGCCCAGCGTCAGTTTTTCCACGGCTTCGTCTTTGACCCACCCGAATATCGTTGGGGATGAATATGGATGAGCGCGAAGGAGTAGTAGCCGGCTGGAGCGTGCCCGACCCCGGAGGGAGCCGTCGGATCGGCATGGTGCTTTTCCTGGCTTCTCTGGCGATCCTTTTCGGGGCTAGTATCGTGGCCTTTGTATACTTGCGTCTGACCAGTTCTGCGCTACAGGGGATCGATGCACTAGAAGTACCGTTGGGTCTGTGGGGCTCGACCATTCTGCTCATATGGGCAGGGGTCTCGGTGTACAAGGCTGGCCAAAATGCCCGCTACGGCGACTTTCCGCAACTGCGCCGCTGGTTGGGCCGTACATGGATCCTGAGCCTATTATTTGTTGCTGTGCAGACGCCATCGATGCTCGAATTACTCGCATGGCATCGGGCGTTAGGGGAGAGTGGGATCGCTGGTGTTTACGGCATAACCTTTGCGCTGGTTATGGTCCATGCACTACATGTCGTCGGCGGGATGGTGCCACTCTCGGTTTTGGCGTGGAAGGCGTACAAAGATCGACTCGACAGCGAACATTTACTCTCGGTTCGCGCTTGTACTGCGTACTGGCATTTCCTCGAGGCGGTATGGATTTTACTGCTGGCTACATTTTTTCTCTTCGGCTGAAAAGAATCTACCTGTGACCTATGAATCTGCGATGATCGGACTCAACGCCGGTCCAGTCGTCGGGTACACCGTGGACGATTGCTGCGGCGATGCGCTCTTGGTGAATATGGAGTACCTGATCGTCGGGATCTTTAGTTAGGGCTTGGGTGATGAGCAGGTTGGCCTGGGTGAATTTGCGATTGTAGTAGAGTTGAAGCGCTTGTTCGTAGGCTTGCTGGGTGCTCAGCTTGCGTTCTATATCTTCGGCCGGAGTTGCCGTCGAAGATCTCGTAGATCACCAGTGGCTCGTGGTGGCCGTTGATCTGGACTTTGTCAAGGACGCGGAACTTATAATGATTGCGGTTTTTGAGTCTTTCCATCACGTGCTGGCTGACGATCAACTCGGTCTGATAGTAGCGGGTCAGTCGCTCTAGGCGAAAGGCGATATTGACTGCGTTGGATATGACGGTGGTCTCCATGCGTTCAGCTTCGCCGATGATACCGAGTATCAATGGGCCGAGATGGATGCCGAAACCGATCTGAACTTTGGGGGTATCTGGGGCGACGAATTTATCGTTGAATTGCGTCATGGCTTTTTGCATGCCGATGGCATGCTTTTACCGGATCGTCGGCCTCCTCGGGGAAGAGTGCCATGATCGCGTCGCCGATGTAATTGTCGATGAAGCCTTTTTGCATGCGGATGATCGGGCTGACCCAACTGAGGTAAGCATTGATGAAGGAGAAGGTCTCTTCCGGGCCTAGCCTTTCTGATAGAGTGGTGAAAGAAATGATGTTTGCAGAGAAAATATTCATCTCGACCTGTACTTGGTCGCCGAGCTTTAGATCGAGGATATTGTCACGCTGGAGGAGGGTGAGGAATTGCTGCGGGATGAAGGAGGAATAGACCTGGTTGGTTTTCTCCACGTGATCCTGTGCATGCTGGGCCTCGTCGGCTTTTTCCTCGATCTGGTGTGAAAGGTTTTGCTGTAGCCGGTAAAGCTCGACATGGATTCCAACTCGATGCAGCAGTTCGGTTGGATTAAAGGGCTTGTTGATATAATCGACGGCACCCAATTCAAAACCCTGGATAATTTTTCCGGTCTCCCCCCGGCCAGTGAGAAAGATGATGGGGACGGGCTGGGTTTTGGGATTGGCTTTGAGCCTCCGACAGGTCTCAAAGCCGTCCATCACCGGCATGACGATATCGAGCAGGATCAGATCGGGAAGGGAGGCCTGGGTCATTTGCAATGCCGCCTGGCCGCTCGTAGTCGAGCGCACCGCGATGTTTGCCTTTTCGAGTACTCGCTCCAGAAGTTCCGAGACTCTCGGGCATATCGTCGACGATGAGCACTTCTATTTTTTTATCGTTGAAGTCGGTCATATTGCTCTTTGTCACTCTTTGGGTTGGAGTTGGCATGGGGTACCGGCGCAACGATTGTGCATAAAAAATTTTATATACAGGTTCGGGTGAGGATCAAAACCCCAATCAGTATGCGATCTCGCTGGATCTCCTCGACCGAGCCATTGGCGTAGCATGCCCAAGAGTGGTTTTCGCTCGACCTTCGCCCTGCTCAGTGCCGCGTCCAGATGTCGAGGAACGGTGTTGGGAAGGACTTAAATTTTTGTGGCGAAGAAGCGCTAAGGGCGATTGGCCGCGATGGTTCTAGCGCAAGAGGAGCAGCTTGTGCGCTAAGACCAGTTTTCCTGTCCTGAGGCGGTAGATATAGACACCCGTTGCCAATTCGCCTTCCGAATCGGTACTGCCATCCCAACGAACGGAGTAGTGTCCGGCTTCGTGCCAGCCCTGGAGAACCTGTGCGACTCGTTGACCCGCCAGGTTGTAGATCGACAATTCGGTTTCGGCCGCTTGCGGCAGGGAGAAGTGAATCGCGGTGCTGCTGTTGAAGGGATTGGGATAGTTCTGGGCCAGGTTGAAGTCCATGGGCTCACCTGCACCGCGTTCCTCGAGTACGGCGGTCGGGGCTGGTGGGGCAGATGGGAGCTGCGTCACCAGGCGAATATCGTCCAGGTAGAAGGTCCCGGTCATATTGCCCTCGAGGCGGAGCCCATCGATAAAATCGACCTGATCGCGAAGCCCTGGGCCGTAGAAATTGGTCTGGTTGAAGGCCTCGAAGGGGATTTCCAGAACCTGCCATTCGCGGTGCATGAGATCGATCTGATATTTTTCCGGATCCCTGAAGAGGTCGACCCCCAGCCCATCGATGTAGAGAATGAAGACGGGGAACTTTGAGAGTTCGATCTCGCCGGGGTAGAAGGCGAAGCGCACGCCGGCGTAGCCCAGGCGCTGGACGGGTTCTGCGGGGCGCAATTCTAGGTGCCAGGAAGTATAGAAATTGAGAGGTTCGGCTGCGATGGCGATGGAATGTGCGCCGTGATATACGGGCCCGTCGGGTAGGTTCCGGATCTGGGCGCCTCTGGTGCCATTCAATTGCCAATTGGCTGCCAGAGTTTCGTCAAAGACCGACAGATCCGGCGGTAGGAGGGTGATATTCTTGAGCAGGTCGAAGTGGTGCAATATGCCGCCGATCTCCTGCTCGATTCGCACTTTTATTGGGTAGAGGCCTTTGGTCAGCCCCTCGGTTATCAGCTGGGCTTCTACCCTATAGGTCTGGTCGTCAAGAGCTCTCAGCGGCAGGGCATTCGGGCCGCCAAATGCGCTCAAATCTGCCGTTAAACGCGGTAAGCCTCCACTGGGATCGAGGCGTTCGACCTCTACCGTAGCTCGGAAATCGAGCATTGCGCCGAGGGGCATGGTGGTGGGCAGGTTGTGTTGCCACGAACCGCCAATCGGGCTATGGGTGATTTTGATGATCAGTTGATTGCGGTTGTCGCTGCTGAGATAGAGGCTGCCTTCGTCATCCGTGACCAGGCCGACGGGGAAGCCCCAGACATCGTCCTGGGTTTTTCCGGCCTGGAAACCGGTGATAAAGCTTCCCATTTGGGCATTGGAGCCATCGGGTTCGCTGAAGAGTGCAGAGACCATATAGCCTGGATGGGAAGAGAGTTTGGCTTTGCCGGCACGGAAGGCGATAAAGGCGGCGTTTTTATAGCGGGTGGGAAACTGATCGCCGGTATAGAAATGGATCCCCATCGGCGCGTAGTGAGCGGGTACCAGGGCCACAGGTCGTTTTTGGGTCGCCACACGTGCGCTATCGGCCGGGGTGATGGGCAGTACTTTATCGTACGAGTCGATGGCGAAGTCGTTCCAGACCTGGTGGCTGTGAACGAACGGATAGCCCATAAAGTCCTGGTCGCGGATAATGTCGATCCACTCGGGCGGACGAGTGCGGCCTTCGCGATCGTGGCCATTATTATTGCCCCAGAGTTCGTTGGTTCTGGGGTGGAAATCCATGCCGATGACGTTGCGTACCCCGGTGGCAAAGATCCGGCGTCCGCTGCCGTCGGGGTTGAATTGGACGATGGTGCCGCGCTCGGGGTGCTGGGGGACCTTTTTATCGCCGTTGCCTTCGACCTGGAATCCGATTTCCATTCGACAGAGATCACAGGGCGAGCCGACCGATACGTACATCTTATCGTTGTTTTCATCGACGACCAGCGTGCGGGTATCGTGCCAACCCTTCCAGGGAATATCGGCGAGGATTACCTCTTCTTCTTCGTAGATCAGGTCGCCGTTGGTATCGCGAGCGCGAATAACCTGGTGCTCTTCGGCGACATAGAGGTAGCCCCGGTAGAAGAGCAGGCTGTGGGCTTCTTCCAAACCGCGCAAAGAGGCAATCCGCTCGTCGGCGACCCCGTCGCGATCGCGGTCGGGAAAGGCGACGATCTCACGAGCGCCCATATTGGCCACGTGCAGTACTCCGTTTTCGTCGAAGGCCATAAAACGGGGTTTGCGCAAGCGCTCGTGGGCGAATACGCTGGCTGAAAAACCAGGAGGGAGGTTGAGTACCAGATCCTCGGGCACCTCACCGCGAAATGCTTCGGGTACCACCAGTTGGGTCGGCTGCAGTCCGAGGTCGATATCGGGCACTAGGGTACCGGGGGAGTACCCTTCATCTTGGGCTAAGGCATCGGCAATCCCGCAAAGAAAGAGTGCTAGTACTGCAAAATTGAACATTTAAAGTTTCCTCTGGCAGGCACAAAAGAGAATCTAAAAAAGTTAACTACTCGCTAATAAGATCGCAATTGCCGGCGAGCAACGGGCGGAGGGTTAAGTGCTGCTTTCTAATTGCGATCGCTAACCATGTTGTGGAGGATTTACAAATCGTAATTCTTAGTGGCCAGGGACGGTTTTTTGTGCTACTATAAGCCTTAGTTTCTATGCAATTTCGGGTTCGAGCTCTCCTCTCATGCAATTTGCCGGTTCCGATATAGGGCGAATCGCCCTGGGAGTCCTAGTGTTGATCGCGTTAGGGTACGTGGTCGCTGGGGCTTTGCTCTATATATGGCAGGACAGGCTGGTCTATGTACCCAATCGCCAGATCGAGGCGACTCCGGCCGATATCGGACTCGATTTCAAGGAGGTATCCTTCGCCGCCAGCGATGGGGTTCGGGTTGCGGGTTGGTATTTGCCGCTGTCCGACCCGCGCGGCACGGTCCTGTTCTGTCATGGTAATGCAGGAAATGTTTCCCATTTGCTCGAAGTTGCCCAGGATGCACAGGCTCTGGGGCTAGAAGTGCTACTTTTCGATTATCGCGGCTATGGTCGGAGCGAAGGCGAGCCAACGGAGCAGGGGACCTACCAGGATGCGGAGGCCGCTTGGAATTATTTGGTTGAAGAAGAGGGTGTGGACCCCGAGCGGATTATCGTCGTTGGTCGGTCCTTGGGTGGCCCGATTGCCGCTTGGTTGGCACGGGCCAAGAGTCCGGCTGCGCTTTTTCTGGAAGCGACGTTCAGTACGCTGCCCGATCTAGCTCGGGAACTATACCCGCTCTTTCCGATCGGCCTGCTTGCGCGCTATCAATATCCCACGCTCGAATATTTGATCGAGATCCACTGCCCGGTACTGGTCAGCCATAGTCGCGACGATCGGTTGATCTCCATTTCACACGGCAAGCGGCTTTACGCAGCAGCGCGCGGCCCCAAGGCATTCATCGAACTCAGGGGGGATCACGTTGCTGCCTTCCGTGAACAGGCGGAGGTGTATGGTGCGGGCGTCGAGAGTTTTTTAACGCAGAAACTCGGTTGGTAATTCAGATACGTCCTTCCCGTTCCCATTCTATGTAGAGTTGTTGTCGGTATTTTTCCGCTCTGGCTTCGTCCTCTTCGGCCCTGGCTGCGAAGTAGACGAAGCCCAGCGCACGGCGTGGTCGAGTGCTGTTATTGGCATCCGCGCGGTGGATGCACATCGAGTGGTGGATTATCAGATCGCCTGGTTCGGCGCAGACCGGAATCTCCGCAGTGTAGTCGGCACTTCCGTAGTCGGCGATGCCTTGTGAGAAGCCGAGGGTGTTGGTGCGCTGGTGAGGGCGCATTGCCTGTCGATGCGAGCCAGGTAGGTAGCGGATGCAGCCATTCTCCTCGTCCACGGTGTCCTGGGCCAGCCACATGGTCAATGCCTCATTGGGTTCGAGCATGAAGTAGAAGCCGTCCTGATGCGGGGGAGTGGCTTTGCCGCCATTCGGCAATTTGTTGAACCACTGCAGGTTCCTGCATATCAGTTCGTCTTCGAGCAAAGCCCGGCCGAGATCCATCAGGCGATGGCCGTAGTAGAGGTCGTGGAAATACTCGTCGTAATCGCACATGCTCTGTAAGCGCATCAGGGTTGCAGGGTCTTTTTTGTCTTCGAAGAAGCCTGCATCCTCCGGGAGCGTGGGGAAGACGCTGTGGATATAGCGGTCCAGTTCGCGATTGACCTGGTCAATTTCGTCGGCTTTCATAAAACCGCGCCAGGCTACGAATCCCTGGCGGGCGAATTCCTCTTTGGCCTGTGATAGATTCATGATCGATTCCTCTTTCTTTTTCTCTGATGTGGCCAGTTCAGATGTCGTTGCAAAAAACGGAAAGTGGCCTGGCCATTGATGGTGTGGGGACCGGAAAAAAACTCGATCTCGGTTTGCTCTGCAAATCCTAATTCTAGGTAGCGCCGGTAAGTACGTGCGTATTCGTAGGCGACCCACTCGTCGGGGGCGACCCCATCGTAGTGGCCGCGTTCGACCATAAAGGGCCGAGGACAAATTAACCAGCTCATCTCGGCGTAGTTGAAGGTATTGCCGAGGTCGAATTCGGGCATTTCATATTCGCCAGTGAGCAGGTACGAATGTCGGTGGTGAGCGGAAGCGTTTTTCCAGATCCACTCGTTGTAATCGGCTGAACAAATAGAAAGGCAGTATTCCTTGAGCAGAGCCGGAACGCGCATCGCCGTTTTGCCGCCGTAACTCAGACCGTAAAAGGCGATGCGCTGAGGATCGACATAATCAAGATCGGTGAGCCACTGGAGTATGCGCTGGTGTTGGCGGGTAATAAACGAAAAGAGCGAGAGTTTGAGCGGATTGGCAAGTCGTTGCAGACGGCGAAAGTTATCTTGGCCGATATAGGGATTTTGTGGAGCGAAAACGATATAACCGCGCTCGGCCAGGCGGCAGGCGTAGCGGTGGTAGGAGGGGTTCTCGTACTGGGCGTCGGCCAGGTCCTGTGGGCGTCCCTCAAGACCGTGTTGGCAGACGACGACGGGTCGCTGTTCACCCTTTCTAAGATTGTTGGGCAGCAGTAGAATACCATAGGCGAAAACATCGCGGTAGAGATCGAGGACCACTTCGTAGCCGAGGTACTTCCGTTCGCGGTAGACGAGGCGTGAACGGGGGCGGAGTGCAATACGAGGTGAGGGCAGACGGCCGATTACCTCGTCCCAGAGGTAACGGCGGTAGCGCTGGCTGGATTTGGTCCACTTTTCCTCGGTGGAAGAATCGGCCCTGTCCCAGAAGCGCTGGCGGGTGAATTCGGCTTGGGTGAGCAGGGTCTGGGTGTGGTCTACCAGATTGTGGAATTGGCGCTGGCGTCGCTCTTCGGCATCGGGCATGTCGCCCTGGAGTTTGGGAGCGGGTCCGGGGGCGCGAATCCGGTGAATGCCCAGGGGGAGGACAACGGCTTTGAGGAAGGATTCGGCACAGGGTTGATCGCTGTCGATGAGGGTGAAACCGCCGCTCATCGCTCCGGCCAGGTCTAGTGCTCGTTGGAATTCCGCTGCGACCTGGCTCGGGGGCGGGGTGACAATCCGGCCGGGAGCTGCGCCGGTGCGTTTATCGCTCGGAGCAGGGGGGCCATCGATTCGCGGGTGGGGACTGGTTTCGACGATCAATTTTCGTGGTGCGATCAGGCTGGCGATCTCGCCATCGCCGAATTCGCGCAATAGGCCGAAAATATTGCGATAGATTGGTTCGCGCCACAAACTCTGGCGATTCTGAAAGTACCCACTTATGCCAGCCGCTTCGATGCGCTGGTCGAGTGCTGCAGCGTACAGCGCGATGAGCGCGCCTTCGCCATAGCCGATGACGCCGGTCGGACCTGATTCGAACCAATCGACAGCGGCTAACACCTTTTGCACTTCGAATCCTATGATATGGCGGCCGAGTTCACAGGCGGCCCGATAGATGAATTCTCGGTGGGGTTGGTTGGTCATGCGGACGCCGACAAGCCCCGAGTAGGTACAGTCGCGGTCGAGGAGTGTGGGAATGAGTACGCGGCAGCCGCTCTGGGCCAGCTGGGAGGCGAAAGCGGGACCATCGTCTTCGAGCCCGGCGAGTCGCTCGGGTGTCCAATCGGCGTCGGGCAGGGCGACGATATTGGCGCGGGGTGTGCGCTGGGGAGTGAGGAGCAGGCCCTCGGCGTCGACATTGGCAACGGCGCGCCAGCGCACGGGGTAGATACTGTAATTAGAGCCTTGGGCCAGTGGTTTGGATGGGTCGGAGAGATAGCTCAGGTCGGGTGTGGGACGCGGATCCTGGGCGCCTATGATTCGGGCGAGATGGCGACGATTTTTTTCGACGGATTTTATGTAGGCATTCGGTGAGGATGTATCGCGATGCCAGTGACGGCCGCGTTGTACGGCGGCTTTTTCGGTCGCGCGGAGCAGGTAGCGCTGGATGCCAGCGACCATGAGTTCGGCGAGATCGCCGCATTCGGTGAGCAGTACAGTGCCGGGCAAATGCGTGGGTCTAGTCATGGGTGCGATTATTCGGGGTGGATCCATCGTCCAGGTTTCGCAAGCGGCGCTGGCCTGGGTAAGATGGAAGATGGTTCCCGCTCTCTCAATGGGGCGGATATGGGATTTTAGATCGACCCTATATCTAATTTGAGTGATTTGGTTCTTTGTAATATATTGCCTGCAGAAGCACACGTAAAACATAATTGAGGACTTTATGGCGACGAAAAAGAAGGGCAGGATAGTCAAGCTGGCGATGGTTGGCTGCGGTGGCATGGCTGGGGCGCATCTACGCGGGTATGAAGAGTTACTCAACAAGGGAGAGACGCGATTCCGCATTGTGGCGACGGTGGATGAGGCGCTGGATCGGGCTCAGAACTTCGCCGCGCAGATCGAGGGTTTCACCGCTTGGAAGGTCAATGCCTACCAGAGTGTCGCGCAATTGCTCGAGAGCGAAAAAGATCTCGACGGGGCCGATATCTGCAGTCCGCACGGGCTGCACCATGTGTTGGCTTGCGAATTGCTCAATGGTGGAGTAAATGTGCTGGTCGAGAAGCCGATCGGGATTACGGTCAAAGCCTCTAAGAAGATCATTCAGACCGCTAAGCGTCGTGGGTTAGTTGCCGCTACTGCCGAGCAATGTCGGCGTGCTATCGGTCAACGTACGATCCATTGGGCTTTCAACGACGGGCTTTTGGGGGAGCCGCGGATGTGGTGGGCGATACGGGCGGGGTGGAATGACCCTGAGGAGGTGCCCAATTGGCACTGGCGCGTCGATCGCAAGTTGGGAGGTTGTGGTATGGTTATGGATAGTGGAGCGCACTGGGTCGATACGATGCGCTACTGGTTCGGTGAGGTCGAAAGTGTCTATGCCCGGGTGGAACATATCTATCCTCGATCTCATCGCAAAGGAGATAAGATCGTCGAGAGTGCGATGGAAGATTTTTGGACCAGTATTTTCAACTTCAAGAGTGGGTTGGTCGGTACCTGGTCATGGACGATTAGCGCGCCCGGGAAGGGGTTCACTCAATTGACCATGAGCGGCACCAAAGGCTCAATTATCGACTCGGATATTTTCCATCCCGCTGCCTTTCAGGCTGCCGGCGAGTGCCAGCTGGTAAATGGAACCACTTATAGCATGGCCCGGTTGCAGGAGGTTTATCTGGAGACGCTGAGTCAGCGTAAGAAAAACCAGCTCTTTCCCTATGGAATTACCGGGGGTGTGACTTTGGAGCTATGGGATTTTATCGATGCCTTGAGTAAGGGACGTCCGGTGGAGATCGATGCCGAAGAGGGGTTGCGCAGCAAGGCTATCAGCGAGGCGATCTACGAATCGGGCAAGTTGGGTCAGGTGGTCAAGGTGGCGGATGTGCTCAAAGGGCGGATCGACGCTTACCAGCGCGACGTAGACCGCGCCTGGAAGCTCTAATGGTTTTCGATGTCTGGATTGCCTTTGAGACGGCGCCAGAAGCGGGTTAGGTCGGGGAGGTCGGCATCGGCGAAAGGGTCGAGTTGGCGAAAGTCGGCAACCCGGCTGGGATCTTCGGGGTCTGCCACTAGGCGGAAGACAAAGATATAAGAGCCGGTAGTGTCGATCCAGGAGTCCGAACGCCCGAAGCGCAGATCGCTGAAGAAGATCTTGCCGTCTTTGCGCTCGGCCTGGTAGTAGCCGCGCGAAAACCAGAGCAGGCGCTGGACGGGTTCCTCTGTGATCTTGTCGGCGATTAGAGAGGTGTTGCGTTCGATGCGGCGGAAGCGGATCGCAGGCTCTTCGTCGAAGAGCGAGTAGAGTCCGGTCCACAGGTGGTCGTCTTTAGCGGCCAGGCCCGCCCAGAGTACGGTGTTGAACGGAGTAGGGGTGACAAAGAGGCGCTGGTGCGCGATGCCCTGGTCCGAGAGGGCCTGGGTGAAGGCCGTGCGGACGTGGAGATAGCTGGCCGCACTCAGGAGCAGGTAGGCAGAACTCAAGCAGAGGCCAATGGCGTTGAGTCGTCGGCGCCAGTGGAGCCGACGCTGAAAGAGCGCGGCGATGAGGCCTCCTCCTAAAGGCAGAGTATAGAGTGGGTCGATGATGAAGATCGAACCAAGAGCGACCGGGTAATTGCTGAAAGGCTTGAAGAGTTGGGTGCCGTACATGGTGAAAGAGTCGAGGAGAGCATGGGTGAGTAAGGCGAGAAAACTGAGCAGGCTCCACTCGCGCCAGGTGGCGTCGGAATGCAGTATAGAGAGCGCGTAGCCCAGCCCCAGCCCCCCACAGATCGCACCGAGGAATGAATGGGAGAGACCGCGGTGGACGCCGAGTTGGGCACTTTCAGTAAGGAAGGCTGCGGCAAAGACATCTAAATCTGGCAATGTGCCCAGAGCCGCGCCCCAGAGAGGCGCTTTTTTGCCTAGCTTCGACCCGAGGACCAATTCGCCGATCGATGCACCTAGGGTGACTTGGGTGAGTGTATCCATAGAACCAAGCTAAAAAATACGGAGGTTTATTTGCAACGATTGAGTAGCAATATAGCGAGCCGACAAGAAACCGCCATTCGCGGGGTGGACGCATGAAGAGCGATCCAGTCTGGCGAATGGCAGGGCCCGACCAAGAGTCTGTCTCTGTTGCCTATGCCGATCCTTTAACAGCCCTAGCTCGGGCGGAAATGCCGGCGATTGTACTGCGTCAGGTCTACGACTCGGACCATTGCCGGGCTTTGGTGCGGCGTTTCGTCGAGCGCGGACTGATGCGCGAACCGTTGGCGAATGACCCGAACGACCCGCGCACGCGTATCGATATCGGCACCAGTTTGGGCAATAAAGGGGGAGATATAGAGGACTTTCTGGCCCATGCGGCGGAGACCCGCGCGCTTTTTAGTACTCTTTTTGACGACTTGCAGGATCCAGTGCAGACCATTTATGACCACCTACAGGCGCTGGCGCAGACCAAGGAGGTCAAAACCGCTCGCGAGCCCGATGGGCGTCTATATGGTCCGGCGATTTTTCGCATCCACTACGACGGTCATGCCTACCGTCCGCACATCGATCACGTCGTATTGCGCGAAAAGCGTTTCGACTATCAGGTTTCGCGTTTTACCCACCAGTTTGCCGGAGTGCTTTGCATCCAGAACGCCGATGCGAGAGGTCCGGGGGTCCAGGCCATTTTGCACCGCTGTTTGTGGACAGAAGAAGTACAGCCCTATATTGCCGAAGAGCGTTTCGATCACTATGCTGCGGCGCGGGAGATTGAGCAGTGTCGGGTAGAACTCGAACCGGGAGACCTCTATTTTTTCAATACCCGCTCTATCCACGAAGTGCCGGCTGTTCAGGGCAGAGATCCTCGGGTGGTGCTGGCGGTCTTTATCGGCTATTCGGAAGACGATGGGGAAATTTACGTATGGTCTTAAGGAGCAAATGAATGCGTATAGATCTGATGGACCATATCGGCGACTATATTAGTTCGGAGTATTACGCCTTGCTCGACCCCGGACTGAAGGAACATGCCGAAGTGCTTTTGTCCCAAGTCATGAGCGGGGTGCACGAGCAGTCTTCGTCAGACCCATCGGAAATCGATTCGGTGCTCCTGACCCGGGTTTTACTGGAACAGGTCGCTCCGTTGGATCTGTCGCTGGTGGTTCGACAGGGGGCCCCGCAACTTTTGCAGGCTTTTTTTTCCTATATGGCGCTGTCGGGAAAGTTTCCACAGGCGGCGGAGTGGTCGGAGTGGATGCCTGAGGTCGAGGCCCAATACAGCACGCGCTTGCGTTCAGACGGTACTGTGCGCGGTGAGACCGTGCGCAATAAGCTAGCGCCGGTCGGTCGCAACGAGCTTTGCCCTTGCGGCAGCGGCAAGAAGTTCAAAAAGTGTTGTATCGATTTTTTGGGCTAGGTGCTATCGTTTCGCACTCGATTTTACCAGTCGTTGACCGAGCCATCGGCACGGCGCCAGTGCGGCGGCTCGTCGGGCAGTTGCGGCGGATGGCGTAGGGCGGTGGCCTCGTCGAGGTCGATCCCGAGCCCCGGTGAATCCGTCGCCAGTAGATAGCCATCCTCCACCCGCCAGTCGTGTGGCACGACCTCGGTCATCCAGTCGTCTGCTAGCGCGAATTCCTGTACTGCACAGTTGGGGATAGCCAGATTCAAATGCAGCATTGCTGCAGTCGATACCGGGCTGCCGGTGTAGTGGCAGGCCATCTCTTGGTAGTGCACCTCGCCCATGGCGGCGATCTTACGGCCTTCGGTGATCCCGCCGCTGTGGCAGATATCGACGCGGAGGTAGTCGATGAGTTCGCCTTCGATGAGTTCGCGAAAGGCCCACTTGGTGTGCAGTTGTTCGCCGGTGCCCAGAGCGACATTGGTATGGGCGCGGAGCGTGGCGAAGGAGCCGGGATTTTCAGAGCGGATCGGATCCTCGACGTAGAAAGGGCGATATTCCTCGATGGCATTGCAGAATTCGATCGCGCGGGCCGGGGTCAGCCGGGTGTGGACTTCTACGATGATTTCGGGCTCAGATCCTATCGCTTGGCGCAAGATTTCGACATAGCGGATGCCCTGGGATACGGCCTGACGAGGATCGAAGTGGCCATCGGGGATTGCGTCGGTTGGTGAAATCCGCAGTACGCGATAGCCTGCGGAGAGGAGCTGGTGTCCATGCTCGACCATGGTTTCGGGTTTGTCGCAGCGGACGTGGCGATAGACGAGGACCTTTTCGCGGGCCTTGCCGCCGAGGAGGCGGTAGGTGGGTACTCCGAGCGCCTTGCCGGCCAGATCCCAGAGCGCGATATCGATGCCGGCCAGCGCCGATTGTAGGACCGGCCCCCCGCGCCAGAAGGTGCCGCGGAAGAGATCTTGCCAGAGGTACTCGATGCGGGTGGCGTCCTGACCAATGAGCAGCGGACGGAGGTGGTCGAAGGTGTGGACTACCGACATCGAACGACCGGAGAGTGAGGCTTCGCCGAGGCCGTAAAGTCCGTCTTCGGTGGTGATTTTGACGAAGACGAATTGATGGACGGGGAACACATCGACGGCGGTGATTTTCACGGGTATACTCCTTATGGTTCACGGATTAGGATACGGAAATTGCCTGGTTGTCGATAGCGGTCCGATTCAATTATTGGGTTATTCACACTGATTCACGGATCAATCCTGCCGCAATACCGCGGCGTTTTTCTGTCTCGTTTTGCTTTGGGATCGGGTATTAGATCGATGATCTATGCCTCATCGTTTAGCTGTTTTTTGGATCGCAATCCACTTGCTTGACAGGTTTTGGGGGAGGGTGGATATTGCCTTGATCCCGGCACGATTGGAGATTAGAGTGGTTGATTGCTTGATTCGAAGGATGGTCGAGTCAGACCGCCAGAGCGTGGCGGAACTGATCTGTGTTTCCACCAATTATTGGTATGAGCAGCACGGGTTGGAACGGATCTTTCCAGATGGTCCGGAGAGTGCGGATGTATTTTATCAGGTGTACAGCGCGTTGGAAGGGAGTGTGGGCATTGTGGCAGAAGTCGGGGGAAGATTGGCGGGGTCTTGTTTTTATCACCAGCGGCCGACGCACGTATCACTTGGCATAATGAATGCGCATCCCAACTACTTCGGACGGGGAGTTGCGCGGAGGCTTTTAGACCATATCATTGAAGTCGCCGATGGTCTGAGGCGGCCGATCAGGCTGGTGTCGAGTGCACTGAATCTGGATTCATTTTCGCTTTATACACGGGCGGGATTCGTACCGCGTTGCGCGTACCAGGACATCGCTCTGAGAGTGCCGGAGGCGGGGTTGGAGGATCAGAGTCCGGTGGTGGTGCGGGAAGCGGTCTTGGACGATGTAGAAGCTATGGCGGCACTTGAGATGGACCTCTGCGGTATTCGCCGCGAAGGCGATTTCAGACACTTTATCACCAACCCCGATGGATTCTGGCACGTATCGGTATGTGAAGACAGTCAGGGGCACGTGTCCGGGTTTATCGCCGCGAGTGGAGAGATGCTCGGTCCGGGGGTTGCGCGGAGCGAGGAAGAAATCGCAGCGCTGCTCCTGGCGGAGTTGAACCGGGTGCGTGGAAACAAGGTGATTTTTCTGCTGCCGGTTGAGTGCGCTGGGCTGGTGCGCCGGGTCTATGGCTGGGGAGGCCGCAATTGCGAGTTGCATTTTGCTCAAGTGCGTGGTAAGTATAGGGTTTGCACCGGTGTCAACTTGCCTGCCTTCATGCCGGAGACGGGTTGAAAGTTGTTCTGAGATCGGAACTCGGTTGTGGCTTATGACATGGGTTTTCGTACCGAGGAGGGCATTGTTTGGGGCGGAATATTAGAACGAACGTATTCAACGGTCGGTAGGGCCGGTTTCAAAAGAGGAGTGTCATGAGCGCCGAGTGGTCGTTTACCCGCATCGTCGAGGCCCTGCCTCCGACGGTTCCCTTCGTACCGCCCGAAGCACTGGAGCGGCAGCGGGGACGGACGTTGCGCTTGCGAGTCGGGGCCAACGAGAGCAATTTCGGGATTTCTCCCAAAGCCCGAGAGGCGATGGTACGTGCGGTGGACCAGGTGCACTGGTACAACGATCCCGAGGGGTATGAGTTGCGCACGACTCTGGCCCGGTCGATTGGGGTCGATTTCGAGGAAATCGTTCTCGGAGCTGGAATCGATGAATTGCTGGGGTTGCTGGTACGCCTTTTCGCCGCGCCCGGTGACGCGGTAGTCACCTCATTGGGGGCCTATCCGACTTTTAATTTTCACGTCGAGGGGTACGGAGCGGTCTTGCACAAAATACCGTACCGCGATGATCGCGAAGATTTGCCTGCTCTTTTGGCCAAAGTGCGCGAAATTCGTCCGAAGCTGGTTTATGTCGCCAATCCGGATAACCCGATGGGTACTTGGCAGCAAGCCGATGCGTTGCGGAGTTTTATCGACGAGTTGCCATCGGGGTCTGTCCTGCTCCTCGACGAGGCTTATATCGATTTTGCTCCGGAGGAGGCGTTGCTGCCACTGGATTTGGAGCGTGGTCAGGTAGTGCGTTTGCGCACCTTTTCGAAGGCGCATGGGATGGCGGGGGCCAGAATTGGTTATGGCTTAGCACAGCGCGAGGTCGTTGCCGCACTCGACAAGGTGCGCAACCATTTTGGGGTCAACCGCGTTGCCCAGACTGGGGCTCTGGCCTCGCTCGGCGACCAGGAGTTCGTGTGCTCGGTCGTAGCACAGGTGGAAGAGGGCAAAAAGCAATACGCGGCGTTGGCGGCGGAACTGGGTCTGGGGATGGTGCCTTCGGCGACCAACTTTGTGGCGCTGGATACGGGAAGCGGTGAGCGGGCACGGAGGTTGATGCAGATGCTCTTAGCAGAGGACGTATTCGTGCGGATGCCCGGTGTGGTTCCCCTGGACCGCTGTATTCGTCTTACAGTGGGACCGGCTGCGGAGCGGCAGGCTATTGCAGAGGTTCTGCGCCGAGTCGTACCGGAGGTCGCGTAATTGAAATGAAAGTTCTGGTCGCGGGAAGTAGTGGATTGATCGGTTCGGCTCTGTGTCGCCAGCTGGTTCAGGAAGGGAACGAAGTCGTGCGCCTGGTGCGCCGGCAACCGCAGGGGAGTGGGGAGGTGTCTTGGGATCCGGACACGGGATCTCTGGCAGCAGCGGCATTCGACGGGGTCGATGCGGTGATGCATCTGGGAGGTCGGAATATCGCGGCGGGACGCTGGACCGCTAAATTCAAGGCCGAGTTGCTGGAGAGTCGGGTGCGGAGTACGGAGTTAATTGCCGCGACCTTATCGCGGTTGGCAGAACCGCCTCAGGTTTTGATTTGCGCCTCGGCGATTGGAATCTACGGCGATCGGGGCGGTGAAGAATTAAATGAGCAGAGCGGAGTCGGTAGCGGCTTTCTCGCCGAATTGGGACAGGCATGGGAAGGGGCTAGCGCCGTCGCCGCCGATCGAGGTATTCGAGTTGTGCAGGCCCGTTTTGGGATCGTTCTCAGTCGTCGCGGTGGAGCACTGGCCAAAATGCTTTGGCCCTTTTGTCTCGGAATGGGCGGGAAGGTGGGGAATGGGCGGCAGTATTTCAGCTGGATTGGTTTGGAGGATGTGGTCTTGGCTTTGCTTTTCGCTCTGCAGGATGCCGATTTGAGCGGCCCGATAAATCTGACCGCGCCGAATCCGGTCACCAATGCCGAACTGACCCGGGTATTGGGCCGGATTTTGCGTCGACCGACGCTGGTCCCCTTACCGGCCTTTATGGCGCGGTTGGTCCTGGGGGGATTAGCGGATGAAGGTATACTCGCCAGTCAGCGGGTTCTACCGGCCAAACTCCTGAAAGCGGGTTTTGATTTTCACTATCCGGATCTGACGGGAGCGCTTCGCCGTGCCTTGGAACACTAATATAAGACGGGTCGTATCAGAAACGAATGCGCGTCTGCTATAGCGAAGGCTATTTCGTCCCCCTGCCCGATAAGCACCCCTTCCCGATGGCAAAGTTCCCCGCCTTGCATGGTATTCTGCTGCGCGAAGGGTTGATTTGTCCAAGCGATATTTGCGAACCCGTCGAAGCCACCTGGGAGGATCTGCGTCTGGTTCATACCGGGGAGTACCTTGATAAACTGGCTGATGGTGCGTTGGAGCAGAGCGAGGAACGGCGTTTGGGTTTGCCGTGGTCCGAGGGGTTAGTCCGTCGTTCGCGCCTAGCGGTCGGGGGGACTCTGCTAACAGCCAGGTTGGCGCTCGAAGAAGGGATCGCCGCGAACCTGGCCGGAGGGACACATCACGCTTTTCCTGACCGCGGCGAGGGGTTTTGCGTACTCAACGATGTGGCGGTGGCGATTGCGGTGCTTCGCGCCGAGGGAAAGATCGAACGGGCGTTGGTGGTGGATCTCGATGTTCACCAGGGCAACGGTACTGCGCGGGCCTGTGCCGATGATGCCGGAGTCTATACCTTTTCGATGCACGGGGAGAAAAATTTCCCTTTCGTCAAGGAGCGTTCCTCACGCGATGTGGGGCTTGAAGATGGGTTGGAGGATATAGCTTATATGGGTATTCTCGCCGATCATCTTCCCGAGGTTCTGGATAGGGCCGAGGCAGAGATCGTCTTTTATCTGGCTGGGGTCGATCCGATGCGCGGTGATCGCTATGGGAGATTGGCGCTCACTCGTGGTGGAATTATTGAGCGGGAACGACTGGTGTTGGAATCGGTTAAAGCGACGGGCGTGCCCATGGTGCTCTTGTTGTCGGGCGGGTATGCGCCTACGCCCGAGGAAACTGCTGATTTGCATGCGGAGGTTCACCGCGTCGCATCTGAAATCTTTAGGGGAAATAAATGACGGCTATTGATATAGGTTCGCGCAGAGAGCTTTTAATCGACGAGTGGCTCATTGAAGAGATGCGGGAGGTTGAATTGAAGCTCCAGCAGCCAGTGCCACGCGAAGTTGCTATAGTCCACGATTCTCCATGGGAGGGAAATATCTGTTGTTATCATACGGTTATTTCGCGACGGGGATCTCTTCAAGATGTATTATCGTGGCTCGCACTACGATGGGACAACGGCTAGTACGGCCCATGTAGAGGTGCCTTACTATGCGGAAAGTCGCGATGGGATCAACTGGTATAAGCCCGAATTGGGCCTGGTCGATTTTGCCAGTTCGAAATCCAACAATATCATAGATGTGGGAGGGTCTAGCCATTGCTTCGCTCCATTCAAGGATGCGAATCCGGATTGTGCCTCTGATGCGCGCTACAAGGCGCTGGCTGGACAGGGTAGCGATGGACTATGGGCATTCAAGTCGGCCGATGGCTTGAGTGGGACTCGGATGAGCGATGACTATGTCATCACCGAGGGTAAATTCGATTCGCAGAATCTGGGGTTTTGGGATAGAGTGCGTGGGCACTATGTCGATTATCATCGCAATTCGCGCGAGCGGGGCGGCGAGCAGGTGCGGATATTATGACCTGCAGTTCCGATGACTTCGTGCATTGGAGCGAGCCACAGTGGATCGATTTCGGCGCGGCCTCTCCCGAACATCTCTACACCAACCAGATCACGCCTTACCACCGGGCGCCGCATATCTTGGTCGGATTCCCCAAGCGATTTATGCCTGGTCGAGCCACTGTCGAGCACGACTACAACGGCGTATCGGATGGGGTCTTCATGTCGAGTCGTGACGGGCTCCATTTCAAGCGCTGGACCGAGGCCTTTATCCGTCCCGGCTTGTAGCCCGAGCGATGGGTTAATCGCAACAATATGACTGCTTGGGGCGTAGTGGAGACGCTTGGATTCCTGCCCAATGTACCGAATGAACTCTCGCTCTATTCGACGGAGAGCTACTACCGGGGAGCGGCATGTAAATTGCGTCGGTTTGCGCTGAGATTGGATGGCTTCGCATCGGTCAATGCTCCGCTCAAGGGTGGCGAGTTAATAACCAAACCGTTGACCTTCTCCGGTCGCCACTTGCGGATCAACTACTCGACTTCGGGTGCTGGCAGTGTTCGGGTTGAATTGCAGAGTGAAGGTGGGCGAGCAATCGAAGGTTTTGCCCTTGAGGATTGTGCGGAGATCTATGGCGATCAAATCGAGCGGGTAGTCTCTTGGAACACAGGAGATGATCTGTCGGCGCTGGCTGGTTAGCCGGTGCGATTGCGCTTTGCGTTGAGCGATGCTGATCTCTTTGCATTGGACTTCGGTTGATGGGATCAGTACTACCTATTTTCACTGCCGATAGTTTTAGCTGAGGGTGGGGAATTTGCGTTCGGGTTGGGTTGTCAGCAGCTGGTTCTGATTTGGGACAGCCGACTATTTTTTCTATATTGGCTCGATTCTATAAGGGAGGCCATAGATGGAAACTGAGAAACGGGAGATTCGCGAGGCGCCGAAGGGGCCGGGTGGGCTTTTGCGCAATATTGGCCCGGGAGTCATCGTTTCGGGGTCGGTAGTTGGCTCGGGTGAATTGCTGGTGACCACCCGGATGGGGGCCGAAGTAGGTTTTGTTTTTCTCTGGGGGGTGATTCTGGCTTGTCTGGTCAAATACGCGATACAGCTTGAGCTGGGGCGGCAGTGCATTCTACGCAAAAATACCACCATTGAAATTCTCGACCGGGTGCCGGGCCACCGCTTTAAGGGCGTGTCCTGGATCGCCTGGCTTTGTGTTGCCGGCTATTTTTCGGTGACTGTGGCGGTGATCGGTATCCTGGGTTCGGTCGCCGGGTTGATGATGACGATTTTTCCGGTGGTACCGGAAGGGCTCTGGGCGGTGGTGATTTATTTGGCGATGTCGATTCTTCTGTGGCGCGGGTTGTACAATGATCTGGAGACGATGGTTTCGATACTGGTTGCGACTTTCAGCCTGGTGGTCATTGGCTCAGCACTGGCGCTGCAGGGAACCGGTTATGCTATAAGCGGAGAGCAGATTGCCTCGGGGTTTCGTTTCGAATTGCCTACCGAGGGCGCCTTTGTTGCGCTGGCGGTAATGGGATCGGTAGGGGCAACCGCGGTCGAACTCTTTATGTATCCCTACTGGATCGTAGAGAAGGGCTATCCTGATTTCGTCGGTCCACAGGAGGACAGCGACGAATGGCGGGCACGCTACCGCGGCTGGATGCGGGTGATGATGACCGATGCCGGAGTGTGCACCGGTATCGCATTGGCGATCACCTGCGCCTATTATCTGCTCGGTGCGTCGGTGCTCAACCAGCTACAAGTGATGCCCGATGGGATGAAGGTTGTTGAGCAGGTTTCACTGATCTTTACCGAGACCATGGGTGGCTGGGCATACTACCTATTTATGGTCGGTGGGTTCTGTACGCTTTTTTCGACCTTGCTGGTCTTCGCCGCTTCTTCGGGGCGGATCGGAGCCGATTTTTTGCGACAGATCGGAGTGCGGGCGCTCTCCGAAGAGGAAGGCTATAGGCGTTGGGGGCGGATCCTACAGATCGGCTTTCCGTTCCTGTGGCTGGTGTTCATTCTCTTAGATCCGCAGACACTGGATTTCGTGCTAAAGGGGGCCAACGCCAATAATCTGCTGCTGATCCCTATGGCCTATGCAGTATTGCATCTGGCGATGCGGACTGCTAAGGGAGAGCGGATGTCGCTATGGACCGAGGTGGTACTGCTGCTCACGATCTGGGCGATCGTCAATTTCACGGTGATCAATATTTTTAAGTTATAGGGACGCTAGCCTCGATAGCGATCTCTCACTTAGCCCGGTCTTTTAAGCGCGGCCATATCCCCGTAGCGCAATCCCGTTCCGCCGAATATATCGAGCGCGGAGCCCACTGTGAAATCCAGCTTGTTGCGTCCGAGTCGGGCGATTGCGTCCACATCTGCCTGGTTGCATACTCCACCCGCATAGGTCGTTGGGATTGGCGCGATATCGCCTAACAGCGTGACCAGTTGCTCGTCGATCCCCGCTTGCTTACCCTCGACCTCGGTGGCGTGGATGAGGAATTCGCTGCAGGATTCGGCGAGAAATTCGAGATGGTCGCTGTCGATGGTGAAGTCGGTTGGCTTTTGCCAGCGGTCGGTCATCACCACGTAGCGGCCGTCGAGTTGTCCACAACTCAGGTCGAGGACCAGATGGTTGCGGCCAACGGCGTTGACGATGCGTGCAAGACGATCGCGGTGCAGCCTGCCGTTGCGAAATACATAGGAAGTGACGATGACGTGCGAGGCTCCGCGATCTAGCCAGAGGGGTGCGTTATCGCCATCGATACCACCGCCGATCTGCATTCCGTTGGGGAAGGCAGCCAATGCCTCACTAGCCGCCTGCTCGTTGCCGGGGCCGAGCATGATGACGTGCCCGCCTCTCAGGTTGTCGCGTCTATAGCGTTGGGCGAACTCGGCAGGGGGAGTAGTGGCGACAAAATTGGTTGCGGGTTTCTCGCCTTCCCGCAAGGTAGAGCCGACTATCTGCTTGACCTGGCCCTGGTGCAGATCTATACAGGGGCGGAAGCGCATCAGCGGTCGATGCGGTATTCGGCGAGTGCGGCTTCGTCTAGGCTGACGCCTAAGCCGGGTCCGGATGGCGGGAGGATATAGCCGTTTTCTATGGGCAGTTTTTCATGGATCACATCGCCTGAATGGTAGAGACAGCCATTGATATCGCTGGCGTAGCCGAGGTTAGGCATGGCGAAAGCCAGATGGGCTTGAGCGGCGGTACCGATACCCAATTCGGGCATGCTGCCGATGATACAGGGCAAATGTGCGGCTTCGGCGATGGCGAAGATCTGCGCGGCAGCGCCCAGACCCCCGGCCTCAGCGACGTAGACATTGAATATATCGACAGCCTGGCAACGTATACAGTTCATGGCGTCGGCAGGGGTCCACACGCTCTCGTCGGCCATGATCGGAATATCGACGCGTTCGCGAACAAAACGCAAGCCATCGAGGTCGTCTGGGGGCAGGGGCTGTTCGACTAGTTCCAGGTCGAAGACGGCGATTTTCTCTATTTTTCGCATGGCTTCCTTCGCTGAGGACCAACCCATATTGGCATCGGCGCGGAGGGTGATTTCGCTGCCTAGTTCATTTCTCAGCGCCTGGAGTACGGAGATATCAGCCTCGATATCGCGACCGATTTTGGCCTTCAGGGTCTTGTAGCCCTGATCGGCTAGATACCGTGCTCGTGCTGCAATCTCGTCGGGCTCACCCATCGGAAGAGAATGGCTTAGCATCACACGGTCGCGAACCAGGCCGCCTAGGAGTTGATAGACTGGAACACCGTACGCTTTGCCGACCAGATCGTAGAGAGCCATCTCGATCCCGGCCTTAGCCGGAAAAGAACGGTGCAGGACTTGATCCATGCGGTCGGCGATGTCGCGGATGCGGAAGGGATCGCAGCCTACTAGCTGTTCGGCAAGCAGGTCGTTTATGGCATCGCTTTCGCCGCGGCCCTGGCGGTCCCAGATACTCGAGGCTTCGCCAAGACCGATCAAGCCCTGATCGGTGTAAATTTGGACGATGGCGTTTTCACTGACCTGGTGAATGCCGAGGCTGCTCTTAAAGGGCTGAGGTCTTGGTACGCGTACGGGTATAGCTTCGATTGCACTGATTTTCATGGCAGCAAACTTAAGTCGAGAGTTTAGCGATCGTCAAGCAGATTGGTAGATGCCTAGGGCGGTATTGCCGTAGGCCCGTTGCTGAGTCAGCGCGAGGCAGCCGCTGGCTTCAGGTAAATCTAGTTCGATTTGATTTTGTACGAAGAGCAGTCCTCCATCGCTCAGGAGAGCGGATTGGCCCAGAGCTTCGATCAGACCTAGGAGGAGTGGAGCTTTGTGGTAGCGGGCGTGGTAAGGAGGGTCGGCGTAGACAATATCGAAACGCCGTCCTGTGGTTTCTAATCTGGGGATTAGACTTTGAGCTTTGTCCGAGTGTAAACCAGCGACTCCGGCCTGCCATTGATAAAGTAGAGAGCGGATTTGGCTCAGGCGTCGACGGTCTGGTTCGTTGAGTTCGACGGTGGCACCTCGACTCAGTGCTTCAAGGCCTATCTGACCTGAGCCCGCACAAAGGTCGAGGAAGGTCTGTCCGCCTAGATCTGGGGCGAGCATAGAGAATACGGCTTCTTTGAGACGCGCTGAAGTGAGGCGGATATCGCCTAATCGGCCTCCCGAAGGGATCCGCCGACCGCGATAGATTCCAGTGACAATGCGCACGAGCACTTCCTGAGAGTCGGCGTAAAAAGATGTAGAACTATCGCCGTTGGTTCGGTTTATGTCAAGGCGTGGAACTGCACAAATCCAAATCGATGAGAAATTCAGGAAGTGGTTGGGGTATTGATTGGCTCCCAGATGACATGGCCCGCACGAGTCGAGAAAGTGATGGTGTGCAGTTGGTTGATAGGGATCTCTTCGCTTGTTTTTTCATTGTCGACATTGGTCAGTTCGAGACGTACTTCATCGGGTTTACTTTGGCAGAATTTTACGCTCGCCGACTGATCGACGAAGTCAATAGTTCCATCTGATGGGGTCTGGATTCGAGGTTTACGATCGCGAGCCCCGCGTAGCCGTTTTCGGTCATATAGGCGGTATCCCCGCGATCCTCGATATAGCGGTGCGAGTGCGGCGTACGATTGCTTGGTCATCTATGATCAAGATATTCATAGGAGTGATTCGATCACGAATCATTTTATATCGCAAGTAAGCGAAAAATAATCACCTGCGTTATGAGAGGTAACTTTTCGTAAACTATATTTTCTATGCACTGGGTACCTTGACAAGGGTTGGAGAGGAGTCCAGTCTTTAGCTTGTTTTTTTGACCTCGTTTTTTGTTTGAGTGCAATACTGCGTTTACCTGAGGGGCTCGGAATCTGCCGTTTATCCGTGCATTTTTGTGGCCAAATTTAAAGGATCGATTATATGGTTTCAGAACGCTATGATGTGATCGTTGTCGGTGCGGGAGGTATGGGCAGTGCAGCACTCTATCATTTGGCTCGCAACGGTGTCCGGGCTTGTGCTGTTGAGCGTTTTGGTATCGCCCACGACCGGGGTTCTTCGCACGGGGATACCCGCATTATCCGCAAAGCTTATATGGAGCATCCAGACTATGTGCCGCTATTGCACCGGGCCTACGAGTTATGGGAGGAATTGGAGGAGGAAGGTTCGGATGAGCTCCTAGCCCGTGTCGGTTTGTTGGTCGCAGGAGATCCCGCTAGCGAGGCGATGCAAGGACAGGCGGCCTCGTATCAGCAACACGATTTGCCGCATGAGATTCTCGATACAGCGGCTTTGGCTCAGCGCTATCCGGGTTTTTCACTACGTCCGGACTGGGATGCCTTTTACGATCCATTAGGTGGTTTTCTCCGGGTCGAGAATTGCGTTCGTCGGCATGCTGACCTGGCCAGGGCGCATGGCGGGATCATCTATGCTGGAGAGGAGATGCGGTCGTGGCGGAGCGAAGGTGGGGGCGTGGTGGTGGAAACGGAACGGCGGCGATTGATTGCCGACCGTCTAGTGCTGGCTACTGGAGCCTGGGCGGTGCCGGAACTCTGCCGACTAGGTGTGGCGGCATGCGTGGTGCGCAAAGTGCAGTTGTGGTACCGGGGCCGGGGTCTGGAGCGCTATACACGCGGTGCGTTTCCCTGTTTCTTTGTCGCCGATGGGGAGGATTACTTCTACGGTTTTCCCGCTGAGGAGCCCTGGGGCTTGAAGTTAGCTGAACACAATATTTCACATGATGTAGTTTCCGATCCGCTTTCTCTGAACCGCGATCTTGGATCGAACGATGAGCTGCGAATACTCGATTTTCTCGCGCGGTTCTTTCCCGCCCTAGAACCAGAGTTGAGTAAATATGTCACCTGTATGTATTCGCTGACGCCGGATAAGCATTTTGTCGTCGATATCCATCCCGAGTGTCCTGCGGTGGTCCTGGGCGCAGGCTTCTCCGGCCACGGGTTCAAATTTGCTACGGTGGTAGGCGAAATACTGGCCGAATTGGCATTGGAGGGCAGGACCAGACAACCGGCCAACTTTCTGGGTCTTGCCCGTTTTACACAGGGGGATGCCTAAGGGAACCTTTAACGAAAAGAACTCTTGTCTGAATCTTCAAGGTCAATCCACATTCATCCCTGGAAAAGCGGGATCGTCTCATCGTCATAGATTTCGCTACCGGTGATATCGCTGACCTCGTCCGAGGTGAGCAAGAGAATGGCGTTGGTGACTTCAGCAGAACTGGCAGATCGCTGTTGTAGGGAGATCATACCCTGGGGGAATTCGCGCGGAATAGGGATGGTGTATTTGACCGTGAGGCAGGTGCCGCACACGTTGCTATGGATGGGTCTGGTCCCACTCCTCCGGAGTGCTGTCCTCGATAGGGGCGAAGATGCCCTTGATCCCGGCGTTGGCCACTGCGATGTCGAAGCGATCATAGCGCTCGACAGTGGTGTCGATCCATGCATCGACATGCGTAGCATCGGCGATCTCGCCGGCCAGGACGAGTGCTCCGCCACCTAATACTTTCGATCTCGGTGAGAGC
>JACLAC010014446.1_pt1 | contig 27304 bp, 22 predicted proteins | sample 8027881 | NCBI WGS metagenome assembly JACLAC01 (sample SAMN15725517, study PRJNA655200) | protist metagenome | isolation source: fluorescence activated cell sorting (FACS) single amplified genomes of... | place: Spain: Blaines Bay Microbial Observatory, Mediterranean Sea | collected 2016-01-19 | reverse complement strand
CCATTTTATTCGTAGCAAACATTTAAGCATTTCATATAAATTAACGATTCAACTATTTGAGGCTTAATGAGATTGAGATAAGTTTGGTGCTCACAGCAGAAGCTTATCTCTTCCGTATATGCAAAGGTAAAGAGAAGATCGAGTAACAACCAAATCTCATAGAAGCAGAAGCCGAATTAGAGATAGCTATCGAACTCAAAGAGTGGTCTTTGATGCAATTAATACTAAAAAAATGACATTGCTTAATCGTACCCAGAGGGTTTATACTCCATCTTCGGGGAGCATTAGATAATGCTATTGAGCGAGCTTTTATCTCTTTAATAATGAACCGTTATTAAAAAAGCTTAATGAAATAGCTATTAATTACAACGCATCAAAAACGTTTAGTTCAAGGCAGGCATATCTAGTATAGTTAGTTAATTTTAATGTCACTTTACTTTTATAAACTTTAATCCAAGTTAAACTTAATTAATAAAAATAGTTATAAATTTAATTATGGCGGGAGCAAAAAAACCTCCAACCAAAAAGTTATTTTATGAAGCAGTATTCAAACATTCTGTCGAGGCGATCGTTATCTTAGATCGCCAGGGTTTTATAGCAGAGGTTAATCCTGCTGCTAGTAAATTGTTGGGTGCAACAGCAAAAAAGCTAATTGGCAAATCTTTCAACAATTTTTTAAAATTCCCTACAAATTGGCAACAATTAGCCGAACGCCAAGAAATTCAAATAGAACAATTAAAAGGAAAAAGAAAAGCTATTGAGTGCGATTGGGTTCCAGATTTACTTCCTAATTACAACCTATTAATCCTCCGAGATATTGCAGGTGTTGGCTCCTATACAATTGCTCAATTAAATCTACATCATCAGCGAGTAGAGCTTTTTTCTGAAGTTACCCTCAAGATTCGCCGCTCATTACAGTTAAGCGAAATACTGGAAACTGCCGTAACCGAAGTACAAAGAATTTTACAGGCCGATCGCGTTTTAATCTATCAAGTCTTTGCCAACGGTACGGGAATGCCCATCGAAGAAGCTGTATTTCCGCAGTTTAAACCCATCCTGGGGGTCCAGTTTCCCGAAGAAGTATTTCCCGCAGATTATCGTGAACTGTATTCAAAAGGAAGAGTTAAAGCACTTTCCGATGTCCACGACCCAGATGCAGGTTTGGCGGAATGCTTGATTGAGTTTATGGATGAATGGTCGGTTAAGGCTAAGTTAGTCGTACCGATTCTACAAAGTTTTAAATCGACCACCGAAACTAACGAACATCTTTGGGGTTTACTTATCGCCCATCAATGTCGAGGGACTAGACAGTGGACTGACTTCGAACAAGAATTGATGCAGCAGTTAGCAGATCAAATTGGTATTGCTCTATCTCAGGGAGAATTATTAGAAAATCTTGAGGAAGTAGTTGCCGAACGCACCGCTAAATTAAGACAGGAAATTGGCGAACGTACCAAAGCAGAAGCAGCATTACGCCGTAGTGAAGAACAGCTACGGTTGATTGCCAATGGATTGCCCGTGTTAATTGCCTATGTGGATGACAAGCAGCATTACCGCTTCAATAATCAAGCTTATCAAACTTGGTTGGGATTATCTCCGCCAGAGATTTATGACCGTCATCTGCTAGAGGTTCACGGTGTAGAAGAATACCGACAAATCAGTCAATATATAGATGCTGCCCTGGGAGGAAAAACCATAACCTATGAGCGAGATCTCTTGCTGCAAGATGGGTGCGTCCATTCTTTGAATATTACCTATATTCCTCATTTTCACAAACGAGTAATTCAAGGCTTCTTTGCTTTAACTAGCGATATTAGCGACCGCAAAGCGATCGAACGAATGAAAGATGAATTTATTTCCGTTGTCAGCCACGAACTACGAACCCCTCTAACTTCGATCCATAGTTCTCTCAAAATTTTAGCTACGGGCAAACTGGGTAGTCTTTCAAGTGGAGGAGAACGGATGCTCAAAATTGCCGACGAACAGACAGAAAGATTAGTACATTTAGTCAACAACGTTCTCGATCTCCAGAGAATTCAGTCAGGCAAAATTACGATGAACAAACAAGCCTGTCAGGCTCAAGAGCTAATGTTTGAAGCGGTGCAAGCGATGAAATCTTTAGCCCAAGAACAAGATATTCAGCTATCAGTCAGACCGAGTAAATTTATCGTGTGGGCAGACCGAGATTATATTCTGCAAACCCTGACCAATTTAGTGAGCAATGCGATTAAGTTTTCTCCCCTCAATAGTACTGTAGTGCTATCAGCAGCCAATAATTTTCCGCAAAAACATAACTCTAGGCAACGATCTAGCTCCTATATTACCTTTGCTGTTAAAGATCGAGGACAAGGTATTCCTCAAGATGAATTAGAAACAATTTTCGAGCGATTTCAACAGGTAGACTCTTCTGATTCGCGTAAAAAAGGAGGTACTGGTCTAGGACTAGCGATATGTCGTCAGATTGTCGAAGGGCATGGGGGACGAATTTGGGCAGAAAGCTGCTTAGAGCGGGGTAGTACTTTCTATTTCACTTTACCAAAAATCCAACTAGAGAGCGATCGCCATGACTGAAAAAAACATTTTACTCATCGATGATGAAGAAACTATTCAAGAAGTAGTTAAAGTGGGCATTGAGATTGAAGCTGGTTGGCAAGTAGAGAGCGCTTCTTCTGGTATAGCAGGAATTAATTTGGCACAGAATCTACAGCCCGATGTAATTTTACTCGATGTCATGATGCCCGATCTCGATGGTATCGATACTTTATCTCAGTTAAAGAGTAATGCTCGCACTAGTAATATTCCCGTAATTTTTTTAACTGCTAAAGCTCAAGCTGAAGAAAAAAACCAGTTTCAAAGTTTAGGAGTAGTCGATGTTATTACCAAACCGTTTAATTCTATGACCCTTGCCAGTCAGATTGCCAGGATCTTGGGTTGGAAATTTTAGGTTTCAAACTACTAGTTTTTCGGTTTAGTAAACTCCAAGTCCTATGAGCAATTACTGTCCCCCATCCCCTTAATAAATTGATGTAATCTCCTCCAATCGCCAACTGCCGTAAATTTAACCTTGTAAATATGAGAATACTGTTAGTCGATGACGATCGAACATTAGTCGAATTATTAACCAAAACTCTATCTCAACAGAGCTATGCTATTGACGTAGCCACCGATGGCGAACAAGGCTGGATTTATGGTTCTACCTATACTTACGATTTAATGATCCTCGATTGGTTTTTACCCGAATTAGATGGAATTGAATTATGCCGGCGTTTTCGTGCTCACAATTATGATACACCGATTATCTTACTTACTTCCCGAGGTGGTAGTCAAAATAAGATTAGAGGTCTTGATGCCGGAGCGGATGATTATATCTGTAAGCCTTTTGATGTAGAAGAATTAGCCGCCCGTATTCGTGCCTTATTACGTCGATTAAACTGTGATTTTTTGCCTGTATTGCGTTGGGGAGATTTAGAGTTAAATCCCTGTAGTAGTGAGGTGGTCTATCAGGGACAGTCGTTACTTTTGACGGCTAAAGAATATCGGTTGTTAGAGTTGTTCTTGCGTCATAGTCAAGAAGTTTTGAGCGTCGAAGACATTATCGATAATTTATGGTCATCTACCGAATATCCAGCCGTAGCTACAGTACGTTCTCATTTAAGACACTTACGACAAAAGTTAAAGCAGGCAGGATTTCCTGACGATTTGATTACTACAGTCAGAGGACAGGGCTATTGTCTCAAAGCTTTGTCTCGAGATAGCAATAATGGTGGGGATGATTTACCAAACGCAACACGACCGTCTAACCAACCAGACAAGAGATTGCAACATATAACCGCCTTGACTTCCATCTGGGAAAAATATCAGTCCCAAAGAGAACAGCAGCTAGTAACCTTAAGTCAAGCCATCGATTCTTTAACTATAGGCAATCTAGAGATAAGCGATCGCCTTTCGGCGATTGTAATTGCCCACAGTCTGGCAGGAAATTTGGGTCAATTTGGTTTAGAGCGTGCTTCGGAGTTAGCCCGAGAGATAGAACAGTTGCTACAAAGATATGACGCTCATAATTCGATCCAACTCATTCATTTATCTAATAAATTAGAGCTTTTAAAGCAATCAATTACCAAACACAATATTGCCGAACAGATAAGCCAACAAATAGCAGGCAACTCACCTTTATTATTGATTGCAGGAGAAGATTGCTATCTTACCGAACAGCTAAGAACTGAAGCAACAGACAGAGGTCTCCGTACCAAAGTAATCTCTACTCCAGAACAGGTAAAAGATTGGCTAGAAGCAAAACAAAAAGATGGCCAGCAGCTTCCCGATGCTGTATTGCTCGAAGTGCCTTTTACCGAAGACAATACTACCCAAGAATATTTGATTTTAATTGCCGAATTCAAATTACTAACGCCTTCAATACCAGTTATTGTAGTTGCCGATCGCGATCGCTTTGAAGATCGATTACTCGTAGCAAGACATGGAGGCAAATTTTTTCTTACGCAACCAATTAATCCCCAGCAAATTATGACCGTGTGTCAAAAGGCAGCACGATACTCGTCTATGGGAAAAAAAGTGATGATTGTCGATGACGATATAGAACTATTGCAGGTATTACCCACTCTACTAAAGCCTTGGGGATTTAAAGTTACCACCCTAGACGATCCACGACAATTTTGGGACGTGCTTCAAGCTGTTGTTCCCGATCTACTAGTATTGGACATAGAAATGCCTTACTTAAGCGGGATCGAACTGTGCAAAGTTTTACGAACACACCCCTATTGGCATCAGCTACCAGTATTATTTCTAAGCGTTTATCAAGATGAGGCTATCTCCAATCAAGTATTTGCTAGTGGAGGTAATGATTTCGTAAATAAACCTGTTCTTGCCAGACAACTAGCCCATCGAATTCTCAATCATTTGAATGTCAACTAACAAATCATAACTTGTGTTAATTTGAAGAAAACCACCGACCGTCATATGCAGTCACAATACCATGCTCGACTAAAAGCAACTTTTGGCGCGGGGTGCTTTTGGAAAACTGAAAACGAATTTTTAAAAGTGCCAGGTGTAGTTAAAACCTCTGTAGGCTATATGGGGGGAGATTTTCCCAATCCTTCTTATTTGGACGTAGTAGCTAGAATTACCGGACATGCGGAAGTAGCTCAAATTGTGTACGATCCACAACGAGTTAGTTATGAAGAACTGCTAAATATATTTTGGCAAATGCACGATCCTACAAGTCTCAATCGTCAGGGTGCAGACCGCGGAGAACAGTATCGTTCGGTAATTTTTTACCATACTCCCGAACAAGAACAAATTGCTCGTAAGTCAAAGCTACAACTACAGCAGTCTGGCAAGTGCGATAAACAGATAGTTACACAAATCAAACCAGCTAAAGAATACTACCTCGCCACAAAAGATCATCAACAGTATTTAGCTAAAAAGAAATATTCGGCTATTTAGCCGTACCAAGCTGTACATAGATAGGTTTAAGCGATCGCTCTTAAAGAATTTAAAAATCGGTCGAACTAGAAAAGATAACTTTACAAAGTACTCGTCAGATTGCCGAAAGTAATAATTGCTTGGCTCGGGCGATCGCAATTTACCCAAAAATCTCTGCTCCCAAACAAATCAAGTTTGCTAGGTTAAGGCAAGATAATAAATAAACTTAGTCAGCTACAACTCTATCTTCGTCTTCGCGACCCACCAAAACTACGTCTCGGTCTTCTGACGCCGCTACTACCAAAGCTGCTAGGACGTTTTAACTGCTTGGGTCTATTTTTACCCGAAGTACGTAAAGTACTCGAACCCACCCCCGAACCTGTAGCGCGACTATTGTTTTTTAAAGTTTTACTAGGCTTATTGTTAGCTGCATTACGAATATTACCCGTAGTTCTTAAAGTGTTACGGTTACGAACTGCTGCTGGAGGTGCATTATAGCGATCCTGATAGCGATTAACGGCTTGAGAGTAGCTACGTCCGTAGCCACCATAGCCAGTCATCATACCTCCTGGTTGATATACGGGAGGAACATAGTATTGTGGTCTAAACAACATACTGCCAATAGCTTGTCCTGCTAAAGCCCCTGCAAAGGGAGTCCAGAAATTAGATTCTCTTCTGACTACTACCGTCTGAGGTTGACCAGTCTGAGGATCGTTGACGGTTTCGGTAACGTTGTGGACATATTCAATTTTAAAATCTTCGGTTAAATACATTATGGGCTGGTCATTTTCGACCTGAAGATAGGTGCTTTCTTCTCCTTGAGCGTCTTCGCTAATACGTGCCATCTGAAGCTGGGCTGTCTGTAATACTGGTGGTGTTCCAGGAGGTGTATTAAGCAACATTAAGCTATATTCGCCAGTAGCATCGTCATAAGTTGCCTGTTGTACGGGATATTTGCCATCACTAATCGTGCTAGGAGCATTAGCAATATTGGCATTATTATTAAATGATGGTGAGGTAGTCGTTGATGTTGAAGGGCTAGAACAACCGACGGTAGTCCAGCACAAAGATAACGACATTAGTAAAATTGCAATTTTGCGTAACATGATAAAAATTATTATTTTGTCTATTCTTGATTGTAGAACTTTCTCAACCTGTGACCCACTGACGATATAAGGCGGCTTATACCAAAGCATATGGGTCGCGGTACCATAATGGCACAATGTCCTTTAGGACTACCTGAGTCTTCGACTGAATTCGGCATATATAAACAGTAATAAGCAAGAGATTGATTACCTATAATATGCTTGCCATAGTATTGATTAAAATTGAAGGTTTTTTGAAATAGAAACTATAATATTTAAGGAAATAATGCTCTGTATATCTTAAATGCACTATAATCAGTTTGGAGTGGATCTTTGCTCGTCACAACAGCAAAATACTACTGATAAGTCTTATTTACAGTCGAATAATAGCTGGACAGTGGCTGATAGTGCCAAATTGTACAATGTTGAAGGCTGGGGAGAACCGTATTTTGGAATCAATAAAGCGGGAAACGTTACTGTCTCGCCCCAAGGTAAAGATCGAGCAATAGATTTGCTAGAGTTAATTGAAGTTTTGCCAGAACGCAACCTCAAACCACCTCTATTAATTCGGTTTCCCGATATTTTGGGCGATCGCCTCGCCAGATTACATGAGTGTATGGAACGAGCAATTTCTCGCTATAGCTACGGTGGACAATATCGGGGTGTTTTTCCGATTAAATGCAATCAAAATCGACATATAGTTGAGGCAGTAGTTCATTATGGAGAAGCATATCAGTTTGGTTTAGAAGCAGGTTCTAAGCCAGAGTTGATTATTGCTTTAGCCAGTCTGACCTCACAAACCGATCGACTATTGTTATGTAACGGTTATAAAGATCGAGAATATATTGAAACTGCCTTACTAGCTACTAAGTTGGGACACCAACCAATTATTATTATCGAACAATTGCAGGAATTGGCACTGGTAATGGCGATCGCATCGGAATTAAACATCGAGCCAATTTTGGGTGTACGCGCCAAATTAGACACCAAAGGAATTGGTAGATGGGGCGATTCTACAGGCGACCGCGCTAAGTTTGGTTTGAGCGTTGGTGAAATTTTACAGGTAGTGCAGCGATTAAAAGAAATAGACAAACTAGATTGTTTGCAGCTATTACATTTTCATATCGGCTCGCAAATTTCTGCCATCAAAGTAATCAAAAATGCTATCCGCGAAGCAAGTCAGATCTACGTACAGTTGGTCAAACTTGGTGTAAATATGCAGTATTTAGATGTAGGGGGTGGCTTGGCGGTAGATTATGACGGTTCTAAAACCAACTTTAAAGCCTCAAAAAATTACAATATGCAGAACTATGCTAATGATATTGTGGCGCAGGTTAAAGATGCTTGCGAGCGAGCCGAGGTGAGCGTTCCCACCCTAGTCAGTGAAAGTGGTAGAGCAATCGCCGCCCATCAATCGCTATTAGTTTTTAATGTGCTCGGTACTAGTACCAAGCTATCGTTGGATGTGTGTTCCCTCAAAGCAGACGCACCCTTAATTTTACGTAACTTCTGGTCTACTTACCAAGAGATCGAGCCGACCAATCTACAAGAAAGCTATCATGATGCGATCGGTTTCAAACAAGAGGCTTTAAGCTTATTTAACTTGGGTTATTTAAGCTTGAGCGATCGCGCACTTGCAGAAGAACTATACTGGGCTTGTTGTCACAAGATTTCAGTAATGCTCGAGAGTTGTGAGGATATACCTGAAGATTTATCGAATCTGTCAGAGATTATGGCAGCTACTTATTATATTAATTTGTCAATTTTCCAATCCGTCCCTGATGCTTGGGCGATCGAGCAGCTTTTTCCCATTCTGCCTCTTCACCATTTAGATCGAAAACCTACGGCTAGGGGCATTTTAGCCGATATTACCTGTGATAGCGACGGTAAAATAGACCGATTCATCAATCGCAAAGAAACTAAAAATATTTTGGAGTTGCATTCTTTAGACGACGTATCATCTCCATACTATTTAGGAATGTTTCTGGTGGGATCGTATCAGGAAATTATGGGCAATCTACATAATTTGTTTGGCGAGACAAATGTGGTAGAGGTTAAAGTTACATCGTCAGGTTATCGGATAGAATCGGCGATCGAAGGAGACAATGTAGCTCAAGTCCTAGAACAAGTAAAATATGATAGTCAAGACTTATTAGCGACTATGAACCGTCGTACGGAAGCTGCTCTGCAAAATCAGAATATTACTCTGTCAGAAGCGCAAAAACTATGGCAAAATTTTGTTACTACTTTTGATAGTTACACTTATCTAAGCTAAAGAAATACTATTTGTATAGTGTTTAGTGAAGCTAAAAGTTATCGCGCGATTAATAAAATAAAATAAAGTATTTGTAATAAGTGTCAAAGTAACTTTAAAATCTTAGCTACTAATTTAATTGAGTAATTAGTCCTATCACAATTATCGTGTCGTGCTGCATATCAACTGTAAACTATGTCCGATCCTGGTTTAGAAAAACTATCTAATCGTCTATCTAGTAATTTAGCTGAAGATGAGTTGGTTCAAAGGGTAACTGACCATTTACGCCAGCAACTTATGGTCGATCGCGTAGTACTGTATTATTTTTATCGTCGGTGGGAAGGAAGAGTTACTTTTGAATCTTTGAGTTCTAATAAATATTCTATTTTCGGCTCCACAGGACCCGATGAATGTTTCAATGGCGAGTATGCTGCACTATATCAAAACGGAAGAGTAAGAGCGATCGCTAATATCGAAACTGCATCAATTGCCGAATGCCATCGCGATTTTCTACGTAAAATGCAGGTCAAGGCTAATTTAGTCGTACCAGTTTTGCCATCTAATAATTTATGGGGTCTTTTGGTGGCCCATCATTGTCAGAGTCCTGTAGATTGGTCGCCAGAGGGGATTAAAGCTATGGAGTTAGGGGCAAAAACTCTGGCTCAATCCGAAACAATTCGTGATAGTTAGTGCTGAATGTAAACGAAATTTAGTAGGATGTGACATTTTACTTACCTAATAGTTTGACTGCACCTATTCCACCAAAATATAAGCCTAATACTGCGCCTGCTAACAAAGACTGAGTTAGAGGATCTGTCGAAGGAGTCAAAATCGCCCCCATAATTACGGCTCCTAAAACCACATATCGCCAACCAGCAAACATTTGCGCCGACGTTACAATGCCTAAAAAACCGATAATCAGCTGTACGACGGGTATTTGAAACGCCAAACCAGTACTAAATAACAATAGCAGTACAAATTCAAAGTATCGATCTATCGACCAAGACTGCTCGACGACGTCACTACCATAATTAATAAAGAAGTTAAGCGCAGCAGGAATTAAAGCAATATAAGCAAAAAACAAACCCGCAAAAAACAAAATGCTAGAGCCAAAAATTACAGGTGCGAGTAAACGGCGCTCGCGCCTAGTTAATCCTGGCAAAACAAACTGGACGATCTGGTACAAAATAAAAGGGCTGGCTAAAACTATGCCACTATATCCAGCTACTTTAATCGAAACAAAGAAAAATTCACCAGGGGCTAACTGAAGAAACTTTACTCCTTGGGCTGGTACTTCCAAAATACGTACTAAAGGTCTGACAAAAATAAAACAGCCTAGCGCCGCGATCGCCACTGCAATTAGCGCATAGAAAATGCGCATACGCAATTCTTCCAAATGATCGAACAAAGACATTTCTACTTCATCAGGAAGCTCGTTAAGATAATCTTCTTTCTCTCGATTAGTAGCAGTTTCTAAGTTGGATGATGGCATAAATAATTGTTCGGATAAATGATGACTTTGTGAGTCGGTCAATTGCTCTTAATAGTTTTAATAATTATATCTTTCTCTTCCACTCCCGTTTGCTAAGAACCAATTTTTGATTAGTTGTAAAATTGACGGCGCAGCGATTTGCTTAAGATTGGGTATGTAAAACCCATTTGAGATCTATTTAAGCAGCAGTCTGACAAAATATAGGCTTTCGTATTTTAGTAAACGATAATATTTATGCAATAGTTCTAATAATGCTATCTTGCTTAAGGCCGATCGTATTTTTGATTGGCAGATACTAATATTTAGATCGAGTTTCGTAACTTTAAGATAATTTATGACAAAATACGACGTATACGCTCTGGGTAATGCTCTATTAGATACTGAGTTTGAGGTGTCGCCAGAAATTTTACAAAATCTTGGAATCGAAAAGGGTGTAATGACTCTGCTAGATCGGGATGCTCAAAATAAGATTGTAAGTAATTTGGCTCAGTATGACCAAAAACGTTCTTGTGGTGGTTCGGCAGCCAACACGGCAATTGCTATTAGTCAGTTTGGCGGTAAAGCTTTTTATTCTTGCAAGGTTGCCGATGATGAGCCAGGGAAGTTTTATACTCAAGATTTATTGGACTGTGGTGTGGCAACTAACTTAGAAAGTCAAGCACCTCAGTCTGGAGTAACTGGGAAATGTTTGGTCTTCGTCACTCCCGATGCCGATCGCACTATGAATACTTTCTTAGGAATTTCTGGTGAGTTTGGCGATCGCGAACTAGATGTTGAAGCAATTAGAAACGCTAAATATACCTATATAGAAGGCTATTTAGTCAGTGGTGAAAGCAGCAAACAAGCAGCCATCAAAGCTAGAGAGATTGCTCGTTCTGCGGGAAACAAGATAGCATTTACCCTGGCAGATTTAAACATGGTCAAGTTTTTCAAATCGGGTCTGCTAGAGATTATTGGTTCGGGAATAGATTTTTTGTTTGCCAATGAGGGAGAAGCTTTATTGATGGCAGAAACCGAAGATTTTGATGCTGCAGTTGACTATTTAAAAACCCTCGCTAAAGGTTTTGCTATTACTCGCGGTGCTGCAGGCTCGATTGTTTTTGATGGCGAAAAGCTAATTGAAATCGAACCTTTTGCTGTAGAAGCTATCGATACCGTTGGTGCTGGGGATATGTATGCAGGGGCTTTTCTTTACGGTATTACTAACGGCATGAGCTACGCTGAAGCGGGATATTTAGCTTCTTTGGCTTCGGCAAGAATAGTCACTACCTTAGGCGCGAGAATGCAAATAGAAGAAGTGAGAGCTCTTTTGGATGAAGCAAAGGTAGCTTAAGTCTTTAGTCTGGATGGCAAAAATTAAATTGTCTGCCGAGTAGTGTATAGCGCGATCGCTTTGATAACCGCAAAAAACCTCTGATAGTATTTCAGAGGTACTAATGACAGCATACATCGATACCAAATCTTAGAAAAGCATTATATTTTGTCGATAAACCTGAAACTTTGAAGTCTATAGACATGTCTATAAGTAGTTTCCCAAAAATTCATGAGTTTATGCCTAAGAAAGAATTGGAATACGGTATTCATATATCCGTAAAAAATTCTTATATTTACTTGGTAAATGCTATTTGATAAAAAAGATAAGAGGAGTTTTTACCTTGTTTTGATGAATTTTTTGCCAGAATAACTTCAAGATTCAAACCGACAATTCGATCTTTCTGACCAAAGTAATACTTCTAGTCATCATAAATAGGGCTAGTGCCAACCAAAGCAAATTATTACTTTGCCAGTACCAAGCAGCAATCCCCATAGGAATAAAGCCCAATAAAGCAGCAATTAAAGTAGACTGACGTAAAATCTTGCCTGCGGTCAAACCTAAAAAATAACCATCTAACATATAAGCAATTGAACCACAACTTAAAATCGGCAACAGCCACCAAACATAGTTACTAATCCGTACTACAACTTCTGAGTGACTGGTTAGCAGGCCAAACAACGAGTAAGGAAACAAACAAAAGGCGATCGCAAAACTTACTCCAGCAAACAAACTACTACTACCCGCTAGCTTCAGTAACGGAATCAATTGACTAGTTGCTCCTTGCCCGTGTAGGTTGCCGGCAATACTTTCAGTAGCAAAAGCAATACCATCGATAAAGTATGCTGCTAGAGTCACTACCTGTAAGAGCAAAGTATTGCTCGCTAAAACTTCCGTTCCCATCGTGGCGCTTAAGTTAGTAAATAGGGCAAAGGTAGAAATTAAGGCTAGAGTACGAATCAAAATATCTTGATTAAGGACCAAGGTAGCTTTTAGAGCCGATAATTCAAAAATTTTCAATCGCCAAGATATTTTCAGCAGTTCGCGCCAGATTAAGATTAGTCCAAAAATTAAAGTAATATACTGACTGATTGCCGTGGCAGCACCCGCACCCGCACTCTGCTGTTGCCAGCGCACGATAAATATATAGTCGAGAATAATATTTGTGCCTTTACTTGTTAGAGAAAGCAGCAAAACTTTTCCCGCCCGTTCTTTGCCCAACAACCAACCGAACAAGACAAAGTTAAGTAAAGTAGCTGGCGCACCCCAGATTAAAGCATTGTAGTAAGCTTGTCCTGCTTCCAATACTTCTGGCTCGGCTCTAAGTAGAGTAAAGCCCAGTTCTCTTATTGGCTGCTGCAAAACTAAGATAATCGTACTAATAATAAGTGCGATCGCGCCATTACGTAAGAGAGTAATAACTACTAGATCTGCTTCACCTCTACCCGTCGCTTGAGCAGTTACTCCTGTCGTTCCCATACGGAGAAAACCAAAAGTCCAATAAATATAGTTAAATAGCACAGAAGCGATTGCTACTCCTGCTAAGTAACGAATTTCGGTTAGATGACCTAAAAATGCGGTATCAACTAAACTAGCCAACGGCACCATGAGATTAGAAAGTACGTTTACCGCAGCCAATCGCCAAAAGCGAACTCGATGGTATGTTAAAAAATCGTGTTTCAATAACTGTTTACCTATCTAAAAAAATTACGTCACGATCTTACTTAATCCTAATGTTGGTTGTTATACTCTGGTCAAATCATATTTTCGGCATTTGTTCTGACAGCGTATTAGTCAATTGTTTTAATCTAAAAATTTAGACAACACCATAGTAGAAATCGCTTCAAATATTGACGGATTAACCAACTTGGTTCGATAACTCGAAAAGTTATACTAGAGCCACATTGAATAAAGAGACTATATGACATTAGTAGATACCGCTTCAACTACTACTTCAACTGCATCCCGTTTATTGCAAATTCAGCAGATTTATTACGAACCAGCAATACTTGACTATCAAAGAGGGAAAGAGATATTAGCCAAATATCCAGATGCTGAGTTAATTGAAGTCGAATCTCACTGGAAAATTCCCGAACTAAATGGTGATGAAACTGCTGTAAGTAAATGGAGCAAGGTCAAACGCACTGTGCTAGTTTTAGGAGTTAAAAAATCCCTTCGTGCCACTCCTAATAGCCGTAGCAGCAACTTTATTGCACCATCCCATGCTAACGGCTGCACTATGGCTTGCGTTTATTGCTATGTAGCTCGTCGCAAAGGCTATGCCAATCCGATTACTACTTTTGTAAATATAGAGCGCATCTGTAAATATTTAGAACGTCATGCTGCTAAACAGGGTATGAAACTCGAACCAGACCAAGTAGATCCTAAAGACTGGGTTTATGATATTGGCTGTAACAATGATTGTTCGGCAGATGCTCTTATTTCTGACAATGTGCAAGATTTAGTTACTTTATTTGCTACTATACCCAATGCTAAAGCTAGTTTTGCTACTAAACTCGTCAATCGCGACTTATTAAACTACGATCCTCAAGGCAAAACACGAATTCGTTTTAGTTTGATGCCTGAAAATATTGCTCAGACGGTAGATATAAGAACCTCAAGCATTAGCGATCGCATTAACGCAGTTAATGATTTTGTCGAGGCTGGTTATGAAGTGCATCTTAACTTTTCTCCCGTAGTTTACTACCAAGGTTGGTCAGCTGACTATCAGCAGCTATTCCAACAAATTGACGATACATTGTCTCCTCAGGCAAAACAGCAGCTACAGGCAGAAATCATCTTTCTGACTCATAATGAAAGCCTGCACGAACGTAATTTACAGTGAAATCCTAGTGCCGAAGAGTTGCTCTGGACTCCTGAAAATCAGGAAGTAAAGTATTCTCAGTATGGTGGACGCACCCTCGCCAGTTCCTATTTATCCTCGAAGGAGGACAACGGGAAAAAGGGCTTGCCCGCATCTGACCCCCGCAACGGACTGTCTCGCAACTTGCGCTACAAACGCAATTTAAAACGGGAATTGGTCAACAATTTTACTCAGCAATTGAATCAGCAACTACCCTACTGCAATATTCGTTACGCTTTTTAGAACTGAGCATTGAAGTAAGTAAGCGATCGCATTTGTAATGCCGTTAATTTATTTGTTACTAAAGAGATCGCTATCCTGCTCGATCTCAGGAGATTCGACCATGGTAAACCATTCTTTAATTCCTTCGGCTAAAGTCTTAGCTAGTTTTTGTTGTTCTTGACGATTGGTAATCCATTCAAACTCTTCAGGATTAATCATAAAGCCTAACTCTAGTAAAAGTGTAGGTGCAGTGTGGGGACGGGTCAGAGCTAAATTGTTCCAGAAAATACCAGCATCGGGACGATTTAATTCTTTAACTAGATAGTTGTGTAAAAATTCTGCTGGTGCATGAGCCTGGGTATGATACCAAAAAGTACTAATGCCCTTGGTGTTTTCCGCGTCTCCACTGTCGGGCAAAGCATTATAGTGAATTGAAATAGCTAAATCGGGCTTAATTTTATCGATCGCTGCCATTCTTTCTTTAAGAGATACATCTACATCTTCTTGCCTAGTTAAATATACCTCTGCACCCAATCGAGTTAATTCTGTTTCTAGTAGCCGAGAAATAATTAAATTAATTTCTTTTTCTGGGTATCCCGTCGGACCTTTGGCACCTGTTTCTTCACCACCATGTCCTGGATCGATTGCGATCTCGATATTGTTTAAAGGTAGCCGATCGTTGGTTTTAGTTAGATTATCTGGCAATTCTGAAGATTCTGCTGCGCCAAGCGATCGCGTTTTCGGCGGATGTTCCAGAGAAAAAATTAGGTTAGTACCTTCATAGCGTAGATCGTAACCCCACTGCTGTAGTTCGCGAAGTTCAAAAGTATAGTCTATTTGAGTCGGCGATACCTGTCGCCAATCGAGCCGTTTAATTAACGGATCGCTATCGAAACGAATCGTATCGGTTTGAGCAGTTGTGTTGTGCAGGGTAAGAGTAATACTAGATTCTTTCTGTTTAACCTCCACGGGTACGGGTAGTTGCAGGGGAAAGATAATTTCTGTGGAGGATTCTAATTGTCTCGAAGTAATACCGCGAATTATTGAGTGGGGAGGAACATTCCCAGGTACGGTTTTTGTTGACTCGGCTTTAATCCAAGCACCATAGTCGAGTCGAAGCCATTTGCCCTCTTTTCCCGTTACTCTAGCTTTTGTACCTTTAGGCAGAGGAGTCAAGCGGGAATAATTAGTACTCGGTCCTATTCTAGCTACTCCAGCATCAGCAGTAACTTCAACTACCCGAACATCTTTTGGGGAAAGAATTTGAATCTCACCTTGACCCTGTTTAGTAACTGTACGCTCGCCCTGCCTTAGTTCAAAAGTTGGCTTGCCATAGTTACCTGGAACATCTAATACGGTACAACCTTCATGACTTCCAGCGATCGTTTTAATCGACTCAGTGTCTGCTGTCAGAACTGCCGAGTTTAAAGGTAATTCCACGGCCTTTAGTTGCGGTAGAAGTAAAATTTTAGTCCTGCCGATCTTTGCCGAAACTCTAGCATTGGGCGAAGCTGCTGCACTAAAACAAATTGGTTCGTCCGGCTGACGAGCGATGTCTACGTTAGGAGTCAAAGAGTCAGGGGCGAAGGCTAGTTTCTGAGGAATTTCGGGGCGATCGCTAGTACGAGTAACTTTAAGTTCTATAGATTCATCTTGCTGGCGAATCGTAAACACATTTGCTCCTAATTTTAAGGGAAAACTAGGAGCAAAGTGTCCCGAACTACTGCGATTTTCGATTGCTTTACCATTGATGAAAACTGGTTCTTGAGGCGATGCCGTTCCAATAAAAAAGATTTCCTCGGCGACAGTTTGATGTTCTGGAGGTGGGTAAACTACAGTTAATGATTCTCTTGCAGATAAAGGAGTCGCCATCATACCACCTATCAACAGAATATCAGTTAAAGCTGTTAGACCGAGAAATCGTTTCATTTGTTTATTTAAGGATCGGGTTTACTTCCATCCCGAACGGTCCATAATTTTAACAGCATCTGCATTGTTTTTACCGTATGCCGAAACGTTAACCGTATCATCTTTAAATTCGCCAAAGCTTTCTACCACAGGATTAACGGGAGTTCCTTCCACCACGGGATATTCGTTGTTGCCCAAAGCAAAAAATTCTTGAGCTTCAGGACTAGCAAGATATTCAAGAAAGGCGATCGCATTTTCTTTGTTAGGAGCATTTTTTAGCAGTCCCGCACCGCTAATATTTACGTGCGTTCCTCTATCATCTTGGTTGGGAAAGAAAATTCCCACGTTTTCAAACACTTCGGGATTGTCTTCGTATCTTGCCAAATAATAAGTGTTAGCCAGAGTTAGATCGGCAACTCCTGCTGCAACATCCTCAATCTGTGAAGTATCATTTCCCTGAGGCGAGCGAGCAAAATTAGCGACTAGCCCTTCAATCCATTCTGCTGTTGCTGCTTCGCCTTTTTCTTCAATCATTCCTGCTACCAAAGATTGATTGTAAATATTACTCGAAGAACGAACGATAAATTTATTTTTCCATTTAGGATCGGCCAAATCTTCATAAGTAGAAAGCTGACTGGGATCTACATTATCTTTGTTATAGACAATTACCCGCGCTCGTTTGCTAAAGCCAAACCAAAGGTTATCAGGATCTTGTAAATTTTCTGGTATCTTCTCTTCCAATATTTCTGACTCGACAGGAGCAAAGATTCCTGCTTCAGCAGCACGCCACAAACGTCCAGCATCAACGGTAATTAAAATATCAGCAGGGCTATTAGCACCTTCACTCTTTATTCTTTCAATTAATTCATCATCTTTACCTTCAATCAAATTAACCTCAATACCTGTCTGCTCGGTAAAATTGTCATACAATTCATCGTCAGTATTGTAGTGGCGAGAAGAGTAGATGTTGACGCGTCCATTTGATACAGTTTCGGTTTGCGGTTCGACCTCGGATTGTTCCCCTTGAGTTTGATTGCAGGCAGCGATCGAGACTGCTACAGCCAGACCGATAAAAAAGCGACGAGAAAATCTTTTTATTTGACTATTCATAAAAATTCACTCAGTTATTTATTAATCAAAATATTTTGAGAATTCTCATCATAACCTTTTTGCTACTAATTCTCAATAAGAATTGGTTTCGGCACTGCACGATCGAACGCTGTATTCTTCCACCACACTACCGAGCCAATATTTTTTAAATAACTTTAACTAACTTGTTGTTGCAAGGGAAAACCCAAGCTTTCCCTCTGTTCTAAATATAGCTGTGCCACTTGTCGAGCCATATTACGAATCCTGCCGATATAACGAGTGCGTTCGGTAACAGCAATAACTCCTCTAGCATCCAATAAATTAAAACTATGAGAACATTTGAGAACGTAATCTAAACTGGGCATTACCAAACCGCGATCGATTAATTGTTTGGCTTCTTGTTCGTACAGACTAAACAACTTGAATAATAAGTCGGGGTCGGAGGCTTCAAAATTATAGGTACATTGTTCGATCTCACCCTGCAAAAAGATGTCCCCGTAATCAAGGCGATCGTTCCATTTAATTTTAGTGATTGCATCTACACCCTGTAAATATATAGCCAATCTTTCTAAACCATAAGTAATCTCGATTGAAACAGGACGACAATCAATCCCACCACACTGTTGAAAATAAGTAAACTGAGTTACTTCCATACCGTCTAGCCATACTTCCCATCCGGCACCCCAAGCACCAACCGCAGCATCTTCCCAATTATCTTCCACGAATCTAACATCATGCTCTTCGGGATGGATGCCCAAAGCTTTTAAAGAATTTAAATAAATCTCCTGAATATTATCCGGAGAAGGTTTAATCAATACTTGATATTGATAATAATGTTGAAAACGATTGGGGTTTTCACCATATCTGCCGTCTGTAGGTCTTCTACAGGGTTCTACATAAGCAACCGACCAAGGTTCTGGTCCTAATGCTCTTAAAAACGTACTCGGATTTTTAGTTCCCGCCCCTTTTTCAGTGTCGTAAGGTTGTACGACAACGCAACCGCGATCGCTCCAAAACTGGTTGAGAGTGGCTATAATTTCCTGAAAAGATAAAGACATACCAAAAAAAAATTAAAACAGATGTGTCAACACGATAGCACGAGGGGGATTGATAGATCCTAGCCCAATAAAGTCAAAAAAACTTTAGTAAAAAGGGTTGACTTTCGGATTTAGGTTGCCTATATTGGTAAATGCGCGGTTGAGAGAGGCAAGCCTTTCAAGACCGACCAGAACCTAGACAAAGCAATAGTTTGACGGTTTTTTAAACTACAGAAATTATTTGGATAAACAACAATAAACCCCCCGAAGGAAGCAAAAAACTTCCAAAAAGGGAAAAGTTAATAAAAGAGCTAAAAATCAACATCTAATGTGGAACTAGTTTAGTTCATCATGGAGAGTTTGATCCTGGCTCAGGATGAACGCTGGCGGTATGCCTAACACATGCAAGTCGAACGAAGCATTTCGGTGCTTAGTGGCGGACGGGTGAGTAACGCGTGAGAATCTGCCTTGAGGATGGGGACAACAGTGGGAAACCGCTGCTAACACCCAATATGCATCTTCGGATGTGAAATATTTTATAGCCTTAAGAGGAGCTCGCGTCCGATTAGTTAGTTGGTGGGGTAAGAGCCTACCAAGGCAGCGATCGGTAGCTGGTCTGAGAGGATGAGCAGCCACACTGGGACTGAGACACGGCCCAGACTCCTACGGGAGGCAGCAGTGGGGAATTTTCCGCAATGGGCGAAAGCCTGACGGAGCAATACCGCGTGAGGGAGGAAGGCTTTTGGGTTGTAAACCTCTTTTTTAAAGGAAGAAGAAAGTGACGGTACTTTAAGAATCAGCATCGGCTAACTCCGTGCCAGCAGCCGCGGTAATACGGAGGATGCAAGCGTTATCCGGAATCATTGGGCGTAAAGCGTCCGCAGGTGGTTGATCGTGTCTGCCGTTAAAGACAGAAGCTTAACTTCTGAGAGGCGGTGGAAACTGGTGAACTAGAGTACGGTAGGGGTTGAGGGAATTCCCAGTGTAGCGGTGAAATGCGTAGATATTGGGAAGAACACCAGTGGCGAAGGCGCTCAACTGGGCCGTAACTGACACTCAGGGACGAAAGCTAGGGTAGCGAAAGGGATTAGATACCCCTGTAGTCTTAGCTGTAAACGATGAACACTAGGCGTTGCTTGTATCGACCCGAGCAGTGCCGTAGCCAACGCGTTAAGTGTTCCGCCTGGGGAGTACGCACGCAAGTGTGAAACTCAAAGGAATTGACGGGGGCCCGCACAAGCGGTGGAGTATGTGGTTTAATTCGATGCAACGCGAAGAACCTTACCAGGACTTGACATCCCAAGAAGGAAGCCTAATAGCTTCTGTGCCTTCGGGAACTTGGAGACAGGTGGTGCATGGCTGTCGTCAGCTCGTGTCGTGAGATGTTGGGTTAAGTCCCGCAACGAGCGCAACCCTCGTTCTTAGTTGCCAGCATTAAGTTGGGCACTTTAGGAAGACTGCCGGTGACAAACCGGAGGAAGGTGGGGATGACGTCAAGTCAGCATGCCCCTTACGTTCTGGGCTACACACGTACTACAATGGTTGGGACAAAGGGTAGCCAACTCGCAAGAGTGAGCCAATCTCATCAAACCCAGCCTCAGTTCAGATTGCAGGCTGCAACTCGCCTGCATGAAGGAGGAATCGCTAGTAATCGCAGGTCAGCATACTGCGGTGAATTCGTTCCCGGGCCTTGTACACACCGCCCGTCACACCATGGAAGTTGGCCACGCCCGAAGTCGTTACCCTAACCAATTTATTGGAGGGGGATGCCGAAGGCAGGGCTGGTGACTAGGGTGAAGTCGTAACAAGGTAGCCGTACCGGAAGGTGTGGCTGGATCACCTCCTTAATAGGGAGACCTTACCGAGAGGCTAAAGAACGCTTTAAAGTCTTAGCCCATCAGGTCAAACCAAGGTCGGTCCAAATAAAACTAAGTGTAGAAAAAAACGGTCAAACTAATTGTTCTGGTTCACAAAGCCAAAGCTAGATAACCAATAGCGAGCTTTAACCAGGTACGAGGGCTATTAGCTCAGGTGGTTAGAGCGCACCCCTGATAAGGGTGAGGTCCCTGGTTCAAGTCCAGGATGGCCCACCATCAATACAGTGAACAGTGAGCAGTAATCGGTGTTCAAAAAAATTGATAACTGTTAACTGATGATTGATAACTGAAAGAGGGGGTATAGCTCAGCTGGTAGAGCGCCTGCTTTGCAAGCAGGATGTCAGCGGTTCAAATCCGCTTACCTCCACCAAAAAAATTGTTCCAACTTGCTAAAGAGCCAAAAAATTCAGCACTGTAATGACTACGAGAAGTAGGATGCGGATGCTGGACTTTATTGAGTCCAGAGATGAACCTTGAAAACTGCATAAAATCTAGAAACAGTGGTTGCAACTATGAAGATAGAAGTAATCATTGGAGAAAGAGCCAAATAACTAAGTAATTAGGTCAAAAAAAGGTGAGACCCCGAGACGCTGAAAGGCGCTAGGGAATGCTCACCTCAAACTAAGGCAGTAAGTTAATACTTACTATAAATTAGTCCAAGTAGGGGCGAGACCCCGCGTCGTTTTACGGCGCTAGGGAATGCTCGCCAAATAAAACCTATTAGCAAAGATAACGAGAGAGTTAGATGCAGTAGCATCTAACAATTAAATGGTCAAGCTACAAAGGGCTAACGGTGGATACCTAGGTACACAAAGGCGAAGAAGGACGTGGTGACCGACGAAATGCCTCGGGGAGCTGGAAACAAGCATCGAGCCGAGGGTGTCCGAATGGGGCAACCTGTATGAACGACCTACTGAATATATAGGTAGGAGCGAGCGAACTCAGCCAACTGAAACATCTTAGTAGCTGAAGGAAGAGAAAGCAAAAGCGATTTCCCTAGTAGCGGCGAGCGAAGCGGAAACAGCCTAAACCCAATACTGCGGTATTGGGGGTAGTGGGACAGTCATCATGGACCGGGAAAATTAGACGAAGCAGTTGAAAGCTGCACCAGAGGAGGTGAAAGTCCTGTAGTCGAAAATGGAACTGGACAGACTGAATCCCGAGTAGCACGGAGCCCGTGGAATTCCGTGTGAATCAGCGAGGACCACCTCGTAAGGCTAAATACTCATGTGTAACCGATAGCGAAACAGTACCGCGAGGGAAAGGTGAAAAGAACCCCGGCGAGGGGAGTGAAATAGAATATGAAACCGTTAGCCTACAAGCAATTAAAGCACGATTGAACGTGTGATAGTGTGCCTGTTGAAGAATGAGCCGGCGACTTACAGGTAGTGGCAGGTTAAGGGGAAGTACCCGAAGCCAAAGTGAAAGCGAGCCTGACAAGGGCGAATAATTGTCACTATTTGTAGACCCGAACCCGGGTGATCTAACCATGTCCAGGATGAAGCTTGGGTAAAGCCAAGTGGAGGTCCGAACCGACTGGCGTTGAAAAGCCAGCGGATGAGGTGTGGTTAGGGGTGAAATGCCAATCGAACCCGGAGCTAGCTGGATCTCCTCGAAATGCGTTTAGGCGCAGCGGCAAGAACAACTAATTGGGGGGTAAAGCACTGTTTCGCTGCGGGCTGCGAGAGCGGTACCAAAGTGAGACAAACTCAGAATACCCAATTAAAGATTGCCAGTGAGACGGTGGGGGATAAGCTTCATCGTCGAAAGGGAAACAGCCCAGACCACCAGCTAAGGTCCCCAAGTACACACTAAGTGAGAAAGGAGGTGGGAGTGCATAGACAACCAGGAGGTTTGCTTAGAAGCAGCAATCCTTGAAAGAGTGCGTAATAGCTCACTGGTCTAGCGCTCCTGCGCCGAAAATGAACGGGGCTAAGTGTGTCACCGAAGCTGTGGACTTGTAATTAGTTACAAGTGGTAGAGGAGCGTTCTATATAGGGAGAAGCATTAGCGGCAAGCAGATGTGGACGATATAGAAGTGAGAATGTCGGCTTAAGTAGCGAAAATATATGTGAGAATCATATACCCCGAAAGCCCAAGGGTTTCTTCGGAAGGCTCGTCCGCGAAGAGTTAGTCGGGACCTAAGGCGAGGCTGAAAGGCGTAGTCGATGGACACAGGGTGAATATTCCCTGACTGCTGTGTGGGAGCTGAAATAGGGACGCATGAGAAATAACCACGCCCTGAATGGATTGGGAGGGGTCTAAGGACCCTGTGTGGTAAAGGTAGTGCCCAGAAAAGCTATATCAGTGATGAAAACATGGTACCCGTACCCGAAACCGACACAGGTGGGCAGGTAGAGAATACTAAGGGGCGCGAGATAACTCTCTCTAAGGAACTCGGCAAAATGACCCCGTAACTTCGGGAGAAGGGGTGCCACCGAGAGGTGGTTGCAATAAAGAGGCCCAGGCGACTGTTTACCAAAAACATAGGTCTCTGCTAACTCGTAAGAGGATGTATAGGGGCTGACGCCTGCCCAGTGCCGGAAGGTTAAGGAAGTCGGTCAGGAGCGTTCGCGCTCTGAAGCTAACGACCGAAGCCCCGGTGAACGGCGGCCGTAACTATAACGGTCCTAAGGTAGCGAAATTCCTTGTCGGGTAAGTTCCGACCCGCACGAAAGGCGTAACGATCTGGGCGCTGTCTCGGAGAGAGGCTCGGCGAAATAGGATTGTCTGTGAAGATACGGACTACCTACACTTGGACAGAAAGACCCTATGAAGCTTTACTATAGCCTGGAATTGGGTTCGGGCTTCCCTTGCGCAGAATAGGTGGGAGACGATGAAGGTAGCCTTGTGGGGTTATTCGAGTCGCAATGTGAGATACCACTCTAGGGAGGCTAGAATTCTAACTGGCTCCCGTAATCCGGGAGTAGAACAGTTTCAGGTGGGTAGTTTGACTGGGGCGGTCGCCTCCAAAAAGGTAACGGAGGCGCACAAAGGTTCCCTCAGGCTGGATGGAAATCAGCCAGAGAGTGTAAAGGCACAAGGGAGCTTGACTGCGAGAGAGACAACTCAAGCAGGTAGGAAACTAGGTCTTAGTGATCCGACGGTGCTGCGTGGAAAGGCCGTCGCTCAACGGATAAAAGTTACTCTAGGGATAACAGGCTGATCTCCCCCAAGAGTTCACATCGACGGGGAGGTTTGGCACCTCGATGTCGGCTCATCGCAACCTGGGGCTGAAGTAGGTCCCAAGGGTTGGGCTGTTCGCCCATTAAAGCGGTACGTGAGCTGGGTTCAGAACGTCGTGAGACAGTTCGGTCCATATCCGGTGTAGGCGTAAGAGTATTGAGAGGAGTCTTCCTTAGTACGAGAGGACCGGGAAGAACGCACCGCTGGTGTACCAGTTATCGTGCCAACGGTAGACGCTGGGTAGCCAAGTGCGGAGAGGATAACCGCTGAAAGCATCTAAGTGGGAAGCCCACCTCAAGATGAGTACTCTGTTGGAGTAATCCAGTAAGGTCACGGGAAGAACACCCGTTAATAGGCGCTAGGTGTAAGAGCAGTAATGTTTGTAGCCGAGGCGTGCTAACAGACCGAGGGCTTGACCAAATTCGATTCAAACTAGCTAATCCTTAGTTAAACGGCTCGATTTACATTCTAGATTTATGCAGTCTTGAGGGTAAAACTACACCCATCAGTCTTTCCTGGTGCTAGTAGCGCCGTGGTCCCACTTCGATTCCATCCCGAACTCGATGGTGAAACGCGGCAGCGGCCAAGATACTTGGAGGGTAGCCTCCCGGGAAAATAGCTCAGTGCCAGGTTCAATTCTTGTACAAAAGCCTTTTCTATATTTGGATAGAAGAGGTTTTAGGTATTATTATTTATTTTAGAAGTCGAATTTTGTCAGCTATAAATACTGGTTTTAAGTGATACTGAGCTTCAATATGTTTTTTGTTAGAAGTTGATAGCTTCCAGTTTAAATTATAATCACGTTCCAACTCTGCGATAACAAACGGACGTAACATACCGTAGATAAGTACATTTTGTTCTTCATTTAGTTGGATAGGTTCTACCTGTAACACTACCAAATCTTCTCCTCCGAAAGCTGCTTCTTCATCTAATTCAAATATGCCATGATCTTTGATATCGTCTACCTCTCCTTGAATAGCCAATTGCTTCTCGTAGTACAACTCAGGCTGCTTAGTAAGGTCTTCGGGATCGGGAGATAATATTATAGAAGTTGCGATAATGGTAGGCCTGCCTTTGTAAGCACCATAAGCTTTAGAGTCGAGATTGAGATTATACTGTCGATTCAGCTTATTCAAATTTAGTTTTTCTACTCTGCCAGTAACTAAAATTTCAGGAGTTTTATCGTGTGAAAACGTTATAGGTATTTCTGATATGTTTATGACTATAATAGTTTCACCTTTGAATATACTATCTTTGTCTAGAATTAAACCTCTGGCGTTGATAGTCTCTAAAACATCATTACGAACCGAAACAGACTTGCCAACAAAATCATCAATGTTTTCGGTTATTTGAGTTGTAGATAACAAATAATTTTGATGAGTTTCTTGAGGGGTATCAACGCAGCTTAATATAGTAGCAGTTGCGAAAGCGATCGCTACTAAGAATAAATTTTTAGTTATCATGAATTTCTAAGCAACTATAGTTCGTCTTTCATCTCAAGGCATAACGTCGATATTTAGTAGCAACAAACATATATAGTCCATAGCCAATAAAGCCGATCCCAATCGTTCCAAGCCACAGTTCACCATAAGGTTCCTCTGCTAATACTTGAAAGGCATTTTGTAATCCTCCAGCTACTTCAGAATCACCTACAATAGCTGCTTGAATCAAATAAATACCAGTTAGAACAAATGAAATACCTCTAGCAGCTACACCTAATTTTCCGATGCGTCTCGACCACTTTTCTAATCGGTAATGAATGTCGCTGGAGGCGAATTCACTAATATAAGAACCTGAGTATGCTCCATAAATATAAAAGATACCTATAGTCACGACGCCAATCCCACCTAAGAAAATCAACCATTCCCCTATAGGTTGCTCAAAGAGTTCGCCAGTCAAATCTTCGATTGTATCGTCATATTCTCCTGCCTGAAAAACTATGTTAAGAGCTGTATAAGAAACACCTGTATAGCTTATAGCACTCATAACATAGCCAATTCGTTTAACAATACACTTCCAGTTTGACGGATTGTTACTACCTGGTACCAGTATTGCTTGGAATATTCTTCTAGTTACGTATCCCATTAAGGCGATTGCTAATAAAAAAACTAGAAATCTCCCGAATGGCTGATTAGCTAAAAGAGTTAAGCTAAGATAAGTTCCTGTAGCCTCCTGTTGCCGAACAAATATTCCCGTTTGTTTGGTTAAATAGTGAGATAGATAAATATTTAGTCTTAGTTAAGCCTGGAACGCACTTTAGTTTTTTACAGGAAGGTTTGGGAGTTCTACCCGTTCCTGATACGGTAGTAGGTCCTAGTCCAACTTCAGCTTATCCCTTACTAAAAGCTTTGAGTACTGCCTTTTTTAAGCTTCATCTTGCTCAACAGACAGAATACCAAACTTATCTACAAAACAATCGCTCTCAACAACTTGAAGACAATGTCTTTGAATGGTCGCTCATTCGCCAGCTTAGTCCGTCGCAGCTACGAGAGATAATTAAACGGTAGTCAGACAATCCCTATTAACGATCTAAACAAAAAATTAATCGGTCGTTAATTATCTGCAGATGGAGCAAAAATTTCCAAAGCGGCTCGATTGCTATTTGAGTCATCCGACCAAAACTTTTTCAGCTTGAATAGTTCTTTAGTATTAATTTGCAAATCTTCTGTGGGAAAATTACGCATGGCCTCAATTACCGTCCAGCCGTCCGAGTTAGACGGTTCGTCTGCAGCTGCGATTAAAGCCGAGCGGATTGCATAAAAGCCATTACGTTGGGGATGAGTTTTAATTACCGTACCTAAGTCCTGAAGAAACTTTTCTCCTTCGGGAGTCTTAGTAAACTGATATATTTCAACGCGATCGCATTCAAAACGGTTGTTTAGCCAGTAGCCCAATTGAACTAGGGTTTGGCGATCAACAAATTTAGAATAAAGACGAAACTCACGAGTCATTTCGCCCGTATTGGCAAATTTTTCTAATGACTCTACAGAAATTCTACCGTTAAAAGGTCCGTAAATTAATTTTATGGGATTGATTGAATATCAGATCGAGTGGTTTTGATTAAAAATATTAAATCTAGTTTAGTTTCTTTGGTATTAAGCACTTCTGCTGTTTTGTTTACCGTTCCAGCCAAAGCAGCTGAGAGAATCAAGTTTAACTTTCCACCTTTTGGTCAGTTCGATATTGAGATCGAAGATCTGCAAAATTTTGTCGCCACTCGAGAAGTATCTACAGAACTTGCTTATTATTTAAATCGTCTACCATCAGACCAAAGAGCTAGATTACCAGAGTTGTTGTCTACACCTCTTGAATTAGATCCGCTGAGTATTGCCAAATTTAGCAATTCTACTATTGGTGAAGCGCTAATCAAAAATTTTGGTAAGGGTATTAGAGCAGATGTCAATCGCAACGGTTTTTACGCTTTAAGAGGAGCAATCATCGCTGCTGCTTTCGATCCAAAAGGATTAACCGTAATCAACTTACTGGACAAGTTTCCGCTGTCTACGGTTTACATAGACTTGAAGGTATTAGATCGTTATG
>JACLAC010009808.1_pt1 | contig 27311 bp, 16 predicted proteins | sample 8027881 | NCBI WGS metagenome assembly JACLAC01 (sample SAMN15725517, study PRJNA655200) | protist metagenome | isolation source: fluorescence activated cell sorting (FACS) single amplified genomes of... | place: Spain: Blaines Bay Microbial Observatory, Mediterranean Sea | collected 2016-01-19 | reverse complement strand
GGCGTATCAACGTGAACCATTTTTGTTCCCGCTTCAAGCATGTCCTGCATAAGGTGAATCATATAGGCCTTCTCGAAGACCTTCGCTTCTCGATATGGCTGCCCGGCAAACTCTTCGCGACGTGCGTGGTAGAGTTTCTTCAGTGCCTCGGCTCCAGTGGTTGAAAATTTCGCCAGTCCGATGAACTCGCCATACGCGTCCGCTTCTGGGATTTCACGATGCAGGCGAGTCACGCTGCCGTTTGCAACGGTCACTTTTTCGGCGTCGTCGCTGGGGTGTTCGGTTCGATGTTCGTATCGAGTCAGCCATCCTGTGTCGACGGCCAGTGCGATGTCATCAGCGTTTCGCAACATTCCGTCGATGATCCTCGGAGTGAACAGGACGTCGGAGTAGCAGCACATAAACGGTTCATCCATGAGATCTTCGGCGTACATCAGTGAAGCGAGAATGTTGTTGGTCGGCCATTCGACGTTGTGGCGGAATGTGAATTCCGGGTGAGCTTCCTGCACCGTTTCAATTCGATAGCCGCCAATGAAGGCAATGTCCGTGACACCGTTCTGGCGAAACGCATCGACCGCCCAGTCGAGCATTCTCTGCCCGGCGACTTCGGCAAAACACTTAGGAGTGTCTGCGGTGGTAGGCATCAGTCGGCTGCCGCGGCCGGCTCCGATTATAATCGCTCTCATAACGTTACCGTTCGTCGGTGATGACCATGATGGATGAAATCAAGGTGACTCCGCAGCCTCCCAGACCGGCTGCCAGAGTCCAGGTGACCTGATCGCCGAAGCTGACTACGTAGTTCGAAAAGAAGTAGGCAATTCCCATAACGGCAAACGCCGACGTCGCAATCCCCAGGCGGCGAATTTTGAACGATGCCAGCATAAACAAAATGCCGGCAGACATTGCCAGCGTGACAGTCTGAGGTGCTTCTTCGATGATGAGTGCCGCAATCATTGACAGCAGCCCGACTGTTCCTGTGAGTTTCGGAACGAACGATGGCAGAAACCCAACTCGATTGGACGTTGTATTCCATAGAAGAGACACGCATCCGGCCGCGGCGAATGCCCAGCCGGCCCAGATCCAGATCGCGATCTGCCATCCACCGTGTGCCGCGTCGGAAAAGTACCCGGTGACGACGTCCCCCGTCGCGGCACCCATATACCCCATGAAGTTCACGAAGCCGGCCGCTGCCGCAGTTGTTCCGCGGTGAGCCAGATCGGCGGGCGCCGTCCCGACCAGCAGTACCTGGGGACCGTAGATGCAGAACCCCAGCGCAACCAGCAGCACACAAAGGACGCCTGTCGCCCACCATTCCGTGCTGCGGGCGACAGCTTCGTAAAGCAATGTCGTCAATCCAAGTAGAACGAGCAATCCGCAAATTACAGGTGCTCGGCGGCTGTTGAAATATCGGTCGGTTGCCCAGCCGGAAAGGTACGCTCCCGCGGCCGCACCCGGCGCGATCAGGCAATACTTCAGCCCCGACTTACCGATTGTGGTTTCCTGGATTTCGATCAGGTGTGTCAGACCCCAATCAAGGAACCCATACCGGCACGCGTTTAACAGCCCGAGAGAAATCCCAAGGAGCCACAATCCGGGATTGAACAGTGTCAGATAGAGATTTACTCGAAGCGAACCACGCTCGAATTTCGGCGTAGAGACATTGTTCGCGTCCGATACTGCTGTCTCGGTGGGCGACTCTCGCAGAAGGAGCAGCATGCCGATTCCACAGGCCGCCAGCATTACGGATGGGACAAACACCGCGCCACGCCACCCGAAGTATTCGACAGAGTAGCTTGCGATTACGTAAGTCAGTCCGAGCGTAATCTGATAGCCGGTCCCGATGATGCCCAGTACTTTGCCTCGCCGCAAAACAGGAAACCAGTTCCCGATGACACGCATGCAGGGTGTCCAGCCGAGTGATTGGCAGTAGCCATTGCAGGCCCACACGAACAACAGGAAATAGAATCCCGTACCCAGTCCGAATGTCACATTGAGAGCTGCCGAGCCGAACATGCCGATGGCCAGAAGAAGCCGCGGCCGAATGTGTTCAGAGAGCTGACCGTTGAGCAACTGGCCAAAAGCGTAGGCCATCTTAAGCGACGCCAGAATCCAGCCGATTTCTTCGCCGCTGAGTCCCAGTCCGCCCGAGGCCTCGGGAGCCTTTAAACCAGAAACCGCGGCTGAAAGATTTGTCCTGCAAAAATAGAACGCCCCATAAGTGAACCACAGCGTCCACATCACGGTGTTCTCGCCATGAATCTGATTTGATTCACGGAGTTCGGACGATGTTTCAGACCCTTGCTCGGACACTACGACTCATTTCGTTTGGCAGGACAGCGGCCCCGCAGGATGAGCGAATTGATCGAAATCATCAATTCCTGCAAACTCGAAGTCGACAGAGTGCTTTATTCAAAGCTTGATCAGACACGCTGGTAGCATGCGAAAAATTCGGTGATAGCTTCTTCAGGCACTGGCGTATCGGAAAATTTAGATGTGTTTTAGATTGGGGATCGAAGCCAGCTTCAACAGCCCGCTGTCGCTAATCTGAACACCAACCATGCGCAATGATCGCAACTGCGGATACTGCTTCAGCGAAGCGACTCCGGAATGAGTCACGTCGGAGTTGTCGACAGTAGATTGATGTGAGATTTTTCAAGGTGGTCAATGCAGCAAGCCCGGCGTCGCGTAAGCGATGTTACCGACAGATGAAGCGTCTGAAGTTGCCGTAACTTCGCAAGCCTGTGAACCCGGCGTCGTTCCAACGCCGACAAAATTGGAGATTCAGGAATTCCAACTTGCGAAGATTTGAGATGTCCTTCACAGAGGCATCGGTGAGTCGCTGACAGAACCCCAGGTCTACCGATTCCAGTTGGACGAGTGGTCGCAACAGACCGCTCGCTTCATCAGTGGCGTCCGTTTCGTGGAGCCGCACAGTCGTAAGGTCGGGCAAATCGGCCAGCAGCCGAAAGTTTTTTTAATTGACGTTGTGCTTCGAGAAAGAAACAGTGTTTACCGCGTTTTCTTTCGTCGGACTCAGTCGTACATCGGCGACATCGAGTTATCTACTGGCCTGTTTCTTTTCCTGCTCGGTGATTGGCTGTCCGAGTGCCGAGCGGTTGGCTCGACTGTCCCGCTGGATCTGCTCAGCTGATTCGAATGGCAAGTACTGAGCACGCATCACCATGCGGTAGAGCTTGCCGACTTCGTAGTCAGGGATGAACCACTGAAAGTCCCAGGCAGGATTTCCGTTTCCTCCGCCGGAAGGGGATTGTGTCAGACGAATTTTATCCTGAGGACGGAACATCTGCACGAATGCCATGTCATGGCTGACGGCGTAGTACCACGGTTCGGCGAAGAAATGCTTCGAACGGTTGAAGGCCAGCGACAATGGGAAGTCATCACTGTGTTTGAAAATTCGCTGGTCATTTTTCGAAAGATGAGTGGCCAGCACGCCGTGTGAGGGCGTGATGCCACGAATCCATTCTGTCTTCCCATTTCGAGAGTCGCTGCCGAGAAAATGAATGTCTTTGGATTCGGGCTGGTGGATATAGCTCGCCCAGAACAACCCGACGTATCCATTACGAAAGGTCTTCGCTCGAGGAATACATTCCAGCGTCATTTCAATCGTCCCGTCTGAGAGTATTTCGTAACGCAGTACGCTTTCGAGCTTCCAGGTTGGTGTGGGAGACTGGTAAAGCTCGACGATACTCGGGCCGAGGACTCTCAGTTCCATCGGTGCTCGCCGCGGCTCGAACAGGATGTCCCGTTCCTGATTCGTTCCATCGTGGATGTGCTCATAGTTGAGCCCTGAATAACTTGGCACAAACAGATTGTCGTGCCGCTTTTCATGGGTCAGCGAAGCCACACCGCTGTATCCCGCTCTGTGTCCTTGCAGCGTCGAGTCATCGACCTCGCCATTGTCGACAACTACCGCGGTCACCGCGCCGCGTTTCAAAACGTGATAGCCGGACTTTGTCACCGTGTACACGAGTGACTTATTGCCGAGCGTTGTTTTTGACTCTGCAGCTCGTGCGATGTCCGCTGCCAGAGTGCTTGCGGCCAAAGTCAGCATGACGATTAATTGGTTCGGCAATTTCATATGGCCTGCTTGCTCACTAATTCCGTCCGAGACTGAATCACTCTCAAATCTGTCACATCCACCCCTCGGAAGACAGACCCGGGTTTCAGTCGCAGGGGCGGCGAACCGAATTCTGTAACGGAGCAGGACCTTCACAGCACTACTCCACGTCTAAGTGATAATGTCTCGCTTTAGAAATTCCACCAGGGGGACGATTTTTTGACAGGCTTGCGGCAGCGACTCCTCTTGCTCGGCAGTTCGGAGTATCTTTCCTTCCGTATTCGGAACCACGCTCCACAAGTGCTCAGCCCAGTTATTTACAAGGCATCGCTTATGCTGAACATTCACCTCACTTCATTGTTTGCACTGCTGATTGTTCCGGCACTTGCTTCAGCCCAATTGCCAGGCAGGCAGGTGCAGAGTGTGTCTCAACAGGCACTCGACATCCACCATTCGGGAATACTGTTCGACGGGCATAACGATCTTCCCTGGCAAATGAAGACCAAGGGGCAGTCGTCGTTTGATGTATTCGATATTTCGAAACCACGACCAGAACTGCATACAGATATTGCGAGGCTTCGAACGGGCGGCGTGAAGGCTCAATTCTGGTCGGTCTATGTCAGTGCGGATACTGACATGGCGGGTGATGCTTTGCTGCAGACGATGGAACAGATCGATGTTGTGCATCGAATGGTTCGCCGATACCCGGAAACATTCGAACTGGCCGACACAGCGGACGACATTGAGCGAATTGTGAAGGCTGGAAAGATTGCCAGTATGTTGGGGATTGAAGGTGGGTATTCGATTCAGGAATCGCTGCCGATTCTGCGAAGGCTTTACGGTCAAGGTTGTCGATACATGACGTTGACCCATTCGAAATCGCTGGCCTGGGCCGACTCGGCCACAGATCATCCGCGGACGAAGAACGGACTTTCGCCATTTGGTGAAGAGGTCATTCGTGAGATGAACCGAATCGGCATGCTGATCGACCTGTCGCACGTTTCCGTTGCGACGATGAAACGCTCGCTGGAGATCTCGAAGGCTCCCGTGATTTTCTCACACTCGTCAGCCAGAGCGATCAACGATCACGCTCGAAACGTGAACGACGAAGTCCTCCGTCTGACCACAAAGAACGGCGGAGTGGTTATGGTCAATTTCTATTCGGGCTTCATCACATCGACGGAGCAACTCAGGAATGACAGCAAAGACCTCGGCAAGCTCAGCGACGTCGTCGACCACATCGAACATGTCATCAAAGTCGCCGGCATCGACCACGTCGGAATCGGATCAGACTACGACGGCGTGCCGCGGTTGCCGGTCGGACTGGAAGATGTTTCAACCTACCCACGCATCACTCAGGAACTACTGAACCGAGGCCACCAGCGACAAGCCATCCATAAAATTCTCGGCGGCAACGTCATGCGGGTGCTTCGCGAGGCTGAGAAAGTTGCGGCCCGTCAGCGGAAAGCGAGGCCTGAGTGATGAGCTGTGTCACGGGTGGCAAGTTCGGTGGTGGCTGGGGCGATCAACGGTTTGTGAAGAAGTGGAGCATCAGATCTGTGCTGGTTCGTAGGGACGGTCTAAGCGGCATCGATAGTCATTTCCTCATCAAAAACTCATGATTGGAAGCCCAGTCAGGTCTGGTGGGGAACGTTGGCGTCGAGCGGCTGCTGGGGCGTTCTCTTTTTTACCGTCTTGATAGGTCGAAAGTTCCCATGCTCGAAATTGTCTAAGCACCGTTGGTGTTGGTCGACGCCGAACTGGCTGGATTGCTCGACAGCTACGATGCTCGAATTCGAACTGACTCGAATCACTGAGTCGGAATTGGAAAGTCGTCGGCTGGCTGACTCTGCACAGGATTACTTGCGTCGTCCTGGTATTTCGGAACTGGCGGTGTCACGAAGAGCCTGGCTCCCGGACAGTTTTCCAGATTGTCCTCGTAGCAAGTTGTTTTGCGTCGAGTGCCAGACTGAAGAGCGTCGGCACGAGCACCAGGGTGAAGATAGTTGAGATAATCAGTCCGCCGAGGACGACACTTCCAAGGCCTCGGTAGAGTTCGCTGCCGGCTCCGGGGAATAGTACCAGGGGGAGCAGACCGAGGACTGTGGTCATGGTTGTCATGAAGATTGGTCGGACTCGCGTGCGGACGCTTTCGAGGATTGCCTGGTTGGGGGCAAGGTTTTGTTCGCGGATCAGGTTTAGTGACTGATGCACGATGAGGATCGGGTTGTTGACGACCGTTCCGATAAGAATGACAAAGCCGAGCATTGTCAGTACGTCGAGCGGTTGCAGGACAAACTGGTTGAGCAGCTGCAGGCCGACTACGCCGCCGACAGCTCCCAGCGGAACACTCAGGATAATGACAAGCGGGTACAGCCACGACTCGAACAGAGCGGCCATCAGCAGGTACGTGATCAGCAACGCCAGAAGCACGTTGAATTGAAGAGCCTGCCAGGTAGCGTTCAGCTTGTCCGCTGTTCCGGCCAGCTCGATTCGGTAGCCGCCGTCGAGCTGACCACTGTTCTGGATGGGCCGGACGATTTCGTCACGGATTTTGATCATGGCCTCTTCGAGCGGCATTTCTGGCGGCGGCGTTACCTGAATCGTGATCGCACGCTGGCGTTCACGATGATTGATCTGCTCGGGGCCGCTCTTCATTGTCACTTTGGCCAGTGCACCCAGTGGGATCGTTTGCCCCATTGGCGTTGAAATCGGCAGGGCTTCGACATCCTGAGCGTTGCGGACAGTGTCATCCCGGCCTTTGATCGTTAAATCGATCTTGTCTCCCCCGATGAAGTAGTCACCGGCGTAAGCACCATCAATCAATGCATTGGCTGTGTAGCCAAGCTCGTTCGCCGACATTCCCATTTCGGCTGCCTGGATAAGATGCGGCTCGATGTGGACTTCCGGACTGGACAGGTCGAGGCTTGGAATCGGCCTTGATTGAGTTGTGGGAGGGAGAAGTTCGCGAACCTGTCCGAAAATCTGACCGCCAAGACCGACGAGTTTCTGCAGGTCCGGCCCGGTTATTTCGATATCGATCGTGCGCCCGCTTTCCAGTCCACCGGCAAACAGACTCGACTGGCTGGCGACACCGTATGTGCCAGGCAGTTGACTGGTTGCACGCTGAATCAGTGGGATGATCTCAGCGGCGCGTTCTTCCTCGTAGGCACTCAGACCCATGAAGACGCTGCGGCCTCGCGCGACGAAAAAGAAGTCGCCAATGACCGGGCCGTCAAGCTGGGCGGCCTCTTCACTGCCGGGAACGGCGTCCCAGTACGGGCGAAGATTGGCTTCGACGGTTTGCCCAAGCTCCATCAGTTGGTTCAGATTGTAGCCAGGTGGAGGCAACAGAATCGCGAAGATCAGGTTGCGGTTTCCGTTTGGCAGGTATTCGACTCGCGGCCAGAACGTCCACGAACCGGCGATTGAAAATCCGACAAGGCCGACTGTTATCGCGAGACGGAGGAAAGTGCTGCTTTGTACCCACTGGTTGAAGTTGACGATCGCGCTTACGAAGTTTGCGCTGACGGAATTCAGTTTTCCGGCGACGTAGCCAAGGCCTGCGGTCGACGGTCTTGTTGATCCGGACGCGGTAGCATCGTCGCGATGCAACAGCCGCGCGGACGCGGTTGAAATCAACGTCATTGACACAATGAGTGAAAGGCCGACGGCTCCGGTAATTGCCAGGGCGATGTCCTGAAACAGTTGCCCTGCTTCTTCCTGGACAAAGACGACCGGAAGAAACACCGCGATCGTGGTAAGCGTCGACGCCACCACGGCTCCTGAGACCTCTGCGGTCCCGTTGATGGCAGCGTCGAATGGGGCTTCGCCCAATGAGAACCTGCGATAAACATTTTCGAGAACGACTACAGCATTGTCGACGAGCATTCCAACAGCAAAAGCCATACCTGCCAGGCTGACGACGTTCAGCGATCGGCCCAGTAATCCGAGAATCAAAAACGTTCCGATGATGCTTGTCGGAATCGCCAAACCAACAACCAGTGCACCTCTCGCTGCCCAGAACCCGATTCCAATTAACAGGGCAAGGCAAACCAGGAAGAACCACGACGTCACATAAGCCGCGGCCAGAGCGGACCCGATGATCAGCGGAATGACGGCGAGAGTGCGGATGCCAAGGTGGAGGAACAGCATGAGGACGATCATCGTCAGTGCGCCACCGATGAAGATATTCTGCTGAACGAGGTCGAGTGCCGAGTAGATATATTCTGTCTCGTCGTACACCTGGATCAGTTGCAGGCCCTTTGGTTTCAGAATCTGTTCATCAATTTCTGTTCGCATTTTACGCAGGCCGTCCATTACGTCCAGAACGTTTGCCCCTGTTTCGCGAATGCAGTTTACGGCGATGCTTGACTCACCAAATCTCCGCACGATCCCGTCTGGTTTTCTGTAACCGAGACTGATTTCGGCGACGTCGCGAACGTAAACGGGAACACCGTCACGCACGGCGATCAGTTGGTTGCCGACGTCATCTGGAGATCGGAACTGGCCAAGGGTTCGAACGACCCAGCGCCGTTTGCCTTCCCAGATGTCTCCGGCAGACGTGTCCTGATTCTGCGCACGCAAGACGCGCCGCAAGTCTTCAATCGTAATCTGACGAGCGGCCAGTTCTTCCGGACTGACCAGAACCTGCATCTCGTCCTGCAGGCCTCCAAGGACGTTTGATTGTGACACTCCAGGAATTCGTTCGAAGCGAGCTTCGATTTCATCTTCGGCGTACCGTCGCAGCTTTGTTACGTTTATCCCTTCGTGAGGCAGCAGCATTTTGCCGATCTTTGCATGTTCTTTCGCGAGCAAACGGAGACGCAGCATGGCGAGGCCGACGTTATGTGACTTCCTGACGAGGTCCAGTTTGTCCACCAGGTCCGGGTTATTATTCTGGAACTCGACGATCTGTTCGTCGGTCGGCATGCGAGTACTCAGGATGAACCAGGCGATTGGTCGGTCCGAAGAGTTTGACGTCGAAATGACTGGCTGGTCGGCTTCTTCGGGGTACTCTCGCACCTGCTGAAGCCGGGCGTTGACTTTCAGCAGAGCTCCTTCAAGGTCTGTGCCGACGTGGAATTCAAGTGTGACCGTTCCTTGAGAGTCGGTTGCTTCCGAGCTGAGTTTGACCAGTCCTTCGACGCTTTTGAGTTGCTCTTCCTGCTCAATGATGATTTCGCGTTCGACTTCCTGCGGACTGGCTCCTGGCCATCGAGTCTGCACACTGATAGTCGGACGTTGGACTTCAGGTGTCAGTTGAAGTGGCATGCGCAGCAGGGCGACGGCGCCGAAAAGTGCCACCAGCAGAACTCCGACCGTAACTTTGACCGGATTATGAACAACCGCTCTAATGAGATTCATTGAATATTATTGCTCGACCGCAGCGGCTCGTGGCACGGAACGAGGATCAAGAGTCTCGGTGATGGCGACGTCCTGCCCCGGTCTGAGTCGCTCGTTTCCTCGAACGACTACAAGTTGTCCTGCTTTGATCGAACCTTTGATTTCGATTAGTAGTCCGGCAGACGATCCCATTGAAACGGGAACCGGTCTGACCTTGCCGGTGTTGGTTAGCGATCTGGAAACCGCATTGTCGTCGATCGGATCGTTGATGTCGGGATCAGTCAAGTCGACGACAAACACGGTCGGCGAGGGACCGCCCAGAACCAGAGCGTCTTTGGGAATCAGTAGTCCTTTTCGTTTAGCACCGGTTGGGACAACTGCTCGTGCGATCATGCCGGCCTTGATCATCGGTGACTGTTGCCTGGCAGCGTTATTCAGGATCGGATTACTCACTCGCACTTTCACGGGAAACGTGCGGGCGCGTATGTCTGCCTGGGGGACGATCGAAGACACGTTTCCGGTCACGCGTAAATTGGAAAGCGCTGGGACTTCGACTGATATTTCGTGGCCGATCGCAATGTGAGCGACGTGTGATTCCCGGACGTTAACCAGCACGTCGACTTCGTTTAATGCAACGACGTCGGCAACCAGGTCGCCCTGCTTAATCCATTCACCCTGCTCTGTATGTTCAGCAACAACAAACCCATCGAAAGGAGCGACAATCGTGTACTTGCGAACTCGTGACTGAAGATTTCGAACGATCGCATCCTGCATCGCAACGCGAGCTTTCGCCTGCAGAATCTTCTCGGCTCGCGGACCCGCGACAACGAGCTTCCAGTTTTCTTCACCTTGTCGGAACACCTGTTGTGCGGCTTCGGCCTCGGCTTCGATTTCGTGTAGCTCTTCCTCGTTGAATGCTCCTTTTTCGAACAGGTGTGTCGCTCGCTTAAGTTGAGCTAGCCGGAAGTCATGAAATGCCTTAGCAGCTTTTTTGCGAGCGTCCGCGGCTGCCAGCTCTTCGGGACGTGCGCCGTTTTCCAGTTCTGTAAGATCATGTTTTTTGAGCAGGAGTTCGGCTTGAGCAGCTTCCAGTTCGAGGCTGATCGTTTCGGTCAACAACTGGGCGAGCGGTTGCCCCTTCGTCACAAAGTCTCCCTCATTGATCGGGAACGACTGAACCCGGCCATCAACCGCGCTGCCGACTGAACTCTGGCGAGCTGCGACGACCGTTCCGATGTAACTTTGAACTGCGTCCACTTCAGTGTGTTGAATGACGGAAACTGCAACGGGCGCCGGGGCCGGACCTTGTGCACAAGCATTGGCAACCGGCAGAGCCGTTGCCCAGAGCAGTAAGAAAAGTCGAATCATCATGCCGAGCGACCTTAAAAATAATTTCATAGTTCTCGGATTCTCGGAGCAGAGGCGGCAATTCGCTACCTACTGTGAAAAATAAATCCGACCGGCTACGTCGCCGCACGTTGAGGTTATTGTCTTGATCGGTTGAGCAGATCGTTGCCAGGGTGGCGGCCTGATTGATCTTCGGTCGGCGTGACCGATGGCTTCCATTCTGCGACTATCCGCTATAAATGCGTAATCATCGCAGAGCAATCAATCGGTCAGTCATCTTTGCCACGAAACAACGTGAGTGGGGCGCTGACACTTCTAAAGAGATATCAGTCACAAGGATTTTCATAGATGTCCATCAGATTCTGGCTGTCGTTCCTGCTGGTCGTACTGACAGTCTTGACCAACAGCTACGCTAAGAATGAATCGGATCACCCGGCTGCAACAAAGCCGGAGGCCGATAATGCCGTCGAGGCAACCGCAAAAGCATCGGTCGATAGCGAGGAGAAAGAACCAGCGTGGTCGATCGAGAAGCCACCTGGACCATTGTCACAGCAGCAGATCGACGTTTCAGAAGGCACATGGATTTCGGTTGACGTCTCGCCGAATGGGAAAGAAATCGTCTTCGACCTGCTGGGCGATCTGTATGTGATGCCAATTTCGGGTGCTGATGGCGAGGAGCGATTTCCAGAGAAGCTGACATCAGGAATTGCCTGGGACTTCCAGCCTCGCTTTAGCCACGAAGGAAACTGGATTGCGTTTACCAGCGACCGGGATGGCCAGGATGGAAAGTCCGGCGACAATATTTGGATTATCGAACGAAACACAAAGGAAGTTCAGCAGGTTACCAACGAAGCGTTTCGCCTGCTTAACGGACCGGCATGGTCACCAGACGATCAATACATAGTTGCTCGAAAGCATTTCACAAGTCGTCGTTCGCTCGGTGCGGGTGAAATGTGGATGTATCATCGAGACGCGGCAAGTTTTGATGCGATGGCCGGCGTTCAACTGACGAAACGGCCGAACGATCAGAAAGATGTCAACGAGCCAGTATTCTCGCCCGATGGGAACTACCTGTACTACTCGCAGGATTCAACGCCCGGTGACTCGTTTCAGTACGACAAGGATTCGAATGGCCAGATCTACACGATCAAACGACTCGATCTGGCGAAAGGTGAAACGGATTCGTACATCACCGGTCCGGGTGGAGCGTGCCGTCCGACGCCTTCGCCCGACGGGAAGCAGATTGCCTTTGTGCGGCGTCTTGGTCCAAAGACCGGGCTGCATTTATTCGACACAGAATCTGGTTCGGTCAGATTGATCTACGACCAGCTCGAACGAGACATGCAGGAAGCGTGGGCGATTCACGGCGTCTACCCGGCGTTTGCCTGGATGCCAGATGGCAAGTCGATCGTCATGTGGGCAAAAGGGAAAATTCGCCGGATCAACATTGCGGATGGTTCAGTGTCAGTCATTCCGTTTCGCATAAAGGATGAGAGATCGATTTCGAAAGTCGTGCGATTTCCGATTGAAGTCGCGCCGGAAGAGTTTGACGTTCGGATGTTGCGGTGGGTGAATGTGTCGCCTAACGGTAAGCAAGTGGCGTTTCAGGCTCTTGGGAAGGTCTATGTTAGAGATTTGCCAGACGGCGATCCTCAACGGTTGACCAATCGTAGCGGCGAGTTTGAGTTTTGCCCGAGTTGGTCGCGCGATGGTAAATCAATCGTCTATACCACCTGGAACGACCGAACACTGGGCTCTATCCGAATCGCCTCGGTCGATGATCCACTGAGCGCTCGCAAGATTACCGTTCGGCCCGGTCACTACGTGAATCCTGTACTGTCTCCGGATGGAAAGACGATTGTCTTTGAAAAATCGGGCGGTGGCCGTTTGCGTTCGCCGCTGTATTCCCATGATCCGGGGGTGTATCGCATTTCGGTGAACGGCGGCCAGCCTGTCCGTATTTCGCCACGTGGCAATCGGCCGCAATTCGGGCAGTCTTCAGATCGAGTCTTTCTACAACGAACAAAGACAGAGAAAGACGCCGACAATCGTACGCTGTATTCGGTCGATCTGGATGGCCACGAAGAAAGAGAGCATTTCAGCAGCCAATGGGCGACGGACTATCGGATTTCACCAGACGGCAGCCACATTGCCTTTGTCGAACGATTCAACGTCTATCTTGCCCCGTTTGTGCTGACCGGTTCGTCCGTCAGCATCGGTCCGGAATTCAAGGGCTTGCCCGTTTCGAAAATGAGTGTCGAAGCAGGTGACTGGGTTCATTATTCTGGCGACAGTCAGTTGCTGCATTGGTCTCTTGGCCCGGAACTGTTCACGAAGCGAATCGCTGAGGCGAAGGGGCCGGCTGAAGGCGACGAGAACCAGCCAGAGCGAATCACTATCGGATTCAAGGCAAAGCATGCGAACCCGAACGGTGTGCTGGCACTGGTCGGAGGCAGGATCGTCACGATGGGCTCTGCCGGCGTAATTGACAACGGCGTGATCCTTGTCGCCGGAAATCGAATCAAGGCGGTTGGACCACGAAGTGACGTTAAGATTCCCAAGGGGGCTCACGTCGTTCCGATCAAAGGACAAACGGTGCTGCCCGGTTTTGTCGACACTCACGCCCACGGGGCGCAGGCGACTTCCGGAATTACTCCGCAGCAAAACTGGGTCGATTTTGCTCGATTGTCGTTTGGGGTCACAACCATTCACGACCCGTCAAACAACACTCAGGCGATCTTTGCGGCCAGTGAACTGGCGAAGGCAGGAATGATTGTCTCGCCACGGACATTTTCGACGGGCACGATCCTGTATGGAGCCGCCGGCAGTTATAAAGCGGAGATTGAAAAACTCGACGATGCGGTGTTTCATCTGAAACGGATGAAGGCAGTTGGAGCGTTCTCGGTAAAGAGCTACAACCAGCCACGGCGCGATCAACGGCAGAAGATCATTGCCGCTGCTCGGGAGCTGGAAATGATGGTCGTGCCCGAAGGCGGTTCAACGTTCATGCACAACATGACAATGATCGTTGATGGTCACACCGGCATTGAGCACACCCTTCCAGTTCAGACTGCGTATGATGACGTAATGGATCTCTGGCGTGGCACCAGTGTTGGTTACACGCCGACACTAAGCGTTGCTTACGGTGGAATTTCTGGTGAGCAATTCTGGTATGAACACGACGACCTGTGGAAACATGAGCGGCTCAAGACTGTCATTCCACCGCACATCCTGAATCCTCGTTCTCGTCGTCGCGACAAATCACCCCTGGAAGATTACAACCACATTCGTGTTGCAGAAATTGCGAAGCAGGTTGTCGATGACGGCGGTCTGGTTCAGGCCGGTGGACACGGCCAGTTGAACGGTATTTGCACTCACTGGGAAATGTGGAGCTTCGTGCAGGGTGGCATGACTCCACTGCAGGCACTTGAGTGCGGAACGCTGAACGGTGCGAAGTACATCGGACTGGATCAGGATATTGGTTCGCTGGAAGTTGGAAAACTCGCGGACATTCTGGTGCTGGAACCCGGAGCCGATCCTACGGCCAGAATTCGCGATTCTGAACGTGTCCATCTGACGATAGCCAACGGGCGAGTTTTCAATGCAAAGACCATGACTGAGCAGAACAGTCAGGACTCTCCGAAATTCTTCTGGCAGCAGACCGGCAACGGGATCAGCTACACAATGCCCGTTTCGACCGGGTGCAGTTGTGGTCGCTCGACGAATTGAATTGAAAGGGGCGGACGAGCGTGCTGCGTAAGCCGACTGCAATACGTCACATGTGCGGGCATGACGGCAGCAGTTAGCATCTGTTGATTGTCGCTGGTGATGCTAGTCTGTCATCTGACGCTGTGCCTGACTTGCAATGTTCATTCCAACCAGGTCGCTCCACGCACTCAGCAATTGCTTCGTGACCGGGCCAACGTTCCCGTCGGCAACTGGCAACCCGTTGAACTGTGTTGCGGGCATAATGCAGTACGGCGTGCTGGTGAAGAAAACCTCGTCGGCTGAGTACAGATCGTACATCTGCAATCGGCATTCGCGAGTCGGAAAACCGGCTGCTTGAGCTAGTTCAAGAACGGTCTGACGACTGATTCCGGCCAGACAGTTTTCCGTTGTGGGAGTGCAGACTACGCCATTTATCACCGCGAACACGTTCCCGCCTTTGTTCTCGGAAACGTAGCCGTCCACATCCAGAATCACACACTGTGCAGCAGGATCGACAAGTCGTGCTTCGGCATCTGCGATGGTGTAAGAAAGCCGACTTCGGTTCTTGATGCGAGCGTCCAGGGATTGCGCCGGGACGGCTCGACTGATCGGAGTCACGGCGTGGCAGCCTTCTGTGTAGTACTTTGCCCAGCCTCGAAGATCGAGATAATTTGTGAAGATCATGATCGTCGCCGGGTTGGCCTGAGCAGCGCTTGGTCCGTGCTTCAACATGCCTCGCGAAATGTTGTGTACGATCCAGCAGTCGTCGTCGTCTCCCATCGCTGAACGGTTTGCATCGAGTACGTTCAGCGTGATTTGCGTCAGTTCTTTGGGCGAATGTCCGGGAATAATCCGAGCAACTTTCATGGAACGGAACAGTCGCGAAATGTGATCGTCCAGCCGGAACGGTTCGTGGCAAAATGTACGGGTCGACTCTGTCACGCTGTCGCCGAGCATTACCGCGCTGTCGAAGATCGAAATCTTTGCCTCGGCTTCGGGAACCATTTCGCCAGACAGGTAGACGAGTCGCTGGGCTGTTTCGGGATTTGACATGTGGCACCGTGGATGTCCAGGGATCGTTATATTCTGGTGGTTGCTGAAGAGTGGCTACTTCCCTGTTGTTTCGGCTGTGCGATTCGGGAACAGAAGACTGCCGAGAAGTCCCGTCACAATGTCCACGGTGATTGCGGCCGGAGCAATCCACTGAAAACTGATTGGATCTGGACAACTCAGCATCATCTTTCCCGTTTGATTATCGGGAGTCTGAACGAGGACGGTGCCGAGCGTTTTGGGATCTATTTCGAACAGCACGTGTAAGGACAGCACAAGTGGACCGGAGAACGCGATCAACGCTGCCGTGGCTGTGCCGCAAATCGTGCCGATCCACACACCTCGCGGACTTGCGAAGGGGACGAAGAGGGCAAAGAAGAATAATCCGAAAATCGGCGTTGTCAGCAGGTTTGCAGTTTTGGTGGTCACGGCGGTGATGTTGCCGGGGATCGATCCCATTTTTGTACTGGCAAGTACGACGACAGCTCCAATTGCAAATGCCAGCAAACGTGCTGTCGCCACGTGTCGTCGTTCGGTCTTCGGTGCCTTTCCAAACCGATCGAGCCCATCGGTCATGACAACGGCGGTGATTGAATTTACCCCGGAATCGATGCTGGACATTGCGGCTGCGAACATCGCGGCCACGACGAGGCCTGAAACGCCCGGTGGTAGATGAAACGCGATGAAGTGCGGAAAGACCTTGTCGGCGTTGTCCTTCAGAGAAATGTCGCCAGGCAGTAGTTCAGGATGAGCATTAAAATAGCCCAGCAGCGCAAACCCGACGCAGCCAAGAGTCAAGGCGACGATGACTGACACTCCCAGTTGTGTAGCCAGCGCCCAGCGAGCGGCGGACGCGTCTTTCGTCGCCATAAATCGTTGGACGGACGTCTGGTCCCCGCCCGCCGTGCAGACATACCAGACAAGGTAATTGAGCAATGTGCCGACAACGGTCACTCGTGTTGACAGGTCAGTACTGAAGACCGGTTGCGTGTCCCAGGATGGATTCCATTCGGTTGGCATCCAACTGATGCCTCCGAGGTCATAGGTAATCATTCCCAGAACCAACAGAGCACCACTGTATAACAGTAGCGTCTGGATCAGATCGGTGATGACGACCGCTCGCAAGCCGCCGAGTGAGGTGTAGACGACTGCGACGAACCCCGTCGCCAGAGCGATCGTTGGAATCTGGTCTTCGCCGACTCCCAGCATGATTGTGAGTGCTTTAGCCGTCAAAAAAATGAGCAGCGACATCCAGATCAGGCGAAGGATGACGAACATCGAAGCGCCCAGAAGACGGATACTGAGACCGAGTCGTTCCTCGAGAAGCTCGTACGCGCTGGTTACGCGCTGCTTCATGTAAAACGGCAGCAGACCAAACCCGACGATCGCGAATACTACCGGCAGTGCAAACATGGCGGTCATGTTGACCGGGCCCTTGCCGAGCGCTTCTCCCGGCATCGACAGGTACGAGATCGTGCTCAGCAGTGTCGCAAACAGCGACACACCAATCAGCATCGGATGCATACTGCCCGAGCCGACGAAATACTCCTGCGTCGATTGCTGTTTCCGGCTGTAAAACCACCCAAGCCCGATCGTTCCGCAGCCATAAACTGCAATAATGATCCAATCGATTGTTGTGAGACCCGAACGAATGGAAGAACTTCCTGAGACCGTGTCACTAGCCGAACACGGTGACACGAGTAGCCCTGTGAGAATGCAAATTACGGCCGTTACGAGTTTTCGCATGTTGTGTGCTTTCACAGTACCTCATCAACAAGCCAGGGAAGGTAGAAGCGGCGCTGGACGCGTCCATGGGGCTGCCCATCGCTGATGAATCAGATTAGTTCGCTGATGGGATCGCCGAACGGCAGAATTGGCATCGGCCGACCGCTGTAGTCCGGGTATTCGTGGGCGGGGTTGATACCGAGATGGTGGTAGATCGTTGCCCAGAAATCGCACGGAGTTAGAGGACGTTCGTGTGGGTGTTCGCCTTTTGAGTTGGTTGCCCCGATGACCTGGCCGGTACGCATTCCGCCGCCGGACACGAGGACCGACATCGCTTGTGGCCAGTGGTCGCGACCCGGCTGATCGACTCCAGTTTGCGAGCCCTTCGTTACACTGATCCGTGGTGTTCGGCCGAATTCTCCGGTCACAACCAGCAGTACTTTTTTGTCGAGGCCTCGGTCGTAAAGGTCTTCGATCAGCGTAGCAATCGCTCGATCAAGAATCGGCAGTCTGACCTTTGCATCGTCGAAGAGATGGCAGTTGACGGCGTGTGAATCCCAGTTGTAAGTACCGTTTTTCAGCCAGTCGATCCCGCTCTTATACGGGTTTTCCATGACCATCGTGACGAACTTGGAACCGGCTTCGACCAGTCGACGTGCAAGCAGCGCTCTTTGGCCCCAGCAGTGACGGCCGTACTTGTCACGCAGTTCGTCAGATTCTTTCGACAGATCGAAGGCGTCACGAGTGCGGTTGTTTGTGATCAGCCTGACGGCCCTTTCGTGAAAGTGGTCCTGGGCACCCATTAAGCCAGTCTGGTCGATGTCACGACGCAACCGGTCGAAGCCAGCCAGCAAAGTCGAACGTTCGTCGAGGCGGTCTTCGACTTCCTTCGAAAGAGCGACGTTCTTGACCTCGAACTTCTTGTCGTCGGGATTTCCAGGAACCGTAAACGGTGTGTATGACGGACCGAGATATGCAGAGCCCATCGCAAAGACGTCGATGCCGTGGCGGCCGTTTGGGGCGTTGCAGATGTAGTTGGGGATTCCGACATCGCGACTTTCGAACCACTTGGAAACGATCGATCCTGCAGCGGGAGCATCATTGACCGTGTTGACAGGAGTCTTCGGGACTCTTCCTGTCATGAACCGTTTGTGGCCTCCACCATGATCGGCGAAGTTGTGTGCGATTGATCGAATGACGTTGTAGCGATCGGCGACACGAGCCAGTCGTGGCATGAGTTCGCAAACGGAAAGACCATCGACGTTGGTGCTGATCGGATTGAAAATGCCTCGATAATCGGCCGGCGCATCCGGCTTCATGTCGAATGTTTCCATGTGAGGAGGTCCGCCGGGAAGCCAGATATAGATTACAGATGTGTCCGGATCATTGATGGCGGTCCCGGCTGTCGCTTTGACTCGCAGGAAGTCGGCGAGCGAGAGTCCTCCGAGGCCGACTGTGCCTATCTTCAGAAAGTCTCGCCGGGAAACCGGGCCAGCACAGTGCTGATTCGAAAGATTACTCATTCGTGAACTCTGAAACGGTTGGGCGGGAATGGCGAGTGGCTGGGCGGTAGCCACGTGGTGGGAAGTCATTCGGTATACCGCAGGCAGTAAACTGAGGCAACCGGTGCGATGGCGGCGGTGTTCGATTGAGTCATTTGAATGAGAGCGAAGCTTGACGAGTTATTTTGCCAGCCACTGGATGGCGTCGACGATGACGTAGCCGTCCGTTTCCTGATTGGAAATTGTCACGACTGCGGGAGTGTCTGCAGAGAACGTAAACTCACCCAACGACACAAACAGCTTGTCGATCGGCGGTACTTTCTTCTGATTAACCAGTATGGTCCTGTTACCTTCCGCGTGGTGGACGACGACCGGTACGTTGGTGGCTCGATTGCCGTTGTGTGAATAGGCGAGTCGCACTTCGTAACGTCCGGGCTTTAGCTTTGCTTCGAAGGTCGCGATTGACCGACCGTCTGCTTTATTGCCATCGTGTCGATACTCACGCCCGACCCACGTGCCAGTTGACGAACTGTTTCCCCAACTGCCAGTGAGCTTTGCCATACTGTCGTCGACGACCGTGCCTGTCATTTTTTCAGGATCAACCCCGGCCTTTCCGGTGTAGGTATATTCGTAGTTAAGAACCTGGCCTTCTTTGAGTAATCGCTCACGAAGCTGATCGTAATCAACATCTTGAACGGCGATGTCTTTGTTGATTGCCATCGACGCTACGGTGGCTGCGGACTGGCCGAGAATCATAAATACCGGCTCCATGCGGATTGATCCGAAAGCGATGTGAGAACTTGACACGCAGACTGGAACCAGCAGATTTTCGCACTGCTTCTTCTTTGGCAGAATTGAACCGAGAGCGACTTCGTACGGACCACGCGTACTGACGCCGATGTCGCCTTCGTTCTGGACGTACCCTTCCGGAGTCACGTACCGTTGGACGTTGTGCGAATCCATCGTGTAAGAACCCATTCCGATCGACTGTGGCGTCGGCCGCTTTTTCAGCAGTTCGTTTTCGGTCATAACATACTTGCCAACCATCCGGCGAGCTTCACGTACGTAGATTTGGTGAGGCCAGTTGTCGTTGTCGACAAACTCGTCTTTCGCGAGGCCCCATTCGGCAAATTCTTCTCGGACGTCGGCGGGAACGCGCGGGCTGTTCGCCAGGAAGTGCATCAGCCCCTGCTGGTAAACTTCGTGTTCTTTGATGATTGCTCGGCGGAGGTCGTAGGAAGCTTCCGGGTAGTCGTAGTTAAAGCCGATGTTGTCTGTGCTGAATGGCCCGTGATTATTGGTGTCAGTTTTGTGATTGGGAATCGGGTCGAACTTGCGAAATCCTTCTCGCCAGCCGGCTTCGAGAACGCGGACGAGTAATTCGTACTGGCTCTTGTCGTAGCCTTCCGGTTCTGGGAACGAAACTCGATTCTTCGGGTCGTTCGTCAGGCACATGCGGAAGCAGTAGGCTTGAATTCGTTTGTCGGCGTCACCGAAATTTCCGGGAGGCTTCGAGCTGATCCGCGGTAACAGGCCGCTCGATGGATCATCTGGCACGACATAAGGGCTGATCGGAGTCTTCACTGCGCCGAAGTGATGCCCGTGGTGCAGTACTCCGGTTTGGATGCCGTTCCAGTCTTCACTGTACTGAGCACGCGATTCTCGACCAACGTGGTAGTCGATTTCCGCCGCTGCCAGCAGGTCGCCTTCGTATGTCGCATCGATAAACATTTTGCCGTTGCAGGTTCTGCCACTCAGCATCTGGATCGATGAAATGCGACTTCGGATTTTATTGACTCCATTCTGGCGATCGAGCCATTCTTCACGGTAGACAGGGATGTCGTACTCATTGACGAGGTCGTTGAAGACGTTTTCCGCGACGTGTGGCTCGAAGATCCACATGGTACGACGTGTGCCGTCGATAGCCGATGAACCCTGGCCTTTGTTTCCGTACTCAGACTTCTTCTGCCACTTCCAGGCTTCGTTGTTCTGATAATGTTTCCAGACTCTGTGGTAGAAGTCGCGTGCCAGCCCGCCGATGACTGATTTGTTGCCGGTGTCGGTCCAGCCGAGTCCACTGCTGGTCAGTCCGCCCAGGTGTTTGTCCGGACAAACGATGACCACGGAGTGCCCCATCCTTTTTGCCTGAACAGCGGCGATGACTCCGCTGGAAGTTCCCCCGTAAACGACGACATCGGATGTGATTGATTTGGCGGAAGGTTGCGCGAAGCTGACAGATGTCGCAGCGACGGACCCCGCAAAAGTGAGTGCTGAAAGCAACGAGTTGATCAGCGTTGGTCGCATTTTAGGCTCCAGCGATTGATTGTGAAATCTGTTCCAGCCGACTGGCGTGAACGAGGCGTCGCAGGGACTTCTGACGCCGCACGATCTGGTTCAACCTTTACATGAGTATCCCATCGACGGGCTCAAGTTTCGGCGGCAGGTCTGTTTCGCCGAGCTGTTCGCGCATGTCTATTTCAATGGTCCGGCAGAGCGCCGTCATAGGTGTGTCGGAAAAGCGACCTTCGAAAGGATCTTCGTTGAATTCGCCAACTCTCATTAAAACATAGAAAACGTATGACACTACGGTGGCCAGTGGGATGACCATCCATGAGCTGTCGACTTTTTCCAGTTCCGTGATCATGCCGGATGGCAAGAGCGTTACGAACAGGAATAGAAAAACGCGAGGAAAGTAATCGTACTGACGGGGCAGGGGCGTGTTCTTAATTCGTTCGGCCTTACCCTGCAGGTCGTAGAGTGAGGTCAACGTTCTGTCGAGGATTTCAAGATAGCGAGCTTCGACGATCAGATTTTCCTTGCGTCCGACGGCAATTCGTAACGCCTGCTTCTGGACTAGCTGTGTGGCATGGTTCTGCCTGTGCATCATCCATTCGAATTCTGTGGGAGCAAGCAGTGGCTTGAGTTCGTCCCGGACCGGCAACTTGCGAAGCTGCAAACGCAACGCGTTGATCCAGGCAATGTGTCGATAGATCAGCTCTTTCTGGAATGCTGAAATATTTTCGGATGGTTCTTGTGATATCGAAGTGAGCGACATGACTTGTCGGCCGAAAGTGCGGCTGGAATTCACGATGCCGCCCCAGATTTTACGAGCTTCCCACCAGCGGTCGTAGGCAGAGTTGTTGCGGAATGCCAGGAAGATCGCGAGCGCTGTTGCAAGCATTGCCACGACGCCGAACGGCAGGTGGATCTGCAGGTATTCAAAATGATGCCGCTGTTCCGCCCGCTGGGCGATGTACACGAACGACGACAGAGCAATGATGTAGCTGAGGAAACCTCTCGATTTTCCGATGACGCGGCGCCACCGCAGGTGCTTTCGAACGATCATTGTTAAACGTGACTTTCGATGGATTATGAACACAATCGGCCACGTCGTCAGGTTCGGCGAGGCAGCACCTTGACGGTGTTGAGCTAACCGAGCAGGATCGCCAGCGTCTTTTCGTCGGAAGATTCGGCGATCCACTTCAATCGATCGCGATCGAGTTTTCCAGAGCCGGTTGTGGGCAACTTTGGCAGAACACAAATTTCTTCAGGCACCATGTAGGCTGGAAGTTCTCGTTCTGCAAGTGCGGTGAGTTCGTGTTCGATACATTCTTCAGGGTCGTCTGCTTTCAAAGTAATAAAGGCGTAGACTACCTGACCGGCTTCGGAGTCTTCGACTCCCACAACACACGCCTGACTGACGTCGGAGTGCCTCTGCAGGACCGTTTCGACAGTAGCCGGAGAGATGTTGCTTCCTTCGTGAATGATGATGTCTTTTTTTCGGCCTTCCATCCAGATATAGCCATCGTTATCGATGCGACCAAAGTCGCCGGTTCGGATCCAGCCGTCTCTTATGACTCGTCGGGTCGCTGCTGTGTCGTTCCAGTAGCCGTCCATCGCGAATGGACTTTTGATGGCGATCTCACCGGACTCGCCCCAACAGACATCGCGTCCTTTGGAGTCGATGATCGAAAGCTGAACTCCGTAGTAAGGCAGACCGATCGATCCGGACTTTTTGCGACCGTACGGTGGATTGACGGCGTACATGCCGGTTTCTGTCATGCCGCACTGTTCAGTTATTTCTATGCCGGTTATCTCTCGGAATTTTTCAAACAGATCGGCTGGAACGTAGTCGCCACCGGAAACAGCCAGACGAATGCAGCCAAGGTTTTCACGTTTTAGTTTCGGGTGAAAAAGAATCTTTCTTAGCGCGGCTGGAAGCAAGGCAATCATCGTTGTGTTGGCGTGCTTGTCCAGCGTTTCCAGGTAAGTATCTGGAGTGAAACCACTCAATAAAATGATTTTTGCGCCGGCATTGAGTGACGGCAGCAGTTGCGTTCGAAGAGCCATCGGACGCGAAATAGGAGCAGCGATCAACGTAACGTCGTCACTTTTAAGTCGCAGGACGGCGCTGGCTTTGCTGATGCTGGTGGCGACGCAGTCTCGTGTTAGTGTTACGCCTTTGGGACGGGCTGTTGTGCCGGATGTGTAAAATACCAGGCTGACATCGTCGCCACGCTGATTGCTCTGCAACGACTCGGTTGGGCGAGTTGCTAGCAGGTGTCGGAATGCCTGGTAGCCTTCGTGTTTACCCTTTCCGGTAAACATACGGAACTCGACATCACTCATTGCATCGCATTTGTCCATGTCGGCAATGCGGCCACCGTCTACGACGACGGCTCGGGCCCCACTGTGGCGAAGAGCGAAGTTGATCAGTGCCGAGTGGTATCGAGTGTCGAGCGGAACGATCGTGAATCCGGCGTGAAAACCAGCGACGTAGAGCGCGACCAATTCCGGACAATTCGGCAGCAGGGTAACCACCCTGTCGCCAGATTCGAGCCCGGCTGTCAGAAGGTTTCGTGCAATGCGTAACGCTCGCCGATTCAGTTCGCCGTATGTCCATGACACTTCGTCATTAACAATCGCGGTATCGTCGGAATTGTGTTTGGCAAGTTCGAGCATCAGCGAGGTGGGCTCCATCCCGGAACAGATAGATGAATTCCATTGTCAGTCGAGCGTTTAACGAGGCTTCATTGTACAATGGCTTTGTCAGTAGGTGGTGCGGCCAGATTCCTACTTAGACGTTTTCGAGCCTTTGTAGAGTTTTCGTTCGATTCGAGGCAGGTAGGGAGTCCAGTGAGATTCGCTGTTTGGATCGTCTTCGATGGTGTGTACAAACTCGTAAACCTTAGCGTCAAGGTTGTCGATCTGATGCAGCACCGCCGCTTCAGGAGTCATCGGCAGCCGCGGACTTCCATGTGCGTAGGAACCATGATGGCTCAGGATCATGTGCTTGATGCGGAGTTCGAGTTCCCGCGGGAATGATTCGTTCATCATCAGTTCGACCTGAGTGATCTTTTCGGTCACCATTTCAACCGCGATCGACATGTGGCCCAGCAGCTGACCTTCGTCGGTGTAGACAAAAGCATTTTCGAAATCCATTTCCCGAACTTTGCCGAGGTCGTGCAGGAAAATTCCGGCCTGAACGAGATCGAAATCGACGGTCGCGTAGAGGTCGCGAATTCGGTCTGAAACTTCGAGCATGTTGCAAATGTGCTCGACCAGTCCGCCTGGATAGGCGTGGTGCGCTTTCACGCCGGCTCCGGTACGAAGAAGTTTCTGGACGATTGCCTCGTCAAGCAGGAAAGACTCCATCAGCGTTCGAACGGGAACATTCTTAATGGCGAGCAGGATTTCCTTCATCCGTTCGAACAGCGAATTCACATCCTGTGGCGGCTGAAACTCGAAGTCTTCAGAGTTCAGACCGGCGGAATCGATGCGATCAACGCGAGTCAGGATCGCCTGCAGGCCTCCCTGGAAAACCTGCACCTTACCGCGGACATGAACGAAGTCTCCAGCATCAAAATCGGCGCAGGTTTCTTCGGTGACGTTCCACATGAGTCCGCTGACGGTGCCCGTGCGGTCTCGCAACTGAGTCAGCAGGTAGAGATTAGCGTTCCGGTTCGCTCGAAGCTGCTTGTCTGCCAGCAGGAAGACCTCTTCGATCGTGTCTCCGTCTTTGAGTTCCTCAATAAACTGTCTCGACATCACTTCGCTCGCGATCTATTCAGCGGCCGATTTCCACCGAGAGCCAGCAAGCAAGGGCAGAAACCGAATTGTTACAGAAGTTAGTTCAACGCGACGGCACATGCGTGATTTTAAGCTTCAGGCAAGGCCGCGCCCGAAGTGTTCAGCGACAGAGTCTGACAAGTCCGTTGCTGGCTGACGACCGAACAGGTCAGCTCTCATTCAGTGCGTTGATGATGTCCTGAATCGCCTTGCGACCGTCAGCGAAAAGCATCAATGCGTTGTCCGCGGCAAACAGCGGATTTGGAATGCCTGCGAATCCGGGGCTCAGGCTTCGCTTGATCACGATGATTGTTCGAGACTTGTCGACATCGATGATTGGCATGCCGGCGATTGGGCTGTCTGGGTCAGTTCGGGCAAGCGGATTCACGACATCGTTGGCTCCCAGCACGATAGTCACGTCCGCCTGTTCCATCGTCGGATTGATCTCGTCCATCTCGCGGAGTGCTTCGTACGGAACGTCGGCCTCGGCCAGCAGAACGTTCATGTGGCCAGGCATTCGTCCGGCAACAGGGTGAATGGCAAAGTCGACTTCAACCTGTTTACTGACCAGAAGTTTTCGCAGATCGCTGACCGTATGCTGAGCCTGAGCGACGGCCATTCCGTAACCAGGAACGATGACGACTCGACTGGCGACTTCCAGCACCATGGCCACTTCGTCCGCAGACGTGGATTTGACGTCGGTGTATACGTCATCGGCATCCAGAGTACTGCCGGTAGCCCCCATTTTACCGAAGAGGACGTTCGGCAGCGAACGGTTCATGGCGACGCACATAATCCGTGTGAGGATCAAGCCTGAAGCTCCGACGAGTGAACCTGAAATAATGAGAACGGTATTTGAAAGAACGAACCCAGTGGCCGCCGCGGCAAGACCCGAGTACGAATTCAGCAGTGCAATGACTACTGGCATATCGGCCCCGCCGATCGAGACAACAAGGGTCATACCGAGGATGAGTGCCAGTGTCGAAATTCCCCAGTAAGTTACGACAGTCATTGTTGAACCGTCGCCATTTGCCATCGCCACGGTCAGCGCGATGCATGAAAAGACCAGGATACCATTTACTATTTGTTGAGCAGGAATTTTGATCTGGTCAAGCTTGCGGAACTCTTTGAGTTTCCCCCAGGCGATCAAACTGCCGGAGAATGTGACCGCGCCGATCATCCCGGACAAAGCAGTCGCCACGAGTACGTCAGGGCTGAACGATTCGGTCTGCACCAGATTCGCACCGGCCACCAACGTCGATGCGGCTCCGCCGAAACCGTTAAACAAAGCGACCATCTGCGGCATTGCAGTCATCTGAACGCGGATTGCAAAGACTGCGCCGATGGTCGCTCCGACGACCAGGCCACCGACGATCAATCGGTAATCCAGTCCCGCCTGAAAGAGAGTGACAACGACGGCGACCAGAAGTCCACAGGCGCCGAGTAGATTGCCTCGTACGGCGGTTCGTGGTCGTGTCAGCCCTTTCAGGCCGAGGATGAACAGCACGGCCGCCAGGAGATAGGCCAGTTGAACCAGTCTGGGATCCACGTTTGCATCCTTCGAGAGTAGCTCGCGGTAGTTAGTAGTTTGGGGAGTAACACTTCGACTCAGTCTTTACGACGGAACATACCGAGCATTCGATGAGTGACCATGAAGCCGCCAACGGCATTGATCGTCGCGAGTGTGACCGCCGCACACCCGAGTACCCTGGGAAGCAAGGCATCGCCCGAGCCAGCCGCGATGACCGCTCCCACAAGGGCAATTCCGGAAATCGCGTTTGAACCCGACATCAGCGGCGTATGTAGTGTTGGCGGAATTTTTGTGATCACTTCGACGCCAATGAAGACGGCGAGGACAAACACGGTCAGCAGCAGCGTGACTGTGTCCGGCCCGACGGATACGACTGTTGATGCCTCGGTCGAGGCGTCGACAAGGTTTTTGACAGCCTCATTGGCCAGCAGAAAGTGCATGTTGAATCTCCGCGTTGGTTGCGTCGTCAGTTACTACTCGCTGCTGTCGTCATCAGTCATGGTTGTGTCTTCAGAAGCCGACGCATCAGCCGGTTCCTCAGGAGCTTCGGCCGCAGAATTTGCGGTCGATTGCTGATCCATTGGGTTGGACTGGTCAGATGTCTGGCCGTCCTCAGTTTCCGTCGTAGCGGCTTCTTCGAGTGACGGAAGCCCGAGTTCGCTGCGAACTCGAGCGTTCACTACTTCGCCACCGTGAGTGACAATTGTCTCGCGGACGATTTCGTCGGCAGACTTGCCATCGAGTGCTTCTTCCTTAAGAAGGTGAAGTAGAAAATTCGTAATGTTACGACCGTACATCTGGCTGGAATGGTAAGGCACGGTCGCCGGGATGTTGATTGTGCCATCAATCGTGACGCCGTGCTCGACGGTGACTTCGCGAGGTTTCGTCAGGGCACAGTTCCCGCCGGTTTCTGCTGCCAGGTCAACGATGATCGAACCATTCGGCATGTGCTCGA